>Ga0102814_10003275_pt1 | contig 10608 bp, 11 predicted proteins | sample ColrivemetaGS741_FD_79112 | JGI IMG/M metagenome (GOLD analysis project Ga0102814, IMG submission 79112) | Estuarine microbial communities from the Columbia River estuary - Flood tide ETM metaG S.741 | ecosystem: Environmental > Aquatic > Marine > Intertidal zone > Estuary | place: USA... | reverse complement strand
CGTCCATTTTTTAATTGTTTTACCGACTAGCCAAATAGACGCTAGAATTAAACCAAAAAAGAAACTCCACAAAACAACCGCATGTGTTTCCAATAGATAGGTTACTATTTTAGCAAGCGTAAACACACTGATTAATATCCCAGAAAACAGAAAAACAAAGAAAGTACCATTAATGTATTTCCAAAAACTAGAAAGACCTTCATTTTTGATAATTTTCAGAGAGTTCAAGTTGATTTTATTGATACTATCAATAAGTTCTTCGTATATCCCTGAAATAAATGCGATCGTACCTCCAGACACACCAGGAACCACATCTGCCGCTCCCATTGCCATTCCTTTTAAAATTAAAAGCCCTTTCTGTAAATTAGATCTTACCATTGATTAATATATTTCCAATGAATTATCGATAGCTTCAATCCATCCTAAGATCCCACCAATTAGAACATTGACGCTTGTAAATTGATATTCCTTTTCCAATAAATTAGCAACAGCTTCTGCCCTTTTACCGGATCTGCACATTACAGCAAAATTATCGTTAGGATCTAATTCACTTATCCTGTCAGTGATCTCAGACATTGGAATTTTAATTCCACCGATTTCACAAATATCATACTCATAAGAATCTCTTACATCAAGGATTTTAATCCCTGAATTTGATGTTATTTTTTGATTAAGTTCCTCTGCTGAAATAAAGTTCATAGTTCAAATTTATTCCGCAAAGATAAGCAACTCTATTTGGAATAAATAGTTAATTCAAGGTGATTTATAGGAATCTTGACTTTATTTAACCTTAACTGAAATAACCATTTGAAATGATGCTACTAATTCTTCCGACAGATTAAAAGCCTCCACATTAATTGATTTATTTATTCTTTCACCTGTTTTTTGCGACTCCTTCATTACACTTTGAATGACTGATCCCTCACTGCAACGGAAGACAATATCAGTTTCGGCTCTTTTCAAAAAATCTACCTGCATACCTTTAAATGCAAAAGAAGTATTCATTTTATTCAACTCTGAAAAATAAAAAACATGGATTCCAGCAGCTAAATCAGCCCCTACGGCTAAAGCTCCAAAATACATTGAATTTAAATGGTTTTTAGACCTTCTTCTTAGACGTATTTTAATACTTACAGAATCATTATTTAATTGAAATAACTTTGGACGTAGAAAACCAATCATTGGAATCTTAAACAATCCTAACAAAAATAGTTGCCATTTAACTTTTTTAAATAATCTATTATGAATTTGCTGCGTCATATTCTGTTCTTAACTGAGCGATTATCTTGCTTATTGGTTTTATTTCTGTCACATGTTCTATTGATGGTCCGGCACACCAAACGGTTTTATAAGTAGAACTAAATGCCGCTTTTTGCAAATTTTTCATTCCCTTGAAAAAGGTTAATGCCTTGAACCACTTTTTAAGTCTTTTGTTTTTATTCAATAATTTTTCAAACCAATTTTGTGTTGTACCTACCTTCTTTACATAATCTGTATTTATAACAGTGCAAGGAGTTCCTGATAATTTAGTTGTAAAAACAATATCTTTCTTACCATAATTAACACATGCCTCTTTGTATTCTTGAGAAACATCAGACTCATCACACGCAATAAACACACTTCCCATCGACAATCCATCAGCTCCCAAATTCATCATTTCAAAAGCTTCTGCCCCGTTACCAACTCCACCTGCAGAAATAACAGGTATTGTACACTCGGACTTTAATAATGGTATTAGTTCTTTGTAAGAAATATTTCCAGCGTGACCTCCTGCCTCTTTATTTACTGCGATAACAGCATCTGCACCAAGAGCCTCAACCTTTTTAGCATATTTAACATCCGTTACATCACAAAATACTAGAACACCTGCCTTATGTGCTTGGTTAATTGTTTCCTCGGGCGACCCTAAAGAAGTTATGATAAAATCGACCTTTTCTTCGCAACAAATTGCTAATTGTTCTTTGTATAAAAAATTGGATTTATTCACAATTAAATTAATTCCTAAAGGACCTTTAGCCTCCGACTTTACTTTCTGAATTGCTTCTCTCAGCTCCTCCTTTGTTCGAAAATTAAGAGCTGGAATAGCACCAGTAACTCCAGATTTTATTGCTTCAATTACCATTTTTGTATTTGAGACTAAAAACATTGGAGCTACAATTATCGGGAACTCAATATTAAGCATTTTGCAAAGTGCACTTTCTTCAGGTTTGTTTTTCATATATGTGAAGATATAAATATTATTATGCAGACACAATATGTTTCAAAATTATATCAATAGAATATTAACTTTGTGATATGGCAAGAACAAAAGACTGGATTCAGGCTATGCGGCTAAGAACATTACCCCTGTCACTCTCAGGAATAATACTTGGTTCTGCAGTTGCATTATATAATGATCTATTTAATGGATTTATTTTTTGGTTTGCTATTTTAACAACTGTTTTGTTTCAAATTACTTCGAACCTAGCAAATGATTTAGGAGATGGTATGAAAGGAACAGACAATAATGAAAGAGTTGGACCAACAAGAGCCATTCAATCGGGTAAAATAGCTATAAAATCGATGAAAATAGGAATAGCAATCACCATTATTTTAAGCATTATTTCATCAGGAATTTTAATTTATTTAAGTGCGAAAACATTGACTCAAAATCTAGTCATCTTTTATGTTGTGCTAGCTTGCCTTTCAATAATAGCAGCTGTTACTTATACTATAGGGAAAAGGGCTTACGGATACCACGGGCTAGGTGATATCATGGTTTTTGTCTTTTTTGGGCTAGTAAGCGTACTTGGAGTATACTCTTTATATTCGAGCACCTTTTTACTTGAAAACATTTTGCTAAGTTGTTTTGTGGGGCTGCTAAGTACAGCAGTGTTAAATCTCAACAATATGAGAGATTACAAAAATGACTCAAATTCTGGAAAAACAACTTTAGTTGTGAAAATGGGACCGAATAATGCTAAGTTATATCATGCCATCATTGTATTTACATCGCTATTATGTTTTGCAACATTCATTTTTAAAATGAACAATCCTATTTTATTTTTATCATTAATTCCAGGTCTATACTTAATCTATCACCTACGAATTGTGATGATGATTTCCGATCCAAAAGAATTTGATCCTGAATTAAAAAAAGTTGCACTATGCACTTTCGCAATGTGCACACTCTTTCTAGCACTTATTTCATTCAATCATTAATGTCATATTCGGCTTCATTTCACCATCAACTATTTCATTTCAAACTACCAAGTGGGACAAGCAGAGGTGTTTTAACAGAAAAACACTCTTGGTTTATAAAAGTATGGGAGACTTCAAATCCTGACTTGATTGGAATTGGTGAATGTAGCGTAATAAAGGGATTATCTCCAGACTTCTTAAATCAAGAAACTTATGAGAAAAAATTAAGTGATGTTATACGTAATCTTGATCAGAATTTAGAGGAATGGCCATCCATACAATTTGGAGTAGAGATGGCTTTAAATCAACTAAAAAACAAAGAATCTCGACTAAGTTTTAAAAATTCATTCTATTCGAACGAACAGAGAATACCGATAAATGGATTGATATGGATGGGAGAAATCAGCTTCATGCGACAACAAATTGAAGATAAAATTGCACAAGGATTCTCGACCATCAAACTAAAAATTGGTGCGATCGATTTTGACAAAGAAATCCAACTATTATCTGAAATACGAAGTAAATACTCGAAGAAAGAAATAGAATTACGAGTTGATGCAAATGGTGCATTCACCAATGAAAATGCTTTACAAAGATTAAAGCAATTACACCAACTAGAAATTCATTCAATCGAGCAACCTATTCCTCCTGGAGACTGGATTGCTATGCAAAAGTTATGCAAAGACTCCCCACTTCCCATTGCTTTGGATGAAGAATTGATAGGAATAAACAATCGATCTGAAAAAATTAAATTGTTAGAAACCATAAATCCCCAGTTTATTATTTTAAAGCCAAGTTTACATGGGGCTTTTAGTGGATGTGATGAATGGATACAACTTGCAGAAGCACGAAACATTGAATGGTGGATTACCTCTGCTCTTGAATCAAATATTGGACTAGAAGCAATATGCCAATTTACAGCCAACTACCACAACACAAAACCTCAGGGACTAGGTACAGGCGGATTGTATATTGACAATACTCCAAGTAATTTAAAAATAAAAGACGGCCGTATTTTCCTTGCGAAGAATGAAAGAGAATAATGATTATTTGATTGAGTTAAACCTAACTCAACTTCTTTAATCCTATCCTTTTTCTTCCCTTATCAATTTCAACAACTTTTACTTCAACATGTTCATGCAAAGAAATAAATTGAGAAGGGTCTTCTACGTATACATCAGCCAAATTGGATTTATGAATTAATCCATTCTCTTTTATTCCAATATTTACGAAAGCACCAAAATTTGTAACGTTCGTAACAATTCCAGTAAGAATCATACCCACTTCAAGATCATCAATTGTTTTTACCCGATGATCAAATTCCAAAACACTCGCTTTCTTTCGAGGATCTCTACCTGGTTTTTTCAATTCATTCACAATATCAACATAGGTATAGCCATCAATCACATCAAAATCATTTTGATTTAATGAATCGATTAAATCTGAATTCCCGATTAATTCCTCTAACCTTACGTTCAGTTTTTTAGCCATTTTATTCACAAGTGAATAAGATTCTGGATGTACCGAAGAATTATCCAGTGGATTTTCACCATTTCTAATTCGAATAAATCCAGCAGCCTGTTCAAATGCTTTCTCGCCCAATCTTTTTACCTTTTTCAACTCGATTCTATTATTGAATCGTCCAATTTCAGTGCGGTGTTCCACAATGTTCTCAGCCAAAGCCAAGCTCAGCCCCGAAACATAACTAAGTAATTCAGCCGATGCAGTATTAACATCAACACCCACTGCATTTACACACGAAACAACTACATCATCAAGTGTACTTTTCAACGCATTTTGGTTAACCTCATGCTGATATTGTCCAACTCCAACAGATTTAGGATCAATCTTCACTAATTCCGCCAATGGATCCATTAATCGTCTTCCAATAGACACGCTCCCCCTAACCGTAACATCATAATCTGGAAATTCCTTTCTTGCAATTGCACTTGCAGAATAGATCGAAGCCCCATCTTCTCGAACAACATACACTTCGATATCTCGATCAAATTTAGTTCGTTTGATTAATGCTTCTGTTTCTCTTCCTGCCGTTCCATCTCCAATTGCAATAGCATCTATTTTATACGCTTGGACCAATTGCCCTATTTTAGCTTGTGCTTTTGACGATTCATTTTGAGGTGCATGAGGAAAAATGGTTGCATTTGTTAAAAGATTTCCAGCTTCATCAATACACACAACCTTACATCCTGTTCTAAATCCAGGATCAATAGCAAGGATTCGTTTTGCACCTAATGGAGGGGCTAACAAAAGCTGACGGAGATTTGTCCCAAAAACTTTTATAGCCTCAATATCTGCGCGATCTTTTGCATTGTTTAATGCTTCATTTTCTAACGAAGGTCTTAAAAGTCTTTTATATGATTCTGTACAAGCTTCTTTAACAATGATTGAGCAATCATCATTACCCTTAACGAAAAATCTTTCCATAAAATTCAGCGTCGATTCTTCTTCTGGTCTTGCTTTAAGAGTTAGAAACCCTTCTTTATTTGCCCTATATAGTGCCAAAAATCGATGAGAAGGACATCGCGATAACAATTCAGAATGCTCAAAATAATCCTTGTACTTAATTGCCTGTTCTTCCTTTCCTTTGACCAATTTTGATTCAAGACGGGCATATTTAGCAAAACTTTCTCTCAAACGTGTTCTTAAGGTTGCATTTTCATTCATCCATTCGGAAATAATATCCTTTGCACCTGAGATAGCTTCATCAACTTCTGTTAAATCTCCCTTTAAAAACTTTTCAGCCATCAAATAAGGATCACCTCCTCGCTGGGCCATGATCATTTTAGCTAAGGGTTCGAGACCTAACTTCTTAGCCTTCTCCCCTTTAGTCAATCGTTTTTGCTTATATGGCAAATAAATATCCTCAAGACTTGTAATATCAAAACATTCTTTGATTTTATTCTCAAGATCAGAACTCAATTTCCCTTGTTCTTCAATTGCATTTAGAATTGTTTTTTGACGCGCAACAATATCATCGTATCGTTTCCCTGAATCTCTAATTGCGGCAATCTCTACCTCATCCAATCCACCTGATAATTCTTTCCGATATCGTGCAATGAAAGGAATAGTTGATCCCTCAGTAAAAAGTTTCATTACATTTTGGATTGAATCTAATTTCAACCCTGTTTCTCGTTTTATAAAATCATTTTGAATCATACAACAAAAATAATCTTTCGATCGAATCATTTGTCTGTATTTCCGTCCAATTGGACATCTTTTTGTATTTTCGAAATAAATCTATTTTTATGAAGAAAATATTATTCGTATTTGGAGTTACAATTGCAGTTATTTCATGTACACCAAGAAATACAGAAATAATTGAAGACGTTACTGATACTACGATGCCAAAAACTGCAATTGCAGAGGGGAAAGTAGTTTACATGAAGAAATGTGCTGCTTGTCATGATCTGAAAACGGTTGATAATTACACATCTGCTCAATGGTCAGGAATTTTACCTAAAATGATTACTAAAGCAGAATTAAACGAGGAGGAAGCATCTCAAGTTTCGGCTTATGTTAAATGGGAGCTAGAAAACTAAGCATGCTTTCAAAACTCAAAGTAATTGATTTAAGCACCGTATTAGCAGGCCCTTCTGTAGGAATGTTTTTTGCTGAACTTGGTGCTGAAGTAATAAAAATTGAACATCCAACAAAAAAGGATGTAACAAGATCTTGGAAATTACCTACTGAAGATAAAAACAGTCCGATTTCGGCATATTTCTCAAGTATCAATTACAATAAAAAATTGGTCGCACTTGATTTATCTAATTCAAATGATTTGGAAAAATTAATTGAGCTAGTTAAATCTGCCGACATTTTACTAAGCAATTTTAAATTAGGAGATGCTGAGAAATTTGGAATCACTGATAAATACCTTTCATCGATTAATCCAAAATTAATTATTGGTAAAATAAATGGTTATGGTGATGACAGTCCAAAAGTAGCTTACGATCTAATACTACAAGCCGAAACTGGGTTTATGTCGATGAATGGAACTCCTGAAAGCGGTCCAGTAAAAATGCCTGTTGCCTTAATAGATGTACTTGCTGGTCATCAATTAAAAGAAGGAATACTCCTCGCTTTGTACGAAAGAGAAACTACAGGGAAAGGAAAGTCAATTTCAGTTTCATTATACGATACCGCTATCTCTAGCTTAATGAACCAGGCTTCGAATTACCTAATGAATGATCACATCCCGACTAGAATAGGAAGCTTACACCCTAATATTGCTCCATATGGGGAAATATTTAACACCAAAGATGGAGAATTAATCACTTTTGCAATTGGTTCTGAAACTCAATTTCACAAACTCTGTGAAGTATTAGGGATTACAGAATTGATTGAGGATGAAAGGTATAATTCGAATCAAAATAGAGTTCAAAACAGAACAAAACTTGAAGTTGAATTACGAAAGAAAGTATTATTAATTGATTCTGAAATTTTACTAAAGCAGCTACAAAAACTAAATGTTCCTGTTGGGAAAATAAATAACCTTAAAACCGTTTTTGAAAATAAAAATGCCCAAGACCTAATTCGTGAAGAAAACATAGAGGGCATTCAAACGAAACGTGTTAGTTCAATTGCATTCAAATGATAATCAGAACACCTAATAATCCGCAAGAATGGGAAGATTATTTCTCTTTACGCTATAATGTTCTGCGTAAACCTCTTAATCAACCATTAGGTTCTGAGAGAAACGATGGTGACTCAACAGGGAAACATTTTGCTTTATATGACAACACTATTTTAACTGCAATAGGTAGATTAGACATTGTAGATTCAGAAACAGTTCAAGCAAGATTTGTTGCAGTTCTTGAAGTTGAACATGGAAAGGGTTATGGTAAACAAATCATGCATGCCATGGAAGAATACGGAAGATTAAATGGTTATCACAAAATGATTCTTCATGCCAGAGACTATGCTTTGAATTTTTACGAGAAATTGGGTTATCAAAAAATAGAAAAAAGTTATAAATTATTTGATGTACTCCAACACTATTTGATGACTAAGAATTTAAATTAATTCTTAGTCTTTCTAAGGCGCTCTTCAATTCTTTTAGAAATTAAATTGAATAATAATTTAGCGTCTTTTTCATCAATTTTACGACCAAAGCGAATTACTTTCCCCATATAATCGAACTCAAGTATTTCTCCACCTTTCACCCATGGGGACTTATCCCACGCAGCTTGAAGTGATCTTTCTTTTGGAGTATTCACTCTGATTTTTGAAATATTTTCAAGAAAAAAAGGAGTAGCTTTTCCAAACTTCTTAATTGATTTTTTATAAACCAAAGAAGTTTCATTGATTTTAATTAGTTCTTTACCCCATAGTAACCAAAGCCATGATCGAGTTACTTTCACAGCATAATAAAGCCAAAAGGAAGCGAACACAGCAATAATAATTTGTTCTTGTTCTGTTAATTTCATGGTGAAAAATGACCATCCAACAACAAATCCTATTGCCATCCACATTCCAACCCAAGCTCCCATCAAACCCTTAACTAAAGAATTATCGACTGGGCGAATAACAATTGTTGTTTTTAATTTATCATCTACGAATGAAATTCTTTTTCCGATCCACTTCATGCTGCAAAAGTACAGTTTTATTGTTGACTATTTCAGTCAATAAAATCATTTAATGTATTTAAAATCTTGGTTATTTTCAATACTTAAGACCGATTCATAAATCAATCGAATTGCATTTTCAACATCTTCCTTTCTACACATTTCTACTGTTGTATGCATGTATCTTAATGGTAAAGAAATCAATGCACTTGGAACACCTTCATTTGAATATGCAAATGCATCGGTATCCGTCCCGGTAGCTCTTGATGCAGCGGCTCTTTGAAATGGAATTTTATTTTTTTCTGCAGCCTTAATGATAAGTTTTAGAAGGTTATTCTGAACTGCTGGTCCATATGTGAGTACAGGTCCATCTCCTGATTTCAAATCCCCTTGCTCAATTTTATCAATCATTGGGGTATTTGTATCATGACATACATCTGTGATTATGGCAACATCAGGTTTAATTTTTTGAGCTATCATCTGTGCACCTCTCAAACCAACTTCTTCTTGAACTGCGTTCACAATATACAAACCGAAAGGTAATTTCACTTTATTCTCTTTCAACAATCTCGCCACCTCGGCAATCATAAATCCACCTACTCGATTATCTAAAGCTCTACCACAAAATCTATTCTTATTCAAAACCATGAATTCATCTTCAAATGTCACAACACATCCGATGTGAACGCCCATTTCCTCAACTTCTTCTTTGGTTGAACATCCACAATCAAGGCAAATGTTTTTCATGCTAGGAGCATCATCCTTCGTCTGACGTGTATGAATTGCAGGCCAACCAAATATTGCTTTCACTATCCCTTTGTCGGTATGAATATTTACTCTTTTTGAAGGAGCAATCATGTGATCAGATCCTCCGTTTCTTCTTAGATAAATAAAACCATCTTTTGTTATATAATGTACAAACCAAGAAATCTCATCAGCATGAGCTTCAATAACAACCTTGTACGAAGCTTTTGGATTAATAACTCCAACTACTGTCCCGTAATTATCAGTGAAATACTCATCAATAAAGGGAGACACATAATCCAACCACATTTGTTGCCCTTTTGACTCAAAGCCTGTAGGTGAGGCATTATTTAGGTATTTCTCTAAGAATTTTTGTGACGAGCTATTAATGATTTTTTTCATAAAATGATTTTGAATCATTAAAGATAAATAAATCTTATTTCAAGAGCGTAATATTTCCTTTAATTATAGTCTCAACCTCATCAATACAAGTAACCTTAAGATAATAATCATACACATCCGGATCCATTGGCTTACCTCTAAACAATCCATCCCATCCTGTAGCCCTATCAAATGATTCAAAAATTAGTTCACCCCACCGGTCATAAATACGAAAAACCATTTCCTTAATCAGAGGACCTCTAACAAAAAGAACATCGTTTTCTCCATCATCATTTGGTGAAAACGCATTTGGGACAAACAAATAAGGTTCATCACAAACATAAGGATAGGTTAATATTTTGACCGTATCTGACTTAGCGCAATTTCCATCAATAATCGTAAAAAGATAGGTTGTACTTTCACTGACAAGAGCAATTGTATTCTGTGCGTTTGGAGTTTCTAGCCCGGCCAACGGTGACCATTGATAAGAATAGCCACTTGGCTCTCCAAACAATGTTACCTCACTTCCTTCTGGTATATAATAATCTGAAGCAGTGGCTACAGCAAGACCATCTGCTAAATAATCTACTTCAATAAATATTGAATCATAAACCACACAACCTGAGTTTGAAGTTGCAATAACATTGATGAATTGATTCACATGAGGTTGCACATATACTTGATTCGTGTTCGATGGGGTCACAATAACAGAATCTGG
>Ga0102814_10003273_pt1 | contig 10611 bp, 8 predicted proteins | sample ColrivemetaGS741_FD_79112 | JGI IMG/M metagenome (GOLD analysis project Ga0102814, IMG submission 79112) | Estuarine microbial communities from the Columbia River estuary - Flood tide ETM metaG S.741 | ecosystem: Environmental > Aquatic > Marine > Intertidal zone > Estuary | place: USA: Columbia... | reverse complement strand
CAAAGAGATGTAGAGGGAGTGGCCAGTTTTGCAGCAGAGCTGCGGGGTTAAGTTAAACATCCTGCCTCGCAGCAGGCCACTGGGGGCCCGACGTACGATTTAGGTCTTCGGTTGCTTACCTTGCCACCAGCTCAAAACCAATTGGATCGATTCATCGATACCCATCTCGGTGTTGTCCAGTAGCACGGCATCTTCAGCTGGTTTGAGGGGCGCATGCGCGCGATTGGTATCACGGGCGTCGCGCTCTTGCAAATCGGCGAGAAGATCTGCGAGTTTAGCAGGAATTCCCTTCGAAATCAATTGGCTGTAGCGTCTCTCGGCCCGTTTCTGGGCACTGGCCGTCAGAAAAACCTTGAGGGGCGCCTGCGGGAAGATGACAGTCCCCATATCTCGGCCATCGGCGACCAGTCCCGGGGCTTTTGCAAAGCGGTGTTGCAGCTCCAGTAAGGCCTGTCGCACTGGTGCAACAGCGCTGACCCGCGATGCGCCCATACCAGCGGCCTCCGTCCGAATGGCCTCACTGACATCGGTCTCACCGAGGTAGACGCGATCCCCTTCAAACCGAACCGCCATATCGGCCGCAATCGCGGCAACGCGCTGCGCGTGATCCGGTTTGGCTAAGTCATCTGTGTGGGTCGAAATACCCGCCATTTCAGCGGCGACACCGACCAAGCGATAAAGCGCCCCCGAATCGAGCCACGCGTAGCCCAAGGCTTTTGCCACCCCCTGTGACAAGGTGCCTTTGCCTGACGCAGTCGGTCCGTCGATACAGATGACCGGTACCGTACCCGCGTGCGGTGTGGTGACGCTAAACAGAGCCTCAAAGTAATCGGGGTAGGTCTTGGCGACGCAATGCGGCTCGTTGATGCGAATCGGCAACTTGGCAGGGTTCAGCGCTGCCAACGAAAAACACATGGCGATGCGGTGGTCGTCATAGGTGTCGATGGGCGCCGTGCGCCAGTCCGCACTTTGTGCGGGTGGTGTCACGCTCAGGTAGTCCGCCCCTTCTTCGACGGTGGCCCCCAACTTGCGTAACTCAGTGGCCATGGCAGTGAGGCGATCGGTCTCTTTGACACGCCAACTGGCGATGTTACGCAAGGTGGTCGTGCCATCGGCGTACAACGCCATGACAGCTAAGGTCATGGCGGCATCAGGGATGTGGTTGCAGTCGAGATCAATCGCTTTGAGTGGCCATGCGCCGCGCTTGACAGTCAGGTGGTTGTCGCCGCCCGTTACGTCTGCGCCCATGAGGGCTGCGGCCTCGATGAAGCGGATATCGCCTTGGATGGACTGCAAGCCAACGCCATTGATGCGCACGCCATCGGTGCTCCCCAGGGCACCCAACGCCACAAAGTAGCTGGCCGAAGAGGCATCGGCTTCCACATGGATCTTGCCAGGTGACTGGTAACGACTGCCACCCGGAATGGTGAATCGCTTCCACTCGTCGCGCTTAACGTGCACGCCGAATTGTGCGAGCAATTTCAGCGTGATTTCGATATACGGTTTGGAGATCAACTCACCCACCACATCAATCACCACATCATCTTTGGCAACCAAAGGCAGCGCCAGCAGCAATGCGGTTAAGAACTGGCTAGACACATCACCCCGAACTGGGATTGGATCTTTCAAGTTCAGCGTGTGCGGTGCGCCATCACCCAGTCGTAAAGGGGGGTAGCCCGGTTGGCCCAAGTCGGTCACGATGCCGCCGAGCGCGCGCAAGGCATCGACCAAGTCACCGATCGGACGCTCGTGCATGCGGGGGACACCCGACACCTCAAAGCTGCCGCCCTGCGTGCTGGCCATCAAGGTAAGTGCCGCGGTGAGCGGGCGCATCGCGGTACCCGCGTTACCTAAAAACAGCGCCGCTGATTGGGCTCGGAGTCGACCGTTCAGTCCGACCACGCGGACCTGATTGACACCCGTTGAAGTCACCTCGCAGCCCAGCGCTTTCAGGGCTTCCAGCATGACGTGGGTATCGTCGGAGGCCAACAGGTCGTGCACTTCCGTGGCGCCGTCGCACAGTGCTGCGAGCAGCAACACGCGGTTCGAAATACTTTTTGAGCCGGGAAGCGTCACCGCACCGTCGGCGGTTGCGATCGGAGGGACGTCGAGAAAGGCTTGTTTAAACATAAGAGGCTCAGGCCGCGTCGTCGTCGTTGCTTGGCGTGCGACCAGTGGGTAGTTGCCACGCCTTGCGCTGGGCACTGGCTTGGCTAATGAGTTGGGTCAGTGTGTCGGTGTCACCGCCGGCGATGCATGCTTTGAATGCAGTCAAGGCATCCTCAAACTGGGTGAGTTGCGCCAATACGGCGTCGCGGTTGGTGTGCAGGATATCGCGCCACACGGCGGGGTCACTGCCCGCAATGCGTGTGAAATCTTGAAATCCAGTTCCGCCCATGGCAATGGTGGTGGGGTCTACGCCATTCATGTAGGCAAACGCCAACAGGTGGGGCAGGTGGCTCACGGCGCCAAACACGTGGTCATGCCGTGCGGCATCCATCACCTGAACACGTGCGCCGACGGCCTGCCAAAGTGCCTGTGCAGCGGCGGTGGCGGCGGGTGTCGTATCGGTGGTGGGCGTCAAGATCACCAAGCGATCTTGGTACAGGGTCGCCTCTGCATGCGCAACCCCTGCCTTTTCTTTGCCAGCAATGGGGTGTGCCGGCACCACCTGAGACAGTGTGAAGCCGTTAGCCGTTGGTTGGTTAAAAACCGCTTTCGCAGCGTCGACCATGTCTTGTTTGGTGGACCCTGCGTCCATCAAAATCGCATTGGCTTTGATGTGAGGTGCAATGGCATGCAATGTATTCGTCAGGGCACCAACCGGCACGCTCACCAAAACGACATCGGCGTTGCTGACCGCATCAGCCAGTGTGGGTGCGACTTCGGTCAGGGCGCCCCGCCGTTGCGCTTCGAGTAGGTTGGCTTGCGAACGTCCGTAACCCGCCACCACCAAGCCTGGCAGCGCGTCGCGCAGCGCCATGCCAAACGAGCCGCCAATGAGGCCGCACCCAATGATGGCCAGACGCCGAATAGCGAGAAGATCTGCCCCCACTGTTAGGCCTCAGATTGGGGGTAAGTCCCCAGCACCTTGTAGAAGGCGCATAGCTTCTTGAGGTCTTCCAATGCAGCGTGCATGCTGGCCTCAGAGGGGTGTCCCACGAGGTCAATAAAAAAGATGTATTCCCATTGACCTTGTCGCGCAGGACGCGATTCAAAGCGGGTCATGGAGACACCATGTTGTTTCAGTGGCACCAATAAGTCATGCAACGCGCCGGGCCGATTAACCACCGATACGGCGAGGCTGGTGCAATCGCGCCCGGTGGCAGTCGGTGCCTCTAAGGTACTGGGCAAGCAGATGATTGCAAAGCGCGTGCGGTTATGGGCATCGTCTTGAATCGCGGGCGCGACGTTGTGTAAGCCGTACTCAGACCCCGCGCGTTCGCTGGCGATGGCCGCCCACTCCGGGTGTTCAGCTGCCAGGCGCGCGCCCTCCGCATTGCTTGAGACGGCGCGTCGCTCGGCGTTGGGCAGGTGTTTGCTGAGCCATTCTTGACACTGGGCCAATGCTTGGGGGTGCGCAAGTACCACCTGGATGCCATCGCGCGAGTTACTCTGACGCAGCAGGTGGTGACGCACCAACAAACTCAACTCGCCAATGATGTGTGCGGGCGACTGCAACAACAAATCAAGTGACCGCGCAATCACGCCTTCGGTGGAGTTCTCGATGGGCACAACGCCAAAATCGGCCGTGCCTGATGCGGTCGCGCGAAACACCTCGTCAATCGAGGGGCACGCCACCTCGGTCACGCTGGTGCCAAAAAATGCCAAAGCGGCTTGCTGGCTGAAGGTGCCTGCGGGGCCGAGGTAAGCGATGCGTTGGGGCGCCTCAAGCGCTCTGCAGGCCGACATGACCTCGCGCCAGATATTGCCAATGCTGTGCGGTTTAAGCAGACCATTGGTGCGCTCGTTAAGCGACTGCAGCTTGTTGATGACCTGTGCTTCCCGGTCCGGACGGAACACCGCTGAACCTTCGCGCTTTTTCAACTCACCCACCTCATGCGCGCATTGGGCGCGGTCATTCAGGAGGCTCAGGATTTGGGTGTCGAGTGCGTCGATGGATTCACGCAGTTCTTGCAATGTCTTCATGGGTCGTCTCGCTTCAAAGGCGGCGCTCAAAATCCTGCATGAAGCTCACCAAAGCTTCGACGCCGGACAGCGGCATGGCGTTGTAGATGCTGGCGCGCATGCCGCCAACTGACTTATGTCCCTTAAGCGAGAGCAAATTGGCGGCTTTCGCCTCTGCCAAGAAGCGCTCATTCAGGGCCTCATCAGCCAACAAAAACGGCACGTTCATACGCGAGCGGAAGGCTGGATCAACCTCGTTGCGGTAGAAGTCTGAGCGGTCAATGGCTCCATATAAAAGATTGGTCTTGGCAATGTTTTGAGCCTCAATCGCCGCGATCCCACCTTGCGCCTTGAGCCACTCAAATACCAAGCCCACCATGTAAATGCCGTAAGTGGGCGGCGTGTTGTACATCGACGTGTTGGCCGCCACCAGCTTGTACTGAAATGCTGACGGGCAAATGCCCATCGCTTGGTCCAGCAAGGACTTGCGAACAAACACCATCGTGACCCCTGCAGGACCCAGATTTTTTTGCGCACCCGCGAAAGCCAAACCCACCTTATCCCACTCAACGGGGCGTGAGGCGATGTGGCTGGAGCAGTCAATCACCAACGGCGCGGTGATGCCGAGCGCTTTGAGATCAGGCAGGGTTTGAAACTCAACGCCGTGGATGGTCTCGTTGCTGCAGACGTGCACATAGGTGGCATCGGGTCGCAAGGCCCAATCACCAGTGGGAGCGACCGTATGGAATTGGTGTGCCTTGCCGTCAAACGCCAGTTGCACATCGGCGTAACGCTTGGCTTCCGTTAATGATTTCTGACTCCAGCTGCCTGTCACGGCAACATCGACTTTTGGGTTCTCAACGCCACACAGGTTCATCGGCACGATAGCGTTTTCTGCCAATCCGCCGCCTTGCATGAAGAGGATTTCAAAGTCCTCAGGTACCGCTAAAACTTCTCGGACGGTAGCCAACGTACCGTTTAGGATCTCGCCAAATGACGCGCCGCGATGGCTCATTTCCATCACGCCCATACCAGTCCCATGCCAATCGGCAATCTCAGCGCCCGCGCGGTTTAAGACTTCCAATGGGATCGTTGCGGGGCCTGCCGAAAAATTGAATGGTCGGTTCATGATGGCGGCTTATTCGCTGGGGGCGTCAGACGGTGGCGCGGCAGGGCCCTCGGCCTCATCAGCCGCTTCAACTGCATCAACGTTTTCTGCGTCACGGTCGGCAATGCGTTGCATGCCAATCAGCTTGCTACCTTCATCCAGACCAATCAAGGTGACCCCTTGCGTTGCCCGGCCCATCTCGCGAATCTCAGAGACTCGGGTGCGGACCAACACACCGGTATCGGTGATCAGCATGATCTCGTCGTCGGTATGGACCAGCGTCGCCGCCACCACCTTGCCGTTGCGTCCGCTTTGCTGAATCGCAATCATGCCTTTCGTACCGCGACCGTGGCGCGTGTACTCTTCGATCGGTGTGCGTTTGCCAAAACCATTTTCAGTGGCCGTGAGTACGCTGGTTGGTTGGCTGGCTTGATCTTCAGGTGCCACATCGGTGGGGGCCGCGAGCATCGCGATCACGCTTTGGCCTTCTTCAAGCATCATGCCGCGCACACCGCGGGCATTACGGCCCATGCAGCGCACATCGTTTTCATCAAAGCGCACGGCCTTGCCACCGTCAGAGAACAGCATCACATCGTGCTTGCCTTTGGTCAGCGCGGCGCCAATCAGGAAGTCGTTGTCGTCCAGGTCAACGGCAATGATGCCGGCCTTACGGGGGTTGGAGAAGTCCGTGAGCGCGGTCTTTTTCACCGTGCCCATGCTGGTCGCCATGAAGACAAAGTGATCTTCGGGGAAGGTGCGGTTTTCGCCGGTCAGTGGCAACACCACGTTGATCTTCTCACCCTCTTGCAACGGGAACATGTTCACGATGGGTCGACCGCGTGAGTTGCGTGAGCCCGATGGCACTTCCCACACCTTCAGCCAGTAAACGCGGCCACGGTTTGAGAAACACAAAATGTAGTCGTGTGTATTGGCGATGAATAACTGGTCGATCCAGTCGTCATCCTTTGTTGAAGCTGCTAATTTGCCGCGACCGCCACGCTTCTGCGCACGGTACTCGCTGAGGGGCTGGCTCTTGATGTAACCGGTGTGAGACAACGTCACCACCATGTTCTCGGGCGTGATGAGATCCTCTGTGGCCAACTCTTGTGCGTTGTACTCGATCTCGCTGCGGCGCTGGCCCACTTTGTTGGCGCCAAACTCCAGCTTGATTGCAGTCAGTTCTTCGCCGACGATCACGGCCACGCGCTCGGGGCGCGACAAAATATCGAGGAGGTCGTCGATCTCGGCGATCACTTCCTTGTACTCATTAACGATCTTGTCTTGCTCCAAGCCCGTCAAGCGCTGCAGGCGCATTTGCAAAATCTCTTGCGCTTGCGTATCTGACAGGCGGTACAGGCCATCGGCCCCCATGCCCACCGACTTCAACACGCCATCGGGGCGGTAGTCGTCAGCGTTTACTGTGGCGCCATCTGCACGGGTGCGTGTCAGCATTTCGCGCACCAAGCTGCTATCCCAAGCGCGGTTCAACAACTCGGCCTTCGCCACAGGTGGCGTGGGCGCATTACGGATGATGGCGATGAATTCGTCGATGTTGGCCAAAGCGACCGCCAAGCCTTCCAGCACATGCCCGCGCTCGCGGGCCTTGCGCAGTGTGAAGACAGTGCGGCGCGTCACGACCTCGCGGCGGTGCTGCAGGAAAATCTCAACCAAGTCTTTGAGGTTGCACAGCTTGGGTTGGCCATTCACCAACGCCACCATGTTCATACCAAAGGTGTCTTGCAGTTGCGTCTGCTTGTAGAGGTTGTTCAACACGACCTCAGGAACCTCGCCGCGCTTGAGCTCGATCACCACCCGCATGCCAGACTTATCTGACTCGTCTTGGATGTGACTGATGCCATCGATTTTCTTCTCGGTCACCAGCTCGGCAATGCGCTCAAGCAATGTCTTTTTGTTGACCTGGTAGGGCAACTCATCAACGATGATGGACTGGCGCTGGCCTTTGTCGATATCTTCGAAGTGGCACTTCGCGCGCATGATCACGCGGCCACGGCCCGTGCGGTAGCCATCTTTGACGCCTAAAATGCCGTGAATGATGCCGGCGGTCGGGAAGTCTGGGGCGCGAATGATCTCCATCAAGTCATCGACCGATGACTCGGGGTTGTTCAAGAGGTGCAGACACGCATCGACCACCTCGTTGAGGTTGTGCGGGGGAATGTTGGTGGCCATACCCACCGCGATACCCGATGAGCCGTTGACCAGCAAGTTAGGCAAGCGCGAGGGTAAAACCAAGGGCTCGCGTTCGCTGTTGTCGTAGTTGGGACCGAAATCGACCGTCTCTTTATCGATGTCCGCCAGCATCTCGTGCGCGATTTTCGCTAGGCGAATCTCGGTGTAACGCATCGCCGCCGCGTTGTCGCCATCAACGGAGCCAAAGTTACCTTGGCCATCTACCAACATGTGACGCAGCGAAAAATCTTGCGCCATCCGAACGATCGTGTCGTAGACCGCCGTGTCACCGTGTGGGTGGTACTTACCAATCACATCACCCACGATACGCGCTGACTTCTTGTAAGCGCGGTTCCAGTCGTTGTTCAGCTCGTGCATGGCGAACAGCACGCGGCGGTGAACGGGCTTTAAGCCGTCACGCGCATCGGGTAGCGCTCGTCCGACAATCACGCTCATCGCGTAATCCAGGTAGCTCCGGCGCATTTCCTCTTCGAGGCTGATAGGCAATATTTCTTTGGCGAACTGGGTCATGTGGGGCTATCTATATAGAAAGTATCTAATTAACCACGCATTTTAAGGCCTTACGGTGCGCCAAACCCGCCCAAAGTGGCGTTAACAATTCCGCCATATTTTTTGAACCCAGCCGCGTAAGCTTTGAATCAAAACAAGGTCTTGGGTCAAACTCGTCGGTTATTTAATTGGCTTTTTGAAAATACTTATAAAGTAGTATAAAATCAAAATTCCGATGCAACTGCGGTAGAAATTGTCTAGAATATCGGAACCGAATCAGCGCATATTTTGTAAGTATTCAGTAAACCAAGCGCCAGTATGGTGCGCACACCAAGAGAGTCATTCATGTCAAAGTTAAGCAAGCTCGCACTCGTCCTCTCAGCGATCACGGTGTCAGCCGCCGCCAATGCGGGTATCGTCAGCAACTGGGTTGCTGCCGACGGCACCCCCTGGCGCGCCGCGTCTGGCGAGTGCTGGCGCTCAGGCTTCTGGACGCCTGCCACCGCAGCCCCAGGCTGTGATGGCGCAATCGCTCCCGTAGCCCCCAAGGTCGAAGAAAAGAAAGCGGCACCAGCCCCAGCCCCGGAACCCGGGCCAGTTGTGGAATATGAGCCAGCCACTCCATCATTTGACCTCGCACCAGCGCCAGCTCCTAAGGCTGCAGTGGCTCCGGTGGCCGCGCCTGCCAAGATCACCTACGCTGCTGACGCGTTCTTTGCCTTCGACAAATCAGTTGTTCAAGCTGCTGGCAAAGCCAAGCTCGACGATTTGGTCAAGCGCATGCAAGCCATGGACATCGAAGTCGTGGTCGCCGTTGGTCACACTGACTCAACTGGCCCCTCTTCATACAACCAGCGCTTGTCAGTGCGCCGCGCTGAAGCTGTGAAGGCCTACATGGTCTCCAAGGGCGTCGACGCTGACCGTATCTTCACTGAAGGTAAGGGCGAAGACAGCCCCGTCGCTGATAACAGCAGCCGTTCTGGCCGTGCCAAGAACCGCCGCGTTGAAGTTGAAGTCGTCGGTACCGCTAAGTAATTAGCACTGCTCCTTAAATAACCGCGCTTCGGCGCGGTTTTTTTATGCGCGCCAGATTCCGAGAGGACATTGGAGATAATCGAGCCATGCAGACGAACCCATCCCCAAACACCCAAATGCCCAACCATTCCAACGCCGATCCGGCTGAGCTGGCCAAGTTTTCAGAGCTGGCGCATCGCTGGTGGGACAAGAACAGCGAATTCAAACCGCTTCACGAAATCAACCCGCTGCGCCTCGAATGGATGAAAGCACAAACCGCCTTTGAAGGCAAGCGCGTACTCGACGTCGGTTGTGGTGGCGGCATCTTGAGTGACGCCATGGCGCGTTCAGGCGCTGAAGTGATGGGCATCGACCTCGCAACCAAAGCCCTCAGCGTGGCCAAGCTGCACGCGCTTGAGGCCGAGACGCCGAACATCAGTTACCGGGAAGTCAGTGTTGAGGATCTCGCCGCCGAGCAACCAGAAAGCTTTGATGTCGTGACGTGCATGGAAATGATGGAGCACGTACCTGACCCCGCAGCCATCGTTGCGGCCTGCGCCAAGTTGGTGAAGCCCGGTGGCACCGTGTTCTTCTCAACCATCAACCGCAATCCGAAGTCATTTTTGTTCGCCATTGTAGGCGCCGAATACGTGCTGAACATGTTGCCCAAAGGCACGCACACTTACGCTAAGTTCATCAAGCCCGCCGAGTTGGCTGCCTTCTGCCGTGCGGCTGACTTGGAAGTCAAACGCACACGCGGTTTGGAATACAACCCCCTGACCAAACACTACTGGTTGAGCGACGACACCAGCGTCAACTACATGTTTGCCACCACCAAAGCACCGTAAGGCAACCATGTTCACCAATATCAAAGCCGTCTTGTTTGACTTGGACGGCACACTCATTGACAGCGCCCCTGATCTGGGGGCCGCCGTTGACCGCATGCGTGTGAAGCGCGGCATGCCCTCGTTGCCACTCGACACCTACCGCCCGATGGCCGGTGCTGGCGCACGCGGCATGCTTGGCGTTGGCTTTGGCATCACGCCGCAAGACGCTGCGTTTGCTGAACTGAAAGAAGAATTCTTTCAAGAATACGAAGCCAGCCTCACTGACAAAACAACCGTGTTTGCGGAAGTCGTTGAAATGCTCAGTGCCATTGAAGCGCGCGGCATGGTGTGGGGCGTTGTGACCAACAAGGCCGAACGGTTCACGCTGCCCATCTCACGCCAAATGGACTTGTTCAAAAACGCGGCATGCGTGGTTTGCGGTGACACCACACCGCACGCCAAGCCACACCCCATGCCCTTGCTCGAAGCCGCCAAGCGCGTGGGCTTTACCCCAGAGCAGTGCATTTATGTGGGCGACGACGAGCGAGACATCGTTGCAGGCCTTGCTGCCAACATGGGCACAGTTGCCGCCCAATACGGCTACCTGGGCGCAAATGCAGACATCGACAGTTGGCGTCCACACGCCACCATTGCACAACCGTTGCAATTACTCGACTTGCTGCGTTGAGACGCAAAAAAGCGTAAACTCAAAGACTTGGGGCTGCACTGGTTTCGACGTGGGTTCGGAAGCGTAGTGGGGCGTGCCGAGGTTCAGTCACCTCGTTAATCCGCTGAAAAAAACTAACTGCAAACGACGAACGTTTCGCACTCGCAGCT
>Ga0102814_10003266_pt1 | contig 10622 bp, 9 predicted proteins | sample ColrivemetaGS741_FD_79112 | JGI IMG/M metagenome (GOLD analysis project Ga0102814, IMG submission 79112) | Estuarine microbial communities from the Columbia River estuary - Flood tide ETM metaG S.741 | ecosystem: Environmental > Aquatic > Marine > Intertidal zone > Estuary | place: USA: Columbia... | reverse complement strand
CGCGCGCTGGCTCGTGTGCCTCTCGGGTGGCAAGGACAGCTATACGTTGCTGGCGATCTTGCATGAATTACAGTGGCGTGGGTTGCTGCCCGTGGACCTTCTGGCCTGCAATCTGGATCAAGGTCAGCCGGGCTTTCCTGCGACGGTGCTGCCAGAATTTCTGTCGAAAATGGGCGTTCCGCACCGGATCGAATATAGAGACACCTATTCCGTGGTGATGGACAAAGTGCCGCAAGGGCGCACCTATTGCAGCCTGTGTTCGCGGCTCCGGCGCGGCAATCTCTACCGAATCGCCCGCGAAGAGGGATGTTCTGCTGTTGTTCTCGGCCACCACCGCGACGATATTTTAGAGACATTTTTCATGAACCTGTTCCACGGCGGGCGTTTGGCGACAATGCCCCCGAAACTGGTGAACGAAGACGGCGATTTGACCCTTTTACGACCACTGGCGTTGGTCTCTGAGGCCGATTGCGAGAAATTCGCGCTGGCGATGAAGTATCCCATCATCCCATGTGACCTCTGCGGCAGTCAGGATGGGCTGCAACGCATGCAAATAAAAGGCCTTTTGGATGACTGGGAGCGTCGCACACCGGGGCGGAGAAATATCATGTTCAAGGCCCTGACGAACGTGAACCCTTCCCATTTGGTGGACCCCAAATTGTTCGACTTCGCGGGCCTCATGGCACAGGGGGCCGCCCCTCCGGCATCTGCGGGTTGTGAAAGCCCCCAAGCGGCCTCGCCAGAGACAGATACAAACAATTCTAACGAAATTCCTTTGCTGCGTTAAGCGTTCAGTGAGGGCCATCGCCCAACCTCGGCCCTGTCGGACCCAAAATGCCGACCACGGGGGAACGCGAAGCTATGACCGACTTTCCACAGGCGCAAAACTGGGCCAAACGCATCTCGGCACACCGCCGCAGATTGGCAGTGTTTGGCGTCCCGGTTCTGACGGCGTCGGCACTTGCTAGCGGCGTTTCCACGTCGATGCTTGTCGGCATCATCGCCGCACAGGTTGTCATGCTCTATTGGGCAACCGACCTTGTCTCGACGCCATTTGGGGGCAGTGAAGCGCCGCGCGAACACGTGCCTCAAGACCGCGTACGGCTGGAAAATGCCTTTTCTTCCGTGGCACCCGGCACACATTCGGCAGCGATAGCCATTCGATTGGACGACGCGGACCGCTTGCTGGCTCAACACGGCGAACGATTCGTGAAATCCCTCATCGACACGATGGGCGCGCAACTGGCGCACACACTGCGCGAACAAGACGCGTATTGCTTGTTGGGTAACACGGGTTTCGGCGTCGCCTTGTTCCCGCAGCGCGGAATCGACATCAGCAGTGTCATCGTCGTGGCCCAGCGCATCCAAACGCGTCTGTCGCAAGCGTTCCGGCTAGAAGACGTAACCCATTGGCCCAGCGTATCTATTGGCTTCTGCCTGAGCCAACGCGCCGCCGCGTTGAACGGTATCGGCATGTTGCAAGCTGCCGATCAAGCAGCGCAAAAGGCCCAAGCCGCAGGCCCCGGCAACCTGCGCAGCTATAGCGTGGTGGATTTCCCCGCCACAATCACAAGCGACCGCGTGAACGCTTTGCGCGAGGCTTTGGAAAATGGCCAAATTCGCGCGTTCTTCCAACCCCAAGTTCAGACAACAACAGGGCAAGTCAGTGGTCTAGAGGCTTTGGCGCGCTGGGATCACCCGCAACGCGGCCTTATCCCTCCGTCAGAATTCATCCCCCAAATTGAGGCAACAGGGCTGTCGTCGAAATTGGCGGAATGCATGTTGCGCGATGCGATGAAAACACTTGCCGCACTTGAGGCCGCTGGGCAAAAAGTACCCACCGTTTCCGTCAACCTTTCCGCAGAAGAGTTACGCAACCCTCGGTTGGCCGATGAGATCGCATGGGATCTTGATCGCTACGATCTTGCACCAGAACGGTTGACCATCGAAATCCTCGAAACTGTCGTCGCTGACAGTGACGACGACATCGCCGTGCGCAATATTGCACGCCTTGCGGGAATGGGATGCGGGATTGATCTGGACGATTTCGGCACTGGGCATGCCTCGATTGCCAATATTCGTCGCTTCGCGGTCAGTAGGGTCAAAATCGACCGATCCTTTGTGACCCGCATGCACGAAGACCGCGACCAGCAACGGATGGTCGCCGCGATCTTGTCAATGTCCCAACAACTGGAACTGGAAACCGTCGCAGAGGGCGTGGAATGCGCTGAAGAGCAAGTGATGCTGGCGCAGATGGGCTGCAATCACCTGCAAGGGTTCGCGATTGCACGGCCGATGCCTTCGGAAAACCTCGGTGAATGGCTGCGCGCGCATGAGACCGCATTGTCCTGCGGTGAGCCTTGGTGCGAAGATGCGTCGCAGGAACGCTCTGCCTCGGGCGGCTAATCAAAAATACTGACACATTTATGTCAAAGTGACTGACCCTCTACCACCCGTAGTGACCTTTGCGACGACCTGATCCTCCGTATGGTCTGAATATCGCGGTTATCGGGGCAGTGACCGTCGGGAAAACTCCGGGGAACCACCCACACAAGGGGGAATCCGCTTGACCTTTGTGGGCTAGGCTTGTTGAACGACCGCAGCCCCAAAATCGCGCCCGGAAAGACCCGATGGACGATCAAACAAAGAATCTCATTCTCGCCTTCGCCCTTAGCCTTGCGGTTATTATGGGGTGGTTCGCCCTGTTCCCACCGCCCGAGCCGGACCCGGCAGACAGCGTCGCGCAAAGCGAGCTGCTGCCACCGCCCGCTGCAGATGCACCGGCAGGCTCTGCAGCCGACACGACAGCAGCGCCGTTGGTCGAAGCCGTGCGCGTAGCGATTGACACGCCGCGTATGACCGGCTCGATCGCCCTGACCGGCGGCCGTTTCGACGACCTGCAATTGCGCGACTACCGCGAAACCGTGGACGACAACTCAGATCTGGTGCATTTGCTGAACCCAGTTGGTGGCACGCGTCACCCCTTTTACGCGCTCTTTGGCTGGAGCCCACGTGGTGCCTTGGATTATGCGACTGTCCCCGGCCCAAACACGGTGTGGGAGCAAGTCGGCAGCAACGACCTGACCACCGGCACGCCGATTACGCTGCGCTGGGATAACGCCGCTGGGCTGACATTCCTGCGCACCATCAGCGTTGACGAAAACTACGCGTTTACCATTGATCAAAGCGTCGAGAATAGCGGTGACGCGGCCGTATCGCTGGATCCCTATGGTATCTTGGCGCAACACGGTGAACCCGACGATCTGCAAGCCTTTTATATTTCACACGAAGGCCTCGTCGAGATGATTGACGGCAGCCTGACAGAAGATAGCTATGGCGACATGGCGGATTATGACGTCAGCGACCGTGAACGCACGCCCGCTCGCCAGCAGACCGCTGCCGAAAATGGCTGGATCGGCTTCACCAGCAAATACTTCATGGCCTCGTTGATCGGTATCCCCGGTCAAGGTTTCACCAGCGTCGCGCAGCATGTACCCGGTGCCGATATCTATCAGGCCAGCATGCGGCAGGCGACTGTCACCGTGCAACCCGGCGAGACCGCCAGCGTGCAGTCAATTCTGTTCACCGGCGCTAAAGAATTCGCGACGCTTGGCGAATACGAAGACGCCGGAATCGAGCGGTTTACCGACGCGATCGATTGGGGCTGGTTCTTCTTCCTGACGCGGCCCATCTTTCAGGTGCTCAACTTTATCCACGGCCTGATTGGCAACATGGGTTGGTCGATCCTTGTGCTAACCCTGTTCCTCAAAGCGCTGTTGCTGCCTTTGGCCTGGAAATCTTACGTTTCGATGGCGCGCATGAAAGAGCTACAGCCTGAGATGGCGAAGCTTAAGGAGCGCGTCGGCGACGACCGTAGTAAGATGCAGCAGGAAATGATGGCGCTGTATCGCGAGAAAAAGGTGAACCCCGCAGCCGGTTGTCTGCCGATCATGCTGCAGATCCCAATCTTCTTCTCGCTCTACAAAGTGATTTTCGTCACCATCGAATTGCGGCACGCACCTTGGCTTTGGGTGTTCAATGACCTGTCGGCACCCGATCCGACATCATTGTATAACCTCTTTGGCGCGCTCCCATGGGACGGCCCCGTCGCAGGCAGCCTCATGGCAACCGCGTTCCTCGGACTGTTGCCGCTGCTGTTCGGCACCACAATGTGGTTCCAAATGCGCTTGAACCCGGCACCGGCTGACCCGATGCAGGCGACGATTTTCAACTGGATGCCGTGGATTTTCATGTTCGTGATGGGCGGTTTCGCTTCGGGCCTGTTGATCTACTGGATCGGCAATAACATCATCACCTTCACGCAGCAGTATTTGATCATGTCGGCCCATGGCTCGCGCCCCGATGTGTTCGGCAATATCCGCGCGTCGGTCAAACGACCCCGCGGTGGCAAATCTGGATGACCCAGATACGCCTTGCGCATATCGTCCGGCATCCGATCAAATCACTTGGATGGCAGGAAATACAAAGGGCGGCCCTAACGCAGGGCCGCCCCCTTCCGTTTGATCGGTACTGGGCTGTGGCGACAAAAGCGCTGGGGGTAACCGCAGATGTGATCCCGTGGCAGCCTAAGAATCGCTTTGTTCGCGGAGCCGCCGAGGGGCGGCTGCAAGCCATTCGTGCCGAATTCGACGAAACTACGGGGGCCATTACCCTGTCACATCCCGAATGCGACGGTTTTTCCGGCACGCTCCCGCGCGATAAAGCCGCATTGCTCGAATGGCTGAGCCCGCTTTGGCCGGACACCCGCCCTGCCCCGTCGCGACTGGTGACGCGTGATGAGGGCGGCGCATTTGCCGATGTGAACCAGCCTTATCTGGCAATTCTGAATACGGCGACGAATACCGAATTGGGCCAACACATGGGCCAAACGCTGTCGATCCACCGCTGGCGCGCCAATCTGTGGCTCGACGGGCTTTCCCCTTGGGCGGAATTCGACCTTATTGGACGCACGCTTCAAATCGGCACCGCGCGTGTAAAAATAGAAACGCGCATCACCCGTTGCGTCGCGACGACATTCGACCCTGACACCGGCGCGAAAAACGGTGATACACTTGCAGCACTTCAAGACGGTTGGGGCCATCAAGACTTTGGCGTCTACGCCCGAGTCGTCGGTTCCGGCCAAATTGCCATTGATGATAAAGTGACCCTCTTGCCATGATCGCACCGCTCCCCTTTCCGCTGACGCAGACCCCGACACCCGAAGACACCGAGGCCGGTCGCAAGCTTTTTGCCGGTGATGTCGATTTCGTCAAAGGTGTAGTCGAGATGGCCGGCCTACCACCGGCCGACCGCCTAGAGGTTTGCTTTGCAGGCCGGTCTAATGTTGGCAAATCCAGCCTGATCAATGCCTTAACGGGCCGCAAGTCATTGGCGCGTACATCGAACACGCCGGGTCGCACGCAGGAAATCAACTATTTCGACGTGGCCGGGCATTTCTATCTCGTAGATTTACCGGGCTATGGCTTTGCAGAGGCCCCCGTCGCCGTTGTCAAACAATGGCAGGCGTTGCTGAAATCTTACCTCTCGGGCCGGGCTACGCTACGCCGCGCCTTTGTGTTGGTCGATATGCGGCACGGCATAAAAAAAGTTGATGACGAGATTATGCAGCTTTTGAACAAATCCGCCGTGACGTTTCAGGTCATCCTGACGAAAGCGGACAAAATCGGCCCTGTTCAGCAGGAAAAAACACTGGCGCAGGTGCGTGCCGCTTTGCAACAACACCCGGCGGCCTATCCGGAAATCCTTGTCACTTCTTCGGAAAAAGGCGACGGTATTGCGACGCTTCGAGCCCTCATCGCCACCATGCAGTAACGCGAACATGAGACAACAAACTATGAACCGTGATTGGACCGCTATCGCCCGGACCCTGTCCGAAGCCCTGCCCTATCTACAGCGTTTTTCGGGCGCTGTGGTCGTCGTCAAATTCGGCGGCAACGCCATGGGCGACGAGCACGCCATGGCCGAGTTCGCGCGTGATATCGTCTTGATGCGGCAAGTCGGGTTGAACCCGATTGTCGTGCATGGCGGCGGCCCGATGATCAATAATTTTCTGGATCGGCTGGGTATCAAGTCCGAATTCGTGCGCGGAAAACGTGTCACCGACAAGGCCACTGTTGAGGTCGTCGAAATGGTGCTGACCGGCTTGGTCAATAAGCGCATCGTGCAGGCGATCATGGACGAAGGCGGGCGCGCAGTTGGATTGTCGGGCAAAGATGACGACATGATGGTCTGCGAAGTCGATGACCCGGAATTGGGCTTCGTCGGCCGCCCCGTCGAGATGAACGTGCAGGTTTTGCGCGATCTTTATAGCGCCGGCATCATCCCAGTGGTCGCGCCGGTTGCCACAGGGATGCAGCCCAACGAGACGTTCAATGTGAACGGCGATACGGCTGCGGGCGCGATTGCCGGGGCGCTTAAGGCCGATCGCTTGTTGCTGTTGACCGACGTGTCCGGCGTCAAGGATGCCAATGGTAACGTCGTGACCGAATTGACCTCGGAGCAGGTTCGGAACCTGACGAAATCAGGCGTGATTGCCGGTGGTATGATCCCGAAAACCGAGACCGCTCTGGCGGCTTTGGAACAGGGCGTCCGCGCGGTGGTGATCTTGGACGGGCGCGTGCCGAATGCCTGCTTGCTCGAACTCTTTACCGAGCATGGCGCGGGCAGCATGATCCGCTCGACCGAGGCGACGGTGCCTGTGCGCGGGCATGGCACCTGAGCTGATCTCAGCCCTTCAAGCCGAGCATTTGGTTGCCTTGGCAAACCTGCCAGCGGACCCGGACTTCTGCCCGGCTCCGCTGAAAACGCTGATCCTGATCGGGCCAGAGGGTGGCCAGAATTGGTGGCAAACTGTCACGCGATCACACGAATGGTCGGATGGGCATCCTGACCCGATTGATCGCTGGTCCAAGCGTATCCTCGGTGGTCTGGCGGCGCGGTTTGACGGGCTGGCCCTGTTCCCTTCGGATGGCCCGCCCTATCCGCCGTTCTTTCGCTGGGCGCAGGATTCGGGTGCGCTGTGGCAGAGCCCGGTGGGGATGTTGGTCCATGCCGAGGCAGGGTTGTGGGTGTCGTTTCGCGGCGCGCTGGCCGTGCCGTTCGACGTGGATCTTACGATGCCTGCCAATCCATGCCTGACCTGCGCGGCACAACCCTGCCGGACGGCGTGCCCGGTGAACGCATTGTCTCTGGATGGCTATGATGTTGCGGCGTGTCACGGGTATCTGGATACGGATCCGGGAAACTTGTGCCTTTCCGAGGGCTGCCGTGCCCGCGCCGCTTGCCCCGCATCACAAAGGCATGCAAGACTGGCGGAACAATCTGCGTATCACATGAGCCGGTTTCACAAATGACAAAACGCCTGATTCTGACGCGGCATGCCAAATCTAGCTGGGATGATCCGACGACCCCTGACCATGAAAGGCCGCTGAATGAGCGTGGCCGGGCTGCGGCTGCCGATTTGGGCGCGTGGCTGGCATCGCGGGGGTATGCACCCGATGAGGTGCTGTGCTCGGATGCGGCGCGGACCCACGAGACTTGGACGGGGCTGGCCCCGGCGCTGGCAGGGTCGCCGGTTTTGACATTGAAATCGGCGCTCTATCATGCCGGGCCGGACGTGATGCTGGCGGTTCTTCGGCACGCAAAAGCGGACACGGTGATGATGATCGGGCACAATCCGGGGATCAGTGAATTCGCGGAACGGATCGTCGCTCAGGCGCCGATGAATCCGGAGTTCCATCGCTATCCGACGGGCGCGACCTTGGTTGTCAGCTTGGAAGTGGATGACTGGAAAGACGTGGAATTCGGCATGGGCGCGGTGCGAGATTTTGTCGTGCCTCGCGAAATCCCGGCCTAAGCAAAAACGGATGTCCCACGGTGGGACAATCTGTGGGACAAACAAAATCAACCCCTTAGCTTGCAGCATTAGGGTTTGGTTAAGATGTCCCCGGCGTATGCCCATGGCCGAAGGCGTGTATCAGATGATCAAAACGCAACCACATCACACCAACAAAGCCTCATTCCAGACGACCTGCAAATCTCTGAACGTCTCTTGATTAGGTTGGCCTTGACCGGCGTCGCCTTCGTGTCGGCGCTTGTTGTCATTGCCGGGTTTCTTGGCCAATTTCACCGGGCCGCTGATAGCATCGCGATTTTGCGGCCTCTATTCGGGGCTGTGTGTCTCTTGGGGTTTTGGGCCGCACGATCGCCGATACCAAAAGCCGCCTTCGGCGCGCTGGGGTTGTTCGCACTTTGGACTGTCGCGGCAACATTCCTTCCGCAAGCCCCCGGCGGACACATCCGCATTTACGCAAAGAACCTTTGGGCCGGGAACACCGAAATTCAGGCCGTGGTCGACGATATTCACGACGCTGGTGTTGACGTCGTGATGTTGCAAGAGGTGTCTGAACACAATGACAGGGTGCTTGACCTGTTGCGCGGCGAATTCCCACACCAGCACCTATGCAGGTTCTCGGCGTGGAGCGGCATCGCGCTGGCCTCGCGGCACCCGTTTACCGCAGCCCCGCAATGCTCAAGCTGGCGCGCGGTTCTGGCGGCACCCATCGACTTGAACGGAGAGCACGTTTGGGTTGCGTCGATCCATATCCCCTGGCCGTGGCCGGAGGGCATGCCCGAAAGCGAAAGCGCCGCAGATGAGATCTTGTCCAGTCTTGATGGCCCGGTTGTCATGGCCGGCGATTTCAACATCGTCCCTTGGTCCGGCCGGATATCGAGATTGGCGGAGCTGACCGACACCCGATTGGCCGGGCCAGCACATATCACGTTTAATCTGCGAGGATTGCCGTTGGTTTTGGATATGGCTATGGCGCCATACGGGGGCCACGCAGAGGTGCGTCCGCTGCTTGGCTCTGACCACGCCGGTATCGTCGCAGATTTGGCGATTTGGCACCGGGACTCGGGTGGATATTGATGATGCTGGCCGTCTTTGGCCGCGCTGCGATCCCTCCCCATCCCCGCGCGCCTCAGGTGGAGAGATAGCCGGCAACAATCGCGATAAACGCGGCGAGGCGTTGTCTCGTGCAATCGGGCAAAGCCAATTCGAAATCATGGAGGGCGTCGGCCATTTACCCCAACTGGAGGCGCCGGACCGCGTTTTGCAGGCGGTTTCCGGCTTTCTTTGAACGCCCTCGTTGGGGGTCTGTCAGACGCAAAAAGGGGGGCCGAAGCCCCCCTTTTCAAATGCCTATCCGGTCCGAAGATCCGCGGGTTAGTGCCCCAAGATTTGGCTGAGGAACAGTTTGGTGCGATCGGATTGAGGGTTGTTGAAGAACTCTTTGGGTTCGTTTTGCTCAACGATTTGCCCTTGGTCCATAAAGATCACCCGGTTGGCCACAGCCTGCGCAAAGCCCATCTCGTGGGTCACGCAGAGCATGGTCATGCCCTCTTCAGCCAGTTCGATCATGGTGTCGAGCACCTCTTTGATCATCTCTGGGTCAAGCGCCGAGGTCGGTTCATCGAACAACATGATGCGCGGCTTCATGCACAGCGAGCGCGCAATGGCCACGCGCTGCTGCTGACCGCCCGAAAGCTGGCCCGGAAACTTGAGGGCCTGCTCTGGGATTTTGACCTTTTCGAGGTAGTGCATTGCCACTTCCTCGGCTTCTTTTTTGGGTGTTTTGCGCACCCAGATCGGAGCCAAAGTCAGGTTCTCAAGGATGGTCAGGTGCGGGAAGAGGTTGAAGTGCTGGAACACCATGCCAACCTCGGACCGGACCTTGTCGATGTTCTTGAGGTCCGACGACAGCTCTGTGCCATCGACGATGATCTGACCCTTCTGGTGCTCTTCAAGCCGGTTGATACAGCGGATCAGTGTCGATTTTCCCGACCCCGAGGGGCCACAAATCACGATCCGCTCGCCGCGATTGACGGTCATGTTGATGTCGCGCAGGACGTGGAACGCCCCAAACCACTTGTTCATGTTGGTAATCTGGATCGCGACCTCGTCGCTCACCGTCATATGGCTGCGATCTACGGCGCGTTCTGCCACGTTTTCCATGGTTATCTCCTTAACGGTGGTCGGTTTTGAGGCGACGTTCTAGATGCATCGAGTAGCGCGACATGCTGAAACAGAAGAACCAGAACACAGCGCCGATGAAGATGAACAGCTCCCAGTAAATACCTTGCCAGTCAGAGTTGGCGCGGATTGCACTGGCAAAACCGATCGGGTCGAGAAGGCCGATGAACACCACAAGCGTGGTATCCTTAAAGAGGCCGATAAAGGTGTTAACGATGCCGGGGATCGAGATTTTCAGAGCCTGCGGCATGATGATGAGGCGTTGGGCTTTCCAGTAGTCCAGACCCAGCGCATCGGCGGCCTCGTATTGGCCGCTTGGCAGGGCAGCAAGCCCCCCGCGGATCACCTCGGCTATATAGGCCGTGGCGAACAATGTGACCATGATGATCACCCGCAGCACGAGGTCAAAGTTGGTGCCCGGTGGCAGGAAGTAGTTCAGCAGCAGCGAGGCTGTGAACAGCAGTGTGATCAACGGAACGCCACGGACGAACTCGATAAAGATCACACAAATCCAGCGGATCAACGGCATCGAGGACTGACGCCCCAGTGCCATCAGCACGCCAAGCGG
>Ga0102814_10003265_pt1 | contig 10626 bp, 4 predicted proteins | sample ColrivemetaGS741_FD_79112 | JGI IMG/M metagenome (GOLD analysis project Ga0102814, IMG submission 79112) | Estuarine microbial communities from the Columbia River estuary - Flood tide ETM metaG S.741 | ecosystem: Environmental > Aquatic > Marine > Intertidal zone > Estuary | place: USA: Columbia... | reverse complement strand
GGGTAGCGGTCGGCATCGCTGATAGAGGTGTCAAGCTGGAATTGGAGGGCAAATCCTGAGCGTCCGTAGGATAGCTCGCGTTCTTCTAAGTCTAGGTCGCTAAAGCGTTTAGGGTCAATTGGGTCGCCCTCGTCTAGACCGAGTCCGTCGATAAACGGAGCCAGCTTTTCAGCATAGCCCTTGCGCTGCTTGACCGTAGGCATACGAGCAGGCCAGATGCGAGTATTATATCCCCGACTTGGGAGGATAGAGTAGATCGACTCAGCAGACTGGGGCGTACCGAGGAACAACACCTTGCTGCTGTCGCCGGGCTTGAGGACTGCGTCAAATTCCTTGATGGACTCCAGCAGCTTCTCGCGCATACCGGGTGTCCACGAGTTGTTGGCTACTTCGATGTCGTCAGCCACGACAAGATTGGCGCGGCTACCCGTGATCTGACCAGTAATACCAACTGAACGAACAGACGGGGCATGAGAAGCAGGAGCAGGGCCGACATCAAATGCGATTTTGGAGTTGCGCTGCTCGCCCCGTGGGGCAAGGTGGTTGAGGAAGGGTAGCTCGTTGATTAGACGAAGGGTAAAGGTCGTGAAGTCGTCAGCACGAGTCTTCGATGCCGATACTACGAGGATGTTGTCGGCAGGGTGATGGTAGAGCCACCACAGCACATAAGCCGAGGTAATCCACGACTTGCCTACACCACGATACGCTTGAACAATGGAGCGTTTTGGGCCGTGATGTAAGTAAGACGCAATGTCGTACTGGACTGGGGTCGGGTCAGGGAGACCTAACCCACGCCAGCAGAGGAACACGAAGTTCCTGAAGTCACTAAGATCAAGTGCCGTACTTTTGCGTGTCATCGAATGGGAGAATCTTGGCTAGCCCTTCGAGGCCGCTGTCTTTGACTGGGACAGCCTCGATGCCGTTGTCTTTCAGCATCTGTCGGGCCACATTGAGTTCAGCCGCTGTAGCCTGACCGCTGCGGATGCGAGCTAGGAGGTCTTCGGCTAGGGCTTGGTGCAAGGTTGCGAATGTTTCACTTAGGTCGGTCATGGAAATAGATACCTCGCTACGATTGATGCTACCGTAGCCACGGCAGCGGCCCATCCCAAGAACCACGCTCGGGACATCTCTAGCTCGACGATACGGGTTTCTAGCTTAGTAATACGCTCGGCCACTTGGGTCTGTTTGTCGCTCATAGTCTCGATCTTGCCTTCGATGCGACCGATGGCGACTAGGACTTCTACTAAGTTAGCGTCGATTTTCTCGTTAGTGTTCATTAGGAATTAGTCTTGGGTGTCCAATACGGACGGAGCGATGCCCATCTTTGCGTCACGCTTCATCAAGCGCAGCTCGTTACGCACTTGCTTGAGTTCAGGCGACTCATTGACCAGCATTTGCCATGCACGGGCACGGTACTTAGCCAGAACAGCACGCATAGCGTAGATGCGGGGGCTATCGACCAAGTCCGTACCGATGGGGGTCATACGCTGATAGCGTTCAGTTTGAATTAACGCTTCAGCAGCTTGGCGTACAGTCTTGTTGTTGATCACAACCTGACCAGCCAGTTCTTGGTAACGGTCGTAAGCGTTAGCTCCACGGCCCGTCTTGATGTTACGCAGGTCAAGCCCTTCAACCGTGTAGCTCGGCGGTTTGAGAGCTTCACCCAGAGAGATCAGCTCGCGATCCAGCGCATTTGTCGAGCGTTCCTTGACGGAGATGGGCGAGAACAGGTCGGGGCCGAGTTTATCAGCCTTCTTGACTGGCAGACCGAACGCATCACGCATCGGCGGCAGTTCTTCCGACAAGCCCGGAGTCGATGCCCACACATGGTTGATAAGACCATCAAGCATCTCGCCATCATTCGGGTTACGGACATACTCGTCCGACAGGTCAGTCACCGTGCGGCGCATACCTTGGTACGGAACCAGCGATGCACCGTAACGCTTGGCCCACTCTGCACCCTTGTGGCCGGACTCATCGCCAAAGATCTCGACGAAGGACTTGATGCCTTGCAGGTAGCTCTTCTGAGTGAGCTGGTTGGTGATGGCGTAGAACGCCGAGGCCCAGATCTCCTCGCCAAGCTGGAGGCCATCGCGGTCAGCGTGGAGGTACTGAACCGCCATAGTGCTGTCGGCAATGAATCCCAGCATGGAGCTGAACGGGTCAACTCGGTTGAAGCTGATCCATTCGTTGGTGACAGGACTCTTGAAGCTGTACGGTTGGAAGCCAGCGTTACGCCATGTCTTGGACTCGTCGGGGTTCTTGGGGCCACGGCCAGTCAAGTTGCCGCTAGCTGCCATCGACCACGCCATACCCAGTACCGCAGTACCGAACAGGGCGCGTCCAGCAGCGTCTGCACGCACGGTCGGATCTTCGCTAGACAGCTCGCGTAGGAAGCGAGATTCCTGTTCGCGCAGAGAGCGACTAACGAATGCCGGAGCACCCATGCGATCCATGCGCGTGGCTGCACGGTTGCCAAAGCCCAGCTTGACGAAGTCCATGAGCGGGGTAACAGGGTTACGATCCACCGCATAGATCAGCGCGTTGATAGGCGTGCTAACGAACGGCAAGAACACTCGCATAGCGGGGTGGCGAGTTACTGCGTTGATCACAGTACGCTTCCAGTCATAGCGAGGGTCTGCTTACAGCGTAGCCGCAAGTGCCGTGTTACGGGCACGCTGAGATGCTTCACGGAAGTTTGTAGCGACCGTACCGCTGTTGCGCCAGTACTCGTCACGGTAGTTTTGTGCGTAGTCCAGCAGCTCATCTGCGGTGGCATGGGGGCCAAGGACAGTACGAGCGCGTTCCTGACCTTCACGGATCAGACGCTGGTTCGACACGAACTCGCCGTTGACGATGGCAAGATCCATAGCCTGTTGCATACGGGCAGCACGCTCGGGGCCAACCACACCAGTTGCATCCAAGTTGTCGAGGACATTGGCACGCAGGTGACCACGGTAGTTGAGCTGCTTGAACAACTCGTCGCCCGTCAAGATCAAGCGCATGGGGAGGCGCACAAGGCCACCCATAAAGTCGAAGGACACTTCGGCAGCACGCTGTGCTTGGGGGCCAGCCACATTACCAGCACCACGGGCCATCATGTTGGACAGGGGGATGTTGTCGCGGGTGAACGCCTGTTGGCGAGTCCGCTCCATACCCATGTTCGTACCAATCGGACGGCCTTCAGCAAACGCACGGCTCATCACACCCAGACCGTCCAGCAGACCAGTAGCCATACCGATGTAGGCGTTGAGGCCGCTGCGGATAGAACGGGCGTTACCCGTAACCATACCGCCAAGCATACGCTCCAGCGGAATAGTCATGGTGGTCAGGGCGTTACCTAGGAACTGCACGCCAGCCCATGTGGTTGACGAAGACACGAGCGAGTTCATCCACCACTCGTTGTGGAAATCCCAGAAGCCCAGCGTGTTGAAGTCACGCGAAGCGCGGGAGATGATGCGGCTTACACGGCCTGTGACATCGCCACCTTCACGCACTTGGATGTCCAGAAGCTGCTGGAGACGCTCCATCGACAACAGGACAGCCTGACGGCCACCCATACGCTGAAGCATTTCGTCCAGACGGGCCTCACCGTACATCGTTTGCAGAGTACGGACAGCGTCCAAAGTCGCCGTAGACACGCCATGCGGGGCCGTAGCCGGGGGCGGGGGAACAGCCGTAGAGGTGGGCGGAACCACAGTCGGCGTGACGGGAGGCGTAGCCGTGCTGGGAGCGGTTGCGTTGAGCGCATCCAATCGACGCTGGAGGCCACCACGCACCGCTTGCAGACGGTTAACGCGAGTACGCAGGGCATCGACTTGCGCTTGCAAAGCAGACACTTCTGCGCTGTTGCTGGCAGTTGCTGCGGCTAGGCGAGTATTGGCATCTGCAAGCTCAGTATTGAGCTGCTGGATCTGCGACACAGCCTGTTGCAGCTCATCGCTGACTTGCGAGATCGGCGCAGACGGAGTTCCTGCCGTAGCCGCACCAGTTCCACCAACACCAGCTCCAACGCCAGCAGCCACAGGCTGACCAGCGGGGGCCGCATCGGGGCTACCAAGTGTGGGGCGGTACTCTGGCATCAGATCGCGACTGATGTCAGCACGCAGCGAGTGCAGCAAGCGTCCGGCCTCAGAGCCAACACTCTTGACTGCACCAACCAAGTCACCAAGGGCGGCAATCTTGATAGCTGCGGTCAGCATTTCGGCAGACGACACGCTGTTCGGATCGGCAGCTTGCTTACGCACCAACGATGTCAGGTCGGTCATGACCTCATCGTTCAGCTTGAGCATCATGAAGCGAGCCTGCCACAGCTCACCACGGAGGCTGGCGACATCGCGAGCGCGGCCCTTAAGGTGACGGGCCATCTCGAACACAGTCATGCCAGACGCATCGGCAAGCGCACGCAGGCCGTCTTCTTCCATCTGGCGCAGGCTGTAGTCCTGCACGCTGTTGATGCCACGACGAGCTAGGTCACGGCCAATCACATAGCGTTCGATGACGCGCAGGAAGCTACCCTCGCGGCGATCCACACCAAGGACGGAGAAGTTCAGCGCAGCGCGGCGAGTTAGCAGCCACTCTTGCAGAGCTTCATCGGCGTTAAGGGTGCGGGGGTTGATTCCAGCAACGGTTCCGGGATGGTTCTCGAACCAGTAGATCAAGTCATCAGCATCCTCGCCCGTCAGCGGAGTATTGCTCTGACCGATCTCTTCCGGCAAGCGGCGACGACGACCATCAGGTGTCAGCACAGGGCCGCTAGGCGGCGGAGTCGGGGGCGGAGTAGCACCCGCACCGCCACTCGGGGGAGTAGGCGGAGGAGGCGTACCACCAGCACCACCGCTGGGAGGAGCAGGAGGCGTAGGCGGAGGAGTAGCACCGCCAGCACCACCACTCGGGGGAGTTGTAGGCGGAGCAGTCGGGGGAACAGTAATATCCCCAGATGGCGGAGTCGGGATGGAGGCAGACGACTCTGTAGGTGCTGCCGCTACATCCGTGGCATCGATGTTACTCGGGGCAATCAGCGACTCCAGCTCGTTAGCAATATCGTTGACATCGCCAGACTTCCAAGCCTCCGTCTTCAGCAGAGACTTGATCTGCTTGCTTGTGACGGTGTGCCCAGCCTCAGCTAGCAGCTCGACAGCTTGCTCGGCAAAGTCGTTAGCCAGCCTCTTGTCATCGACACCAAACAGCGAAGCCTCGCTACGCATCTCCTTCCAGAGATCCGAGAGGCTCATCGATGTGTCTTCGACAACACTACGGGCAGTACGCTCCGCTTCAGCAGCACGAGCCTCTGCCGGATTGGTGACCATATCCGCATCCGGCTCGACAGGGGCGGTGGACGGGAACTGAGAGCGTGTAGGCGGAGGTGTCGAAACCTCTACTTCTTCAGCCGCTTCGGCTACATCATCCAGCAGGCCGGGTTCGGGTGCAGGTTCTGCTGCCGCCGTGGTCGGCTCTTCGACCCTTGTACCTGCAACACTAGCTGCTTCGTCTGCGGGTAGAGCATCCGAAGTCTTACCAGCCTGCATCTGCTCCAACGCACTCACTAGGTCGTAGTGCTTGCCATCGTTCAGTTCACGCAGCAGCATCCGCCGCGCATCCTTACCCAATGTCCGCGAGCTGGTCGCCCCTGACTGGCGGAGGCGCATCACAAACTCTTCAAACTTGGAGCTGATGGCCTCGACATACTCTTTACCGAAGTCGTCGATAAAGGCTTTGACCATGTCCACATTGCCGTCGATCAACGCTTCCACAGCCATAGCGATGTTTTCGCCGTGGCGGTCTACAGCTTCAAAGTCGATTTCTGTAGGCTCGTCAACCTCAGCAGTAGTAGCACCAGAAGCCTCTTTGGCCTTATCTGCGATACGCTGCCGTTCGCGAGCTTCTAGGGTTAGACGATCCGCTTCCTTCTGCGATACCGTACCAGCTTGCACGCCTTCAAGTGCGGCTTCAGCACGAGCACGGGCAGTTGCAGCGCGGTTCTCAGCTAGGACGGTAGGATCGCTACGCTTCCTGCGGGTAGCCGTGACCTTGTTTGCACGCTTGAGCTTGGTGGGTTGAGCGGTCTTGAGCTTGCTGACTACCAGCTCAATGTCCTTAGCGTTGAAGCGGATGTTCGCACCCGACAGGCTAAATGCACGCTTATCGGCCAGCACCTGAGCATCGGTCTGGTTCTTGTTCTTAGCAACCCCAAGCTCGTCCATCTGCGCTTTGAACTCGCGCACACGGGTAGCTACCGTCTTGAGGTCGTCCTGCGACAAGCCATACTGCTTTGCAACTTTAGTAAGCGTTTCAGTAGCGGACTCAACACCGCTGGTTTGTAGGCGGATTACAGCCTTTTGGTACGCCTTCTCCAAGTCATCGATAGATGTGTTGGAATCGATGTCACGGTCTAGCTCTAAGAACTCGCTAGATGGGCGTTTAACTTTACTGCCCGTACTTCCCTCAGCAGCCGCTTCTAGGCTTGTCGTGCTTTGCTTGCTCTTCTCGCTGGTGGTGATTAGCAGCTCGCGAAGTTCATCTGTCTTCTTAGCGGACACCTCTTTGAGCTTCTCGATAGCCTCCTTGACGGCATCGTCAGAGACTTCCACACCAGCGGCCTTCAAGAACTCAACAATGCGTTCTCTAGACTTAGATCCGGGCTTGGTTGCGGAGTAGCGCACAAGAGCCAGCAAGACGCTACCGCCCGGTGCGTCAGCATCGACAACAACATCGACAGCATTGGGGCCACTACCAATGGTGGGGTGTTGGCGAGTCTTTCGGAGAGCCTCGTCAAACCCGTTCATGGAGGTGTCGTATGGCAGGTTGATGTCCTTGCCGGACTTACCTGAAGCCCCAGCAAGCTCGACCATATCGTTGACCTTCTCGACGAACTCGTCGCTAAAGTCGGGGATCGTGTACGAGTAAGCCGTAGTAGACGACACATCGCCCAGCGAAGACAGGCGCGTAACCGTTGAATTGGCGTTGTCGATACGCCCCTTCATGAACTGGTTGATCTGGTGATCTAGCGCGTTCTTGCCGAACTTGTAGGCAAACAGCGCGGAGAAGTCAGACCACATAAGCTGGGCCTGAGCAAGCAAGGCGCGGACACCGCCGTCCTTGATTGTCATCAGCTTATCGATGCGTGCGGACGCTTTAAGCGTAGCGTGGTGCGCCCACCACTCTGAGGGGCTAATGAGGTGGTACTCGTCGTTGGCAAGGATCTCTTGCAGAGCCTGACGGCGAACCTTACCGTCTACCGAGCGCAGGTTCTGGAAGCGAGCCTTAGCATCGGGGTTAGTACGCAGGTGTGCGGCCTGCTCACGCACGAACTGATCCTGAAGACGCTTGACCATCTTCGGCTGGAGCTTGCGCTCTAGCGAGTGGAACAGCTCGTGCATCAGGGTGCTGCGAACCTTGCCGCTTTGCAGGGCAACGCCGTAGATGCTTACGGCCTTGGTGGCGTAGTTGTAGGAGCCGTCCGCCTCACTACCAAAGCTCTTCTTGCGGAAGTACACCTTGACATCGTCAAAGTGCCGCTCACCGATGGATGTTACCAGCGTGAACAAGATGTCCTTGTCCCGCTGATCCATGTTCATATCTACAATCTTGGTGTCCGCCAACAGGTTGTTGACGGTCGTCTTGTAGATGACACGGTCGTAGGCGTTGCGGTCTGTACCGAACAACAGAGACTGAGTGCCGACATCCTGACGGCTGGCCTGTTCAGTATTAGCCAGCTTTTTGAGCTGATTCCGCAGCGGATCCACGCTGTTGATCTGCTTCATCGGCTCAGGCTTGTTAATAGCCATGTCCCAGACGAAGGTCATGTCTTTCAGATCCTTACGCCAGCCGGGGTAGGTATCCTTGAAGACCGAGGTTGTGGTCTCGTTACCGATGCGCGAACGGACATTGATGTCCAGCGACTCGGCAAACTGTTTCTCTGCTGCGTAGATCTTGCGGAGAGCCTTGGTTCCGCCCTCCAGCTTGAGACCCTTGAGCATAAGCTGCGGACGCTTAGTAGGCGATCCCAGCTTGGCAGCTTCTTCGGCGGTAGCTTCGGCCTTAGCAGCGAGGCTGCGGACAGCCTTACCCAAGAACTGACCATCGCGGTACAGCTCCATGACAACCGTATCGGTTCCCGGCGAATCCACAAAGCGTGTTTCGATGCCGTCCCTAGCTAGGGCATCAGAGATGGTGGACTTGTATGCGCCGACAACCTCATCAATGTTGAAGGTGTCCACATCGCTGGCCGCATCAATAGACAGGCCAGAAGCCGCTCTGTCCTTCTCGGCAGCAATGTTGATCTGACGGTCGATGAAGGAATCGATTTCCTCCTCAAGAAGGTTGGATGCCTTGAACGCAGCTTCAGAAGGTGATGCGCCAGCATCTCGCATCTTCTTGTACGCCTTGGTCATCTTGGCCCCGCCGAACAGCATTCGCGTAGCTGCGTCAAACGGCAAGCCTAGGATGCCACCCTCCACCATGTTCTTGAGGCGACCTTCAAAGTCGGAGTCATCCATCTCCGTCTTGAGGTAATCGCTGACCACATTCGCGTAGGGCGTATCCTTCAGCAGGTCGGAGAGGCGACCATCGCTGCCCTCAAACGCTGCAAAGTCAATCACCGCACTACGAGCGGCCTCAGACACCAGCGTATCGCGAGCCAGCCACTTACCCGCCTTGCCCAGCTTTCCGGCCTTACCAGCTAGGCCGAGTGCGCTGAACGGGATCAGGAACTGTGTCAGACCTTCGGTAAGACCGCCAGCCCAATGCCGAGAGACACCAAGAATGCGGTCTTCATCCTTGTAGTCCGGCAGCATATCGAAGCTAGCCATATCGGCCAGACCGTAGATACCCTGCACCATGCCCTCGATGCCGCGAGGCACGCCCATCAGAACATCTTCAAAGATGTCTCCTGCGGACATAGCGTCTTCGACTTCGGGGCGAGCTAGCGCATCACCGCCACGCTGCTTCCAATCGTAGCCACCCGTGCGGAACCAGTTCGACGGAGAGCTGAAGATGTTCGGCTGCTCGGTCATGTCCGGCTGGTCGAACGGATCTTGTTCGTTTGTGAAGTCTTGCATATCAGTTGTAGAAGCGGGAGTGTGCGGTTAGCTGGTCGCGGATGAACATCTCACGGTTTTCAAGCGTGTCGGGGATGTTCAACTTGTTCAGGGTAGATTTTAACAGGTTACCTTCAGTTCCTTCTGGCAAGTCGCTGGCACGCTTAAAGAACTCCTGTAAGGTGGGGAGTCCAGTACGGACACCTTCATACTGCCCCTTGCCGGGGATGTCCATAAAGAATGGGGTGTAAGCTGGGTTCAGGTTGTCCGTCCGTAGGCGGACACCATTTACATTTAGATTGGTGTTTGTGGACACAACCTTGCCAGAGATGACCTCGCTGGTGGTTAGCCCGAAGTTCTGCACAACGGACTCCATCAGGGCAGAAGCCTTGGCCGGATCATTCATCACATGGTTCTTGTACTGCCAGCCCTTAAACTGGGTGTCTAGGAACTGCTCGCGGTAGTACTGCGGATAGGCTTTGAATGTTTGGGTGGCTTCTTGCGCTCTACGCAAAGAACCTACGCTTTGAGCACCCTTTAGCGCAATTTGATGCTGATGTACCAATCCAAAGGTTTCAGCCACACCTTCTTTATACGCATCCCTATCCAAGCCCATAGGAAGAATACCGCCAATGGCCTGATCTTCCACATCTGTCTCGTCATACATAAGACCAAGCGACCACGGCTTGTCGTACTTCATCATGTACGATTCGTTCCAGCTACGCCCAGTTTGCGCCTTAGTTAGGTAAGTATTGGTAGCGGTTAACTGTGCGGCAACCTTTGGCGAGGCTAGGTTTGCCACCAAGATGTTGTAGGTGTCCGGGGACACAAGTTTCTCGATTGCCGGAAGAGCCTGATCTTGCACGGCTTTCGTTACAGCACTTGCGACATACTTTTGCTGATCGACTCGGTTTAAACCTTGCTTGATTGCTTCGCGATAGGCTGCGGTTTTGACGGGGCTAATCGTATCCTCAATAATACTTCTAGCGTTATTTAGTTCCCCCGGAACATCTGCTTTGGATGTGGCCCCTAAATCGGCCATAGCACTACTAAGAGCCTGACCGACTTTAGAGTAATAATCAGTTAACTCACCTCCAGCACCAGCTTGTGGGTTAATGACCCATTGAGGCGGATTAAAGTAGTCGTCGTGCAGCTTCTGAATGGCGTTAGCCGCATTGGGGTCTAGCAGGCTTTCCAGCTCGGCTACCGCTGCGTTGTCTAGGTTTAGCTCACCAACGGCCCGTTTACGCAGCTTGTCGGTAGCATCTTTCTGAGTCTGCTCCAGACCCTTCCTAACATCATCTACCTTAGCGATGTAGTCATCGCGGAGCTTCTGGAGCTGCGCGTCTCGGTCTTTAGTAGACAGACTGCTGTCGTTAGACACAGCCATCAGCTCTGCGTCAAACTCTCGCTCTAGATTGCCAAGCTCCGTGACATACTTCTCCCGTGCGGGTAGCTGGGAAACAATAGAACGCATCTCGTTCAGCTTAGATCCTACAGCTTCCTCAGACCTGCGAGCTTGAGGAGTATTTACAACTTGCTGCTGACGCTGTCTAGACTCTGAGATCTGATTATAGAACGGAAGCGG
>Ga0102814_10003264_pt1 | contig 10627 bp, 11 predicted proteins | sample ColrivemetaGS741_FD_79112 | JGI IMG/M metagenome (GOLD analysis project Ga0102814, IMG submission 79112) | Estuarine microbial communities from the Columbia River estuary - Flood tide ETM metaG S.741 | ecosystem: Environmental > Aquatic > Marine > Intertidal zone > Estuary | place: USA... | reverse complement strand
TTAAATACCAAAATCGGGTATTATAAATCGGCCGAAATTGCGAATACGGCGCATAAAAATGGAACTACTTTAAAAGAAGAAGCTGTAAACTTAGGTTATGTAACAGCCGAAGATTATGATGAATGGGTGAAGCCCGAAGACATGGTTGGAAGTTTAAAATAACCATTATTAATTTAAATTAAAAAAACAGGTAAATAATTTTACCTGTTTTTTTGGTTGGTTAGCTATCAATCCTTTATATATAAATATTACAAGGAAATCAAGTCAAATATATAATTTAACATTTTCTAAATTATTAACATTTGTTAATTTGTATCTAATTTCTTTCTAATTCTACTTAATTGCACCGGAGTTATTCCTAAATAGGATGCTATATGGTATTGAGGAATTAATTCATCAACCTTTGGAATTTGTTTTTGTAATGCTAAATAGCGCCCTTTCGCATCTAAGGATATTAATTCGATTAATCGTCTTTCATATAAAACGTATACCACCTCCAAAACCTTCGAATACAGCATATTAACTTGAACATTCTTTTTGCATAATTTCATGAGTTTATAATAATCAACTTCATATAATTTACATTCTGAAAGTGCTTCAAATACAAATAATGATGGTTTTCTTTTAATTAAAGCAGTTAATGAACCTACAAAACCTATTGGTAAGTAAAAACTTTTATTGAATTCTTTACCAGATTCCGTTATTAAATAACAACGTACAAGACCAGAAACCAGCATGTATATTTTGGATGGGACTTCATTTAATTTAACTAATTGTGTTCCTGAACTAATTTTTTTAAACTCAGATATTTTTAAAAGTTCGGCGGTTGTTTCTTCAGAAATACCACTGAAAGAATTTATAAAATCTGCTTGCTTATTTTTTTTACTCATAAAGTTAAAGCTAAATTAAATGCTTTTGTTGCATGAATTGTGGTCGTATCAAAAACTGGTACAGCAACATCCGATTGCTTTATAAGTAAAGGGATTTCAGTACATCCCAAAATTACACCCTCTGCCCCATCATCTATCAATTTTCTTATAATTTGCAAATAAATTTGTTTAGATGTATTTGTTAGCAAACCTTTAGATAATTCAGAATAAATTATGTCATGAATTTTATTCCTATCCTCTAGATTTGGTACCGTGGCTTTTATTCCAAACGAAGCTAATATATTTATAAAAAAATCTTTTTCCATAGTGTATTTTGTTCCCAAAAGCGCTACCGTTTTTAGTTTTTTAATCTTAATTTGTTCACAGGTAGCTTCTGCAATATGAATAACAGGGATTGAAACAGCCTTTCTAACAGCATCTATTGTAAGATGCATGGTATTGGCACAAATTAAAATACACTCTGCCCCTGCATTTTCTAAACTTTTACCAGCGTTTGCCATTATAACATCTAACAAATCCCAACGATTTTCTTTTTGAAATTTAGAAATTTCAGCAAAATCTACAGAGTTGATAATAACTTTACATGAATGTGATTCTCCAAAATGTTTACTCGCCAATTCGTTTAGAACTTGATAATACATTATTGTAGACTGAGGTGTTATCCCGCCAATTAATCCAATTGTTTGCATCTAATTCTAATTTTGTTGTTAAATTTATAGTTTTAACTTCTTACATACAATATTTAAATGTCTATATTAATAATTAACATAAAACAACTTCTACAAATAAGAGAGATAAGCGTTTTAAAAGTTAGTGGAAGTGATATGAAACAGCTTCCAATAATTGAGAACGCATTTCTTTTAATTGAAAACGACACCATTATTAATTTTGGGAAAATGAATGCATGTCCAACTATTAATGTCGATAAAATAATAGATGCGAATGGCAAGATTGTATTACCATCTTGGTGCGATAGCCATACACACATTGTATATGCAGGACATAGAGAACAAGAGTTTGTAGACCGAATTAATGGTTTAAGCTATACTGAAATTGCAAACAGAGGTGGTGGCATTTTAAATTCAGCTTCAAAACTTCATATTACTACTGAAGAAGAGCTTTATTCACAATCAATTACCAGATTAAAACAAGTCATTAAACTGGGAACTGGAGCCATTGAAATAAAATCAGGCTATGGTTTAACAACTCACTCAGAATTAAAAATGTTACGCGTTATTAAGCGTATCAAAGAGAATTTTCAGGTAAAAGTAAAAGCAACTTTTCTTGGGGCGCATGCCATTCCTGAAGCTTATAAAAATGACAAGAAAGGGTATATTGATTTAATTATTAATGAAATGATTCCTGCAATTGCCAAAGAAAATTTAGCTGATTTTATTGACATTTTTTGTGAAATAGGCTATTTTAATTTAGAAGATACAGATGAAATTTTAGCTGCAGGAAAGAAGCATGGTTTGATTCCTAAAATTCATGTCAACCAATTTAATGCCTTTGGTGGTGTAGCTATTGGAGTTAAACACAATGCAATTTCAGTCGATCATCTTGAAGAAATGAATTCTGATGATATTACCATTTTAAAAAATAGTATGACTATGCCTGTCGCGCTTCCTGCATGTTCTTATTTTTTAAGTATTCCGTATACACCAGCTCGCGAACTTATAGATTCTGGATTGCCATTAGCACTCGCAACCGATTATAATCCTGGTTCTTCACCAAGTGGTAATATGAATTTTGTTGTAAGTACCGCATGTATTAAAATGAATATGACACCAGAAGAAGCTATTAATGCTGCCACAATCAATGGCGCTTACGCTATGGGTATTTCAAATGAATACGGTAGTATCACTAAGGGAAAAATAGCAAATATTATAATTACTAAACCCATCCCTAATTACAACTTTTTACCTTATGCTTTTGGAGAAAACCATATTGAAACGGTTATATTAAAAGGAAAAGTTATAGAATAAAAAAAGCCTCAATTCTAAAATTGAGGCTTTTCATTAAGTGTTATATATAGATTATTTTAAAGTAAACTCTGAAGTAGCTACTAAATCTTTTTCGTTATAAACGTTTACTATGTAACGTCCTTTTTGAAAATCACTTTTTCCTTTTGAAGCAACAAATTCACAAATATCTAAATTAGCATTTTCATAATTAAATTTACTAATTATACTGTAATTTAAGGATTTACCACCAAAAGTAACTTGTTCGTTTAATCCTAAAGTATTGCTCTTAGGGTCAATTACCTGAACATATAATTCTTGATCGCCACCTCTAACTAATTTGTTTTTTGCTACAGTAAAACAAACTCTGATTTTATCAGTACGACTTGCTCTCTCTGTTGGAATAAATTTACCAGATGTTCTTTCAATAACGCCAAAACCTTTCATGTTTACTGCACCTAAAACCGCTGCATTCGAAACAACTTCAGCTAAAGCATTGTTTTGCATTAATAAAGAATCAGTAAAAATAGTACGCTCTTCTAAACGAACACGTGTACTATCTAATGATGTTGCTAAATATGAGTTTTGAACTTTTAACTTATCGTTTTCTTCAAGTAACATGTTCATTTCTTTTTGTAATGAAACATATTTTTGCTTGTAGCTCCATAAGCTTTTAACGTTAGTTTCAGAAATTTTTAAAGAGTCAATTAAACCTTGAATACGAGATCTCGCTTCAACTAAATCTTTATTTGCAACTTCATTCTCACTAATAGCTACATCATATTGCTTAGCCATAGCGTTTAAATCGTTCATTACCAATTGTTTTTGCTCTGTTAAGTCCTTTTGAACTTTGGCACTACTTTGGTACAAATTCATTGTGTAAAAGGCAGTTCCTAAAAATAAAACTAATGCAATTCCCAGTGCTACTTTAAGCCCCATACTACTTTTGTTGTTTTCCATAATTACTTGTTTTTAATCGTTTTAAATGTCTAATGATTTTTGGTTTAAACTTCGGTTTTTTTAATGCTTTAAATAAATAATGATGTATTTTTAATTTTCAAAATTAATTCAATCAAATGGATAAACTAGTTTTATTAAACAAAATTATTTGCAACAATCTTATTAACAAGCGCCTAGGCGAATCCAAATTTGGTGAACATATTCAAATATTAACCAGCATCTCCAATATATACGAACAACTATTAAATTTGGATGTTACGCATGTAATAATTGGTTTACCCGAAGATGTTGGTGTGGTTGCAAATTACGGAAAAACAGGGACTTCTAACGCTTGGGAAGCCACTTTAAAAGTTTTGTTAAACATTCAAAGTAATGAGTTTACAAAAGCTAACAAAGTTTTAATTTTAGGGCATCTTGATTTTTCTGAGGAGATGCTAAAGATATCTGAACTGGATTTAGCCAAAAAGAAAAGCATCAACAAAGCTCGAAAGATTGTATGTGAAATAGACAAACACGTTACAAATATTATTCAACAAATTGTTTCAGCAGGAAAAATACCAATTATTATAGGTGGTGGACATAACAATGCTTATGGCAATATTAAAGGCACAAGTTTGGCTTTAAAAAAGCCTATTAATGCTATTAATTTTGATGCACATTCGGATTTTAGACCAGAAGAAGGCAGGCATAGTGGTAACGGATTTAGTTACGCTTACGCGGAAGGGTTTTTAAAAAACTATTTTATTTTCGGTTTACAAAGAAACTATACCTCCGATATATTATTTAAAACTCTTAAAAAATTAAAACTTGTTAAGTTTAATATGTTTGAAGATTTAGAAGTAGCAAAAGAAATACTATTTAAAGAAGAGCTTGAACGCGCTTTAGAACATATTAATGATAAACCCTTTGGTATTGAAGTAGATTGTGATGCTATTGAAAATATACCCAGTAGTGCCATGACTCCAAGTGGTTTTAGTGTGAATAAAGCTAGGAGTTTTGTAACTTATTTTGGAAAACAAGAAAACGCTCGGTATTTGCATATTTGTGAAGCAGCACCTACTAAAAAAACTGAAGCGCAAGTTGGGAAATTAATTACTTATTTAATAGCAGATTTTATTAATGCACATGAAAACTGATATCGTTTCTTTTGAAAATAAATATGCTAAAAATTTTTATAGCTTAAATATTGAATGGTTAAAAACATATTTTTATGTTGAACCTTACGATGAAGAAGTTTTAAGCAAACCAGAAATTTATATTATAAATAAAGGTGGATATATTTTCTTTGCAAAATCAGAAAATGAAATTATTGGAACCGTAGCTTTAATGCCAATAGGTAGTAACGGATTTTTCGAACTCACGAAAATGGCTGTATCTCCCAAACATCGTGGGTTTAATGTAGGACAACAACTTATGCAATATTGTATAGATTTTGCCAAATCAAATCAAATACCAAAGCTTATTATTTATTCTAACAGAAAACTAGAAAATGCCATTTATATCTATAAAAAATATGGATTTATAGAAATTCCTGTTGAAGAAAACTCTCCTTATAAACGCGCTGATATTAAAATGGAGTTCATTTTGTAAAAATTATACTAAATTATGTATTTGAGCATACTGTAATAAAACTATGGTTCTGGTATCATATATTTCGCCATTATTAAGCATTTCAATCGCATGTTTAAATGGAAGTTCTAATACCTCAATATCTTCATGTTCACTTTCCAATCCGCCACCATCGCTCACCTTCATGGCATCTGTATATGCGCCAATAAAATAATGCATTTTTTCGGTCATTACGCCCGGTGAAGAATAAGCCTCAAACACTTTTTTTACTTCCTTTAATCTGTACCCAACTTCCTCTTCTGTTTCGCGTATTATGCAAGCTTCAGGATTGTCTTTATCTAACATTCCAGCACAAATTTCAACGAGTAAACCATCTTTATTATCATTTAAAAAAGTAGGCATTCTAAATTGCTTTGTTAATATCACCGTTCCTTTTTCCTTATTATAAAGCAAAATTCCGGCACCATCTCCTCTATCGTAACATTCCCGTACTTGCGTTACCCATTTACCATTTCTTTGTTGGTAATCAAAAGTGAGTTTGTTTAAGGTATAATAGTAATTGGAAAGTAATTCTGTTTTAATGTTCTTTATTTTTTCAAAGTTCATGGTAAAAGTTTTTCTTACTAAAGCAATTTCGATAAAAAATCTCAAATGAATGCAATTTTTAATGTTTGTTAATAAATATTTATAATATTCGCTTTTAAAATCTATCATGTGTTTTATCTCCTAAATTGCTTGCATTGAATAAAATAGCGCAGATATTTTTTGCCCTACATATCTTACATTTTGAGTTGCAAGAAAGTCATTTATAATTGGTTAGTGAATAAAAAATACTATATTTGAAATGTTTTAATACCTAATATTACCGTTATTATGCTTCCAAGTCTCTTAACCGTTTCTCCTTTATCAATTACCTTGATAAGTCAGTCAGATATTGTAATTGTTTTAATTATAGTCGTTGTTTTCTTTTCTATTTTATTATTATTAGGAGTAAGAAAATCGTATAAACTTAAAAAGGAAAATGATAGACTTGATAAGCTAAGTGAAGAATTAGCAAAACAAGAAGAAAAATATAAAGATTTTACCGATGGCCATATGTATGGTGGTAATTAATAAGCCCTGATTTTTAACCTAGAACAAAATATTTTATGGAATCAATTATTTTTATTATTCTATTTAACTTAATTATTTTGATTTTAGCTTTTAAAACTAAAATTGGACTATATACAATTACTCCAGAAGAACAGTGGGAAGATGCTCTCAATGCATTTGATGGCAATTATATGGCAATACAAAATATAGATAATCAATCAGGTTTCAAGCTAGGAACTGGTCACATGTATGAATAGCAAATTCTTAATAAAATAAACAGAAAAAAGTCTACAATTACAGGCTTTTGTTGTTTTTATCTTCCTTCGAAGAAATAAGTTCTCGCTATCTTCACAAGTAATGTTAAAATGCGTATCTTTAATGTACGTATAGCTTAATATTCTCCAATATTGAATAGGCCTTTTAATAAAGGTTGTTTTGTAGATTTTTAATCATTAAAAATCTTCTTCAAAATTGGCTTTATTTTGTCATGAAAGAAAGACTAAATAACATACTAAGTCTTTTAAATAATGCACTTGGGCTTTTTCTGGCCATTAGTTGTAGCATAGTATTTTTTGTTCTTATTTTTAAACCTTTTCCGCTCGATCATATTAATTTCGACAGCAAGATATTATACATTATCGGTCTTGGAATCATTGTGTTTTTTGCGATGGTTATCGTTAGGATTGTATATCCTGGATTGGTATATAACATCCCCTATAACCAAAAGAGGCCTATTCTATCTTCCTATAATAGAGGTTTTATAATCTGGGTTTTAAGCTCTTCATTATTTTGCATATATCTTATGTATCCAGGATTGGTAAACCTTACTTCTTTTCTTGTATTTAAGGTTACTTTAATTTGTCTTGTCCCTCCTCTTCTTTTGATATTTCATGATAAAAATGAGGCGTTACAGTTGAAAAATGAAGCGCTTGCTATAGATAAAAAAATATACCAGAAACAAGTTAATGAATTTAAAAACGAACAGGAAAATATTAGCATCGATTTTAGTTCTTCCAACGATAGTGAGAAAGTAAGTCTTTTAATATCTGATGTAGTCTTAATAAATTCTGCCGATAACTATGTAGAAATACATTATAAAAAAGGTGATACATTTAAAAAGAAACTCTTACGAAATACCCTAAAAAATATTGAATTACAAATAAAACCTTATCCTATTTTTGTGCGTTGCCACCGAAAATATATTATAAACTCCAATTACATCGAAGAACTTAATGGCAATTGCAACCATCACCAACTCTTCCTGAAAGAATATAAAGAACCCATACCTGTTTCTCGCCAATATTTTTATAAAATAAAAGACGCCTTGTAAGCATTTTGTGACGAATGCCAGTTAACTTAAATCTTCGCCAATCACTTCATTTTCTGTACTATTTACCACTAAAATAGTCGTATTTATCCCTTACGTTTTTATATAGTGTTTTTATATAATATTTTTATATAGAAATAGATATCAAACCAAATTTTAGACGTCTTTCTTTATATAAACTAATGTATATTTTATATAAAAATGTATAACTTAAAACATAATATTATGAAAACAAAAACTATTAATCGATTAACAGGTGCATTACTCGCCATGTTTATAATCATCCTATTTGCCTTAAATGCATGCTCGAGTGATGATCCTGCTCCTGTTCCTGACCCTGACCCTGTAATTACCAGCTGGGTACTACCCGCTGGAGACTTTCCATCTGTGGCTATATCAAAAGAAGGTAATGAACCAGTAATTGGAGATCCCATTAAAACTATAACCAAAATTCATGTTGGTGATTTTTCACCAAAAGTAAATGCATATAAAGGTATGGGGTGGCACGGAATTGTTAAATATGACCTTCCTTCATTTTTGGGTGTATGCGGAGAAGAAACTGAGGAATGGAGTATAGATGAAGGAGACTTATTATGGAGCAATAATTTACCTGAGCAGACTGTAAAAATTGTATTCCCTACCAGCTTATGCGCAGACCAAACTATTACTTTAAAGGCAGATCAATTAGGTTGGACCAAAACGGAAGCAAATGCCCAACGATGGCGAATTATGGAAGATGGTACTTGGTACAAAGATTATTTCAATCATGATGATGGTGATGGTGTAGTTGACTTTTCATGGAAAACAATCATTTCTGGTAAAGAATGGGTGCGTACGTCTTTCAAACAATTAACCCATCCAGATTTATATATAACCATGGAAAGAGATTATGAAATATTTCCCGGAAACGACGAAATTTTTCAAGGAGGCAGGAGTTATGAGGTTAAAACTACAAATGCACTTGGTGTAGTAGAAACTCAAATTAATACAATGGGAGCATCATTATCCGTAGACGTATCCGCAGGTTACGGCCCTGTTTCAGGCAGTATAAATGCAACAGTTTATGCTGAGAGTTCTAATGAATTAGCAATCAATAAATTTGAATCTAAAGAAACAACAGTGAATTGGACAGTACCAGAAGGTGAAAAATGGAGAAATTTAAGATTAACTAAAGTTGAGAGATATTATTTTAGTGATAGCGAAGGGAAACGTTGGGACTCGGAAAATTTAGACTTTGAGGAACTTGGAGAACTAAAAAACTATATTGGTACGAATTATTATGAAATACATTATAAAGATAATAATGTTATATACTGGGCCTTTGGAGATGTTAAAACAGGAATTGAAGATTTAAAGAACTAACAAGTTTTCATTTTAGCATATTGCAAGAAGGGTTTAAGCCATAACTAAAACAAAAAGCTTCAAGTTTTGCTAGGAGCTTTTTTGAAAGTTAGTAAAACAGGTGAAAAATCAACCATTGAACATGCAAGCTTGGTGCCTAACAATTTAAGTCAATGAGATAAATAACTCAAGTTAACAGTTTAAATATCCTCATCTGTTGATATTTCAAGAGAAAACCCAGAGATTTTAAATTCTCTGGGTTGATTTTATATTATTAAAAACTGTCATCCTATTTTAGGCCGACTTGTGTTAAATTTTTCACTTAATATGCTTTGTAATATTCAAATATTTATAAAGTTGCTGGTAATCATAAACATACTTCTTAACTTGATAAGATTATACAGATAATATCCAGTATCAACAAAAGCCTGCAATTGCAGGCTTTTGTTGTTGTTTTAGACTAGTACAGAGTTAACGTACCAACTTCTTATACTTAATGCGTTTCGGCATTAAATCGCCACCCAAACGTTTCTTTTTATTCTCTTCGTACTCACTAAAACCGCCTTCAAAGAAATACACCTGACTATCGCCTTCAAAAGCTAAAATATGTGTACAAATTCTATCCAAAAACCATCTATCATGCGAAATCACTACCGCACATCCTGCAAAGTTTTCCAAACCTTCTTCTAACGCACGTAATGTATTTACATCAAGGTCGTTAGTAGGCTCATCTAAAAGTAAAACATTCCCTTCTTCTTTAAGCGTCATCGCCAAATGAAGACGGTTGCGCTCACCACCTGAAAGCATTTTAACCTTTTTATTTTGTTCACCTCCAGAGAAGTTAAAACGACTTAAATAGGCTCTCGAATTTACTTCTTTTCCACCCATTAAAACAAGTTCTTGCTCGTCACTAAAGTTTTGCCAAATTGTTTTTTCTGGATCTATATTGGAATGTGCCTGATCGACATAGGCAATTTTAGCAGTTTCACCCACTTTAAACTCACCTTTGTCTGGCGCTATTTCACCCATTATCATTTTAAAAATAGTGGTTTTACCGGCACCATTTGGTCCGATAACGCCAACAATTCCAGCCTGAGGTAATTTAAAATTCAAATCTTCATAAAGCAATTTATCATCAAACCCTTTACTTACGCCAACAGCTTCAATCACATTGGTTCCTAAACGCGGACCGTTAGGGATATAAATTTCCAGTTTCTCGTCCAGTTGTTTTTGGTCTTGACTCAATAACTTATCATAATTGTTCAAACGCGCTTTTTGCTTGGTTTGACGTCCTTTAGCACCTTGTCGTACCCATTCCAACTCGCGCTCCAAAGTTTTCTGACGTTTAGAAGCTGTTTTGCTTTCCTGTGCTAATCGTTTCGATTTTTGGTCTAGCCAAGAAGAGTAATTCCCTTTCCAAGGAATACCTTCACCTCTATCTAACTCTAAAATCCAACCCGCCACATTATCTAAAAAATATCTATCGT
>Ga0102814_10003257_pt1 | contig 10644 bp, 6 predicted proteins | sample ColrivemetaGS741_FD_79112 | JGI IMG/M metagenome (GOLD analysis project Ga0102814, IMG submission 79112) | Estuarine microbial communities from the Columbia River estuary - Flood tide ETM metaG S.741 | ecosystem: Environmental > Aquatic > Marine > Intertidal zone > Estuary | place: USA: Columbia... | reverse complement strand
TTAAAAAGGGTTCTAGAAATGATATGCTAAAAGCCGAAACGGTTTATTTTCAAGAGTATTATCCTGATACAATGAATGAATTAAAATATTATAGAATTCCAGTTTACAAACCTCAAAAATTTCTGGATAACGAATCTTTTTGGGTCGTACTGCATTTTCCAAAAGAAATGCAAACACCTTTGTTGATGCAATTTGATAGCGGTGAATTTAATGATAGGTTTATCATGTCAAGAGACAACGGAAGAAGCTATGAACAAGCTGTAAATTTAGCACTTAGATCTGTTGTTCCAATGCTTAGAGCTTTTAGTACTGGAGAAGATGGTTCTTATGCTTTTTTAGATCCTAATAATGGTGAAATTCCGGAAGCCTCAGAACAGAATGTTAATATCACGGTTGATGCAAATAATTTAACAAATGGAAATCATTTGGCTTCAATAGGTATTGTTACAAACGATATTCATAAACCAGTTGTAAATATTGAATTAAAATTAAAGGTTGAAGGACAAATTGCTGTTGTAGACAATACCGCTTTAACCGAATTTGATGCATTTGCAAATGAAGAAAATAACTTAGAATTGGCAGTTAAAAATACAGGATTGGCAAACTTTGAAGTTTATGGTTACACGGTTTTAAATGCTGGTAATACAGAAATATACACAGATACCTTAGTTGTAAAACCTACAGATTTAGGGAATATTCCATTTAAATACACGCCAAGTACTGAAGGAACTTTAAATGATAAGGTGGTGCTAAATACCAATATTGGCGATTTACCATTTTCACTGCGTATTATCAGTGAAAAAAGTCCTAGTATGGACCTAAGTGTATCTTCAGCAAATATAACTGTAAATTATGGCGATAAAGTTCCTGTTACTTTAACCATAGCTAACAATACTGATGGTGCTGCTTTAAACTATAACCTAAATCATTATAGTTTGGTTAACAAAGGAACCGGACTGCTTCCTAAAAAAATAAATTACACAATTAGTTCTTCTTTAGATCTAGGTGGACCAATTGCAAATGCTTGGGAAGATATTTCAACATTTGGTACTACAATCCCTAGAGAATCTTTAGGAAACACCATTCAACTTGGAATGAAATTTCCTTTTTTCAACCAGCTAATAGCATCTTTAAATATTGATTTCCTGGGTAATATTGAATTGTATGGTTATAGAGCAATGACACCGCTTATTATACAAGGAGAGCCTTTAAACGTAAAAGAACTTACCTATCATGCTTTTGGAGATAGAATGGTGTTTACTTTTAATTGTGATCTTTTTAGATCTGGTTCAAAAGGCTTTGCTACCTATGGCGAAAGTGTAAAATATCAGGTGGTTTTATTTAAAGATGGAACGGTAGAATATCGTTATAAAGATGTCAATGTTTTAGCCAATGGAAAGGATTACAAAATCTTTATGCAAGGTATTGAAACTGCCGATAGCCTTATTTTTAGAGATTATGGTAACGCCCTTCAAATAAGCAATGGATTTGTTGTGAGATTTACGCCAGATCGTACTATTTCTATGATTAGCGAAGCCAGTAAATTAAATGGTATTATTTTAAGTAACAATGCTGAAACGGTTAAATTAAATATTGACCCTAAATCATTTGGTTTTACAGCAGGCACTTACAAAGACACTATTTTGGTTTACAACAATACAATAAGCAAATCAAAAAGCATCCCATTAACTATCAATGTTTTAGGATCTTCTGAAATTACAGTTAAAGATTCTTTAAACTTTAAAGAACCTGTATTTATTGGACAATCTGAAACAAGGTATTTAAAAATTGAAAATAAAGGTGCAGAGACTATTAATTTAACTGCAGCTTCAGTGAATTTACCACAATTTACGATTGACAATTCATTATTTCCAATGGAGGTAAAAGGAATAACCAACGTGATGATTCCTGTTAAATTTACACCTACCGCTTCCAATGAATTACTCGGTCAAATTGCTCTTGTTTTTCAAGATGGAGGGCTTTATAAAGCAATAATTACGGCAGAAGGCACAGAAGATGCCCAATATACCCATGACTTAACATTGCCTATTGCTGTAAATTTAGCAGGTGGTGAAAAAACAACCATTCCATTTAACATGACCAATAGCAGTAATACGGTTGGTTTAACATATGTATTTAAAAACAGCAAATACATTGCGGTTGCAAATGATGCAATAGGAAAAGCCATAGGAGAAAACAACAAGGAAGCAATTGCTGATTACGGATACACTTGGGCGTTGAGCAATGCATCAAAATTATTTCACAAATGGGATGTTTTAAACCTAAAAGAGGGTAGGTTAGAGTTAGCCGAAAATAAGTATACAGCGATTGAATTACCATTTGAGTTCCCTTTTTATGGTAAGAATTATAAAACGATTTGGATTTCTTCAAAAGGATATATTGCAGTAATTGAACCAAAAAATGAACCTGTAGATTTTGAATTTAGAGTGGATGATAAATTTTATGGCGTAATAGCGCCTTTATGGTCAAGTATAAAATCAAATGACAATGGAGATGGTATTAACTATGAGATAAAAGACAATAAACTGATCGTTCAATGGTATGAAATGAAAGGACAAAATTCAAGTTCAGAACCTGGAACCTTATCATTTCAGGTAGAAATTGATGCAGAAGGTTATATTAAATTTCATTATGGTGAAATTGAAACTTGGGGTGGCATCCTAAAATATGGTATTAAAAGTACAGATGGAACCGAGTTTCTTGAAGAGCCAAAGGCAAATATAATGATGTGGGCAAATATCAAAGACAATACCTCTATCATGATTGCACCACCGCAACATGGAAACATGGAGGCCACAAAAAAAACGGCTTTTAATTTAACGGTTTCAGCCGAAGACATTTTTTATCCAGGAAAGTATCAGGATACTTTAATGCTTGTGACCAACAGTAAAAATCAAAAAACACTTGAAATTCCTGTTGAACTAAATGTTACGGGTACACCTATGTTGGCTGCAACAGATACCATTACTTGGAATGAAATTGTTTTTAGAGACAATCTAACTTTAAGAGAAGCAATCCGTTTAACAAATAAGGGATATGCAAACTTAAAAATAGCTGCTATCAATGCTGAAGGATTGGAAGGCTTAACGCTATATGATGAAGCTGGAAAAAAAATAATACGCAATAGCTCAGGTGTATTGCTTAGTAAAATAAGTATAAATCCTTGGGAAGCAAAGACAATTTATGCTGAAATAACGGTTTCTGAAAATAAAAATCAAAATGGGAAAATAACCTATTCTGGTGATTTTCCAACCAAAGAAACGGTTGTTAAGGCTATAATTGTAGATTCACCAATTTTTAGCTGGGATGCACAAAATCAACAATATACTTTAACAAATATTGAAAAGGAAGTCTATACTTTTAATATTGAAAACAAAGGTGAAACAAACCTTCGTTATACTTTAATTCCTGCAACAGTACCTTATATAGACCCTATACCAGCACCTGTTTATATTTCTGATATGATAGGGGAGTACGAGTTTGAAGATAGAGTTACGGTAGATTCATTAGCAATAGACTCCAAAAATATTGGAGACGGTGTTTTTACACCTTGGACCTCAGGGACTAATTTGGCTTTTTCAAATCGGTTTACAGCGCCAGAAGGTGGTTTCAATCTTACGCATATTAAAAGCTATTCTTATTTTGATAAAATAGAAGAATTAATAACCATTATGGTTTATAAAGGTGGTGAACTACCTCAGGATGGAGAAAAAATTTACGAGCAACAATTTGTAATTAACAAAAAAGTTGATGAAGAATGGATTTATTTTCCTTTAGAAAAACCATTTTTTATTCCGGAAGGAGAAAATTTCTACATCATCATAACACACCCTGTTACTTTTAAATATTTAGGGTTTGATAATTCATACGATGAAAATGTTTTAAAAAATTGCTTTAGTGGTGTGTACCAAGGCAATGGTAAGTATTATTGGTATCCTGGTTATACACAAAGTGAATATTCGATATGGAAAATAAGACCTTTAACAGCATCTGGTAAAAACCAATGGTTAACATTGGATACACAAGAAGGTGTAATACCAGCAGGTGCCACTGTAGCTGTAAATGCAACCGTTAATCCTGAAATTGCTGGAAAAGGAACGCATATTGGAAAGATCATTGCAAAGTCAAACGACATAAACAATCCAAAAGATGAAGTTACAATAACTTTAAACGTAAATGGTGCTCCGGAATTGAAGTTTTATCCAAATATTTATAACGATACTTTAAACATGGTTGAAACCGAAACGAAAGTATTCAATTATTTATTTGAAGATATTGAAGAGGATGAAATAACGATTTCAATTGACAAAACCATCAAGGGTATTGAATATGACTTAACCCAAACAGGACAAAATACAGCACAGGTTGCTGTGAATACAGATTTTGAAAGTGAAGGTTTTTATAAAATTCCAGTAGCGCTAAAAGATGCTGTAGGCAATATTACAAAAGATACCATTGCCATTAAAGTGCTTAATAAAAATAGAGCCCCAGTATTCAATACCAAATACGAAGTCATTACACTCAATCTCGCAGCTGCGAATAAAACTTTAACGATTGATCCGTTTGATATGTTTAGCGACCCAGATGGGGATGGAATTCAAGTGCTTGCGGGTAATTACAATCCGGAAATTGTAGATATGGCCTTGGGTAGTAGCTTTATCAATATAAACCCGCTAAAAGTGGGAACTGGTCAGCTTGTTTTTGGCGCCGACGATGGGAAAGAAGATGGATTTGTAATATATTTAGTCTACGTCAATGTTATTGACGATTCAAAAGCGGCAGAGGGAGTTTTAGATGGCTTTTTTAATGGAGGTAAGTTCGGGGAATTAGAAATCCCGGCAATTTTTGCTCCAAATCCTGTAGTAGATGATTTTGCAAAATTGTATTACAAGTTGGATGAGCCGGCAAATGTGAGTATCCAAATATTCAATTCATTTGGTCAATTGCAATATGCAACAAACAAATCCAACGTGACGGCGGGTGAACATGTAGAAGAATTAGCTTTTGGAAAAATGGCACCAGGATTCTACATCTGTATTTTAAATGCGGATGACAAAGCATATAAAAGTTTTAAAATAATTGTAAAATAGCCTAACTGTAATTGTAAAAGCGATATAAGAGCGCTGACAGATTTTAAAAGTTAAGGAATTAATTATTTGTGAAATATGAACAATACATCACTGAAATACATATAATTTATGTGTTGGGATAATTTAAAAATAGTAAGGAATATGGGGAATCATGATTCAATTTCATCTGATGATTTGAGCGACGAAGAGTATGAAATTACAAGTGCTAAGGCCAAACATTGTGATGGAGATAACAAAATAAAAGGGGAATTAACCATTACAAATAAGCGTATTTATTTTTCAGCAAAGTCTAGGGAAGATATTTCTCTGGGACTGGATGAAATTAAATTGGTAAAATACAATAAGAACATTTTCACCATTAAGGATAAACTTACAATTGTTGGTAAAAAGAAAGAAAATGTATTTAGATTAAACTATTCAGAAGATTGGGTTTCACTTATAGAACAATTGTTAAGAGACAATTTAAATGAACGCTGATGTATAGAAATGAAAAGAAAAGAACTTATAAAATAATAGCAGAGAAAAGTTTGATAGTTCAATACTATGCAGGTGATATTGGTATTGATGATATAATATACTTACAAAAGGTTATCAGTAATGAGTTAAGCTATAGCCCAGCATTTGATATTGTAGTTGATTTTAGCCACGCGAACCTTTTATTGACTGAAAAGGATTTGATAGATTATATAGCTTTTGTAAAAAGTTACCCTAAGATTCAAGGCAAAAGAAAAGCTGCATATTTAACATCAAAGCCAAATCAGGTTGTTTATTCAACACTTTTCTCTGAACGAATCAGTGATACTTTAATTCAACCGAATATCTTTTCAACAACTATTGCAATTGTTGACTGGCTAAAAAAAGACGGAGTTGGCAACAATTTTCTGTCTTTGACAATCAATGATTTAAAAACACAGCCCGACAACGCATAAAATTTATACGCACATTTGAGTTAACACAAACGACAAACATTCAACCAACCATTTGCTTCGTCCGAAAAATCTCCGATTTACCAAACCCACAAATCTTATAAAAATCAGTTCTCATTGCGCTTCAATCAAAAGTTGTTTCTAAAATAGTTTGCAAACGCACACAAGAGCAAGCCATTTCTTATAAAATCCTGCTCTTAAAGAGTTAGCTTCTAAAATAGCAAACTCACCAAAAGGACCTATTTGAATTTCTGTAACAATTCAAGTTTTAGAAGCAGCTAAGTATCCAAAGAAGGGCAAAGCGTTAAGAAAATGTTTAGTAAACATTTTTAGCGAATGAGCCAGCTTGCGCCAAGAGCTGGATACGATAGCGGATAAAAGGCTAGAATTCGAAGAAATTAAAATCAGTCTTGACTTTTTTGGCTTGGTTTATCCTGAGCCCAGACGAAGGGTTTTTGTGTCAAGACAACTGCGAAGCACATCACGAATTCATTATACAATAAAAAAGAAATGAGTAAAAATGAACAAATAACCTATGAAACTAATAATTGCATGAAGTAGAACCTTCACCGACTACAAAAAACGATCTGAAATCTGTGACCAAATGCTCCAGGATCAAACCGATGTTTTCTTTTAATCGAAAAATTACACACAGTATGAGTAGAAAAGGTAACTGTTGGGGCAATACCCTGGCAAAAAGCATTTTCAAATTATTAAAAACAGAATTGCTATACTGCAATAAGCGCATAGCTAAAGAGCAAATGAAATTGGATATTTTTGAATACATCGAAATATGGTGCCATAAGAAACGAAGACATTCAACACTTAATGATAAAACAATAGAAGAATTCAATAAACAAAAATGTAATTTTAAAAAGGTCGATTAACTCAAACTAAAATTTTTATTTGTATATCCAGAATGGATTTGCTAATTTAGTTAATTCAGCTGAATCTAATGAGAATTCAAACTGAGCTTAACTATTAAAAAGAAGTATATGAAAAATTCAATTTTAGCTTTTATAGCACTAGTCACTTTAATTTCTTTAAGTTGTACCCAAAATAATTCATTGAATAATGTTGTGAAGACACAAGAACATGATGAATCTCACTTTGACACCAAAGGCAATGCCCCTTCTGAATTTACCATTGCCAAGTGGGAAGAGTTAAAAAACAAACTCCCTTTTGAAGATAAAATGGACTTTGAAGAGCAAAAAAGAGGGTTTATTGCTGCTCCAAACTACAAAGAAATTATGGCCGACAAAGGTCATGTTGCCTGGAGTATGGGTAAATACAGTTTTCTGTTAGAAGATAAAGAATATCAGAGTATTCATCCTTCCTTGCAACGCCAAGCAGTATTGAATATGAATTATGGTTTATATGAAGTGATACCAGGCATTTATCAAGTAAGAGGATATGATTTAGCCAATATCAGTTTTATCAAAGGAGAAAAGGGGTGGATTGTTTTTGATCCTTTAACAGCCAAAGAGACTGCTCGCGCTGCTCTTCAGTTTATCAATCAAGAATTAGGGGAACGTCCAGTTGTTGCCGTTGTGTATTCCCATTCACATGGTGACCATTTTGGAGGTGTTAGAGGTGTAGTTGACGAATTAGATGTTAAAAGCGGGAAAGTAAAGATAATTGCTCCTGTTGGTTTTATGCATCATGCTGTTGCTGAAAATGTACACGCAGGAAATGCAATGTCTCGTAGAATGTTTTACCAATATGGTGTTTTGCTTCCTGCCGACCCATATGGCCATGTTGACCAATCGATTGGAAAAAATACAGCTGCTGGGGATTTAGGACTCATTGAACCTAATGTTATTATTACAAAAAACATAGAAGAACTTACTATCGATGGAGTAAAAATGGTGTTTCAAAATACTCCTGGTACCGAGGCTCCTGCCGAAATGAATACTTATTTTCCAGAAATGAAGGCTTTATGGGCAGCTGAAAACATTACCGGTACAATTCATAACATTTACACCTTAAGAGGTGCATTAGTAAGAGATGCATTAGAATGGTCAAAAAAAATCAATGAAGCATTATATCTATTTGGACAAGATGCCGAAGTAATGTTTGCTTCACATTCATGGCCTCGATTTGGAAATGAGCGAATCAAAGCAGTAATGAAGGGACAAAGAGACACCTACGCAAATTTAAACAATGGTGTGCTTCATTTAGCCAACCAAGGGGTTACCATTAACGAAATTCATAATGTGTACCAAGTTCCTTTAAGTCTTCAAAATCAATGGTATGCTAGGAGTTATCATGGTTCAGTTGAGCATAATAGTCGTGCAGTAATTAACAGATATTTGGGATATTGGGATGCAAATCCAGCTACATTGATTCCACTATCACCTGACGAATCTGCTCCATTGTATGTAGAAATGATGGGTGGTGCTAGCCATATTATGAATAAAGGTCAAGAACTTTACAATGAAGGTAAATATAAATATGCGGTTGAAATTTTGAACAAACTGGTTTATGCTGAACCTACAAATCAAGTCGCTAAAGATTTATTGGCCGATTGTTTTGAGCAAATTGGATACCAGCAGGAAAGTCCAAGTGTTAGGAATAGTTTTCTGGCAGGGGCTTTTGAATTAAGGAATGGAATCCCAGAAGGTGCAAGCCCAAAAGCCTCTGGCCCTGATATTATTCGTGCTATGACCACACAATTGTGGCTTGAATATTTAGGAATAAGACTAGACAGCAAAAAGGCTGATGGCATTGAGTTTATAATGAACTTAATCACTCCTGATAATGGAGAAAAATTCATCGTTGAATTAAGCAATTCAACACTTACGTCAATTGAAAACTACCAACATAAAAATCCTGATTTATCACTAACTTTAAAGAGAAGTGATCTAGAACTAGTAATGATGGGTGTTAAATCTCTCGAGGATATGATTGCAGATGGTACAGCAAAAACCAATGGTGATGTAAGTATTATCAATAAATTGAAAGGAGCTTTAACTCATTTCGAAATTGGCTTTGAAATATTACCAGGAACTATTTCTAAAATGGAAGAGGTAAGAAAAAAACCATTTCAACAAGATGAGCCATCTTTGATTGGAGCGGAATAATGGCCTGCCCTAAAAAAGCACTGTGTTAAAAATACTTTAAGAAGTAGTATGAAAAATGCCTAGTTAAATTTTTAACTAGGCATTTTTATTGTTTTTTAAACAACCTCCTCAAAAGATAAGAAACAAAAAAACGGACAATCGCTCCAATCACAGAATAACCACAAACCTATTACAGGGATGTAGTAGGTTTCTTTGTTTAAGTGAATGCTGTAATTTAAAACAAAATAAAGAGAATGACTGTATATGAATTTAAACGATGGACTAAAAATAAAAAAACAATCACCGTTTTTGAAAAAGGTATTTTTTTAGACAATTGCATCTCAAAAAAGAAAGGTTAAGTTGTTTTACTATGGATGTGTTTTTTGTTCCCGTTGGATACTGATTTGGAGTTTAGGGAGTTTGAAAGATTTAAGCCGCATTGTTTTACTTAAATAACCAACAAAAAAACTGCCCAATCTTATGAGAAATCGAGCAGTAAACAATTAACCAAACCTTAATTTATGAAGTAATTAAAACCCCTTCTAATTACACTACAAAGATAAAACAGCTGAACGGCTTATTGCACGACATGAAGTGTCGTAATTTTAAATATGAATCAATTTTATGATATTTACACTACAAATGTAGGTATACATATATTATTCATAGCAAATTTAGAATCTTTAAGATAAGCCTACATTTTTTAAAAGCCATTTCATTCAGTGGAGGTGGCTTTTTTTGTTTTGTTTAATCAAACTTTTTTCAATTAAGATTAATCAAAACTTAATGACAATAAAAATGTGAAATAAAATTATTATATTCACTACAAATTAAAGATAAAAAAATATGTTTAAAAAAATCACAACCGCTGACAAACTCTTGCTTGTTGCTGCCTTATTATCCTTAATATTTGCAGAAGTACTCTATTTTCAAGGAGAAAAAACAGACGCAATTTTTATTGGGCAATGGGTTCCTTCAATATTAGCATTTGGAATTTACCTAAAACTAATTAATAACACTAAAAATGATTGATTTAATACCATATTTCGCAGGGTTTATAACCCTTCTTTTTGGCATAGGGTTTACCTTAGCAATTAGAAAAGCAAACAATAAATAATACCGATAATATTATTTAATCCTTACCAAAACTTTCTCAATTATTAGTTTAAACGGTTGTTTTTTACGCTATAAAAAAGGGAGTAAAAAAAGCAAACCGAATTAAATTAATTTACCATATTTGAAATACGTTCAAATGTGAACTCTTGTTTTTACAGCAATTTTTTTTAAGATACTTCAAGGTGAAAGTTCATATCTTAAATAAACCATTGCATTCAGTTGAGGTGGCTTTTTTTTTGACAACAATCATTAAATTCATTGATGACCGTCATTGATTTTTTAGGATAAGTATTTTATCTTTAGCATTCAATTAGACTGAGTTAATTAGCTTTATTAACGATTTGCGACTTAACAATGTTCAGTTAATTGAAAGAAACCTGTTAAATAGCAATATTTAATAGGTTTTTTTGTACAACGCTAAACCAAATA
>Ga0102814_10003256_pt1 | contig 10644 bp, 9 predicted proteins | sample ColrivemetaGS741_FD_79112 | JGI IMG/M metagenome (GOLD analysis project Ga0102814, IMG submission 79112) | Estuarine microbial communities from the Columbia River estuary - Flood tide ETM metaG S.741 | ecosystem: Environmental > Aquatic > Marine > Intertidal zone > Estuary | place: USA: Columbia... | reverse complement strand
TTTGAGTGCCGGTGAGGATATTACCACGCGTAAACAGACGGAGCTGGCCCTGCGCCGCGCTCAGAAGATGGAGGCTGTCGGCCAGCTCACCGGCGGTATCGCACACGACTTCAACAACATCCTAGGCATTATCATAGGCAACCTCGACCTGCTCAACTATGTCGTCACCGACGACACTGCCCTCAATTATGTCGAGGCCGCCAAACAGTCAGCCTTGCGCGCCGCCACCCTGACCAAACAATTGCTCGGTTTCTCGCGTCAACAGAGTGCGCAGCTGGTCCGCACCGATATCCGACGCGTCATACGGGAGATGGAGAACCTGATAACCCGCTCCTTGACCCCTGAAATAGCCGTTGAACAGCAGTTTGCTGAGAATTTGTGGCAGACCGAGATCGACCCCGGGGATTTTCAGGACGCTCTGCTCAATCTTGCCATCAATGCCCGCGATGCCATGCCCGGTGGAGGCCAGCTAACACTGGAGGCGCGTAACTGTACCCTCGATGCCGACTACTGCGAACAAAACCCCGGCGCCACCCCAGGCGAGTATGTGCAACTGGCGGTGAGCGATAACGGCATGGGTATTGCACCCGAAAACATTGATAAAATTTTCGAACCCTTCTTCACCACCAAACCCCAGGGCAAAGGCACCGGGCTAGGACTGGCCATGGTGTATGGTTTTAGCAAACGCTCCAAGGGTTATATCCTGCTCTACTCCGAGCAGGATGTCGGTACCACCATCCGCCTCTACCTGCCTCGGGCGCAAGGGGATGAACAACCGTTGGAGTCCAGTGCCAGGCCCGTCGAGCACCTACCCCGGGGCCGTGAAACCATTCTGGTTGTGGACGATGAGGAGGCGTTGCTAAAACTGACCCAGCAATCTTTGCAGGCACTGGGTTACCGGGTGCTGACCGCCAGCAGCGGCCGGCAGGCAATGGAGAGGCTGGCCGAAGAGCCGGGCATTGACCTGCTGTTCAGCGACGTGGTGATGCCCGGAGGGATGACTGGCTTCGACCTAGCCGAACACGCCACCAATGCCCGCCCGCAACTCAAGGTGCTGCTCACATCGGGCTATACCGGCAAGGTTGCGTCCCGCAATGGCCAGATGCGTTTTGCTGCCAACATGCTCAGCAAGCCCTACAGCCAGGCCGAGCTGGCCCAGGGGGTGCGCACACGGCTAGACGAATCGAGCATGTCAGAGCCCGAACTCCGTGAGCCGAAACAGGAATCAGTACAGCCCAGCGTCGTCTCTATCGAATGGACAGACACCCTCAGCATCGGTGTCGATGCGATAGACGCAGATCACAAGACCTTACTAGCTCTGCTCAATCGCTGCCAACAGGCAATGGCGCTCAAGGAGTCGGAACAGCACATGCATAGAATCCTGGATGAATTGAGCGACTATGTCCGATCTCACTTCTATCGAGAAGAGGCCGTGATGGCGGCGGTCGACTATCCGGGATTTGCAAGCCACCGCCAGGTTCACCAGTTACTGCTCAAGCATGTCGAAAAGAATCTAGATCTGCTCAAGCGAGGAGAGCTGACCATCGGTGACCTGGTGGTATTGCTTCACAGCTGGTTACTTGATCACATCCACGGCATGGACGCAGCCATCAAGCCCTACTGTGAGGGCAAGAAAGATCTCATCGAACAGACTTTGGAGCAGGCGGGCATTGCCCGGAAGAAAGAGAATCAGTCATGAATCGGACCACCGTTTATTTGATTGACGACGAAGAACAGTTGATCAGCCTGTTTAGCAAGGTGGTCGAACTGGCTGGTCTAAAAGCCAGAGGCTTCACCCAGGCCAGCCATTTTTTTGAGCAGGTCACGGTGTTCGAGCCCTGCTCAATCTTGGTACTAGATCTTCACATGCCGGAGATGGACGGCATCGAGGTGATGCGGAGGTTGGCGCAGATGGAAGATGCACCGAAGCTGATCCTGGTGAGCGGACATGACGTGGGGGTACTGCACGCTGCAGAGAAGCTCGGCAAGGCCCACAACCTAAAGATCCTTTCCTCGATGACCAAACCGGTGTCGATCAATCGGCTCCAGCAATTGCTTGCATGCCATGAGCCCGGTAGCGCAGGGCAATATCGGCAAGGCCCACAAGCGGCGCTGCAGGCACTGACCCCCACCGAGCTGGATCAGGCCATTCGCGACGACCAAATGGTCCTGCACTACCAGCCCCAAATTGAGATAGCGACGGGCAGACTTTTCGGGGTCGAGGCCCTAGTACGCTGGCAGCACCCCGAACTAGGACTGATCTATCCCGACCGCTTTATCTCTCTGGCCGAGCAGAACGGTTTAATGCAATCGCTGACCCACTGGGTGATTAAAGCTGCAGTGCAACAAGAGCAGCAGTGGCTCAATGAAGGCGCATCAATGTCGATATCGGTCAACATCTCAGCCCTTGACATTACCAGCCTGACCCTGCCGGAGCAGCTTGGTGATCTGCTGGCGGAAAAAATGCTGGACCCGACAAGGCTCACCCTGGAGGTGACCGAGAGCGCTTTGATGGGTGAGCTGGTCACTTCGCTGGACATCCTCACCCGCTTGCGCCTCAAGGGCATCGGGCTGTCCATCGACGATTTCGGGACCGGCTACTCCTCACTGTCGCAACTACACCGGGTGCCATTTACCGAATTGAAGATCGACCTAAGTTTTGTCTCCGCGATGGTGGAGGATGCCGAGGCCCGTGCTATCGTCAAGACTTGCATCCTGCTCGGTCATGAACTCAATATGCTAGTGGTAGCGGAAGGGGTGGAGACCGAGGAACACCTGAAACTGCTCAAGGTAATGGGCTGTGATGTCGCACAGGGCTATTTTTTCAGCAGACCCATGCCAGGTAGCGAACTGTTGTCCTGGGCTGAAGCGCACTTGCAATAAGCTTTAACTCGCCTCGCAGAAGATTCGAGAGCCTGCATCCGCATCTCAAGGTCAAAAGCCCCTGCTGACGGTTGATGATGACGCAGATCTGCTGGATCTTGCCATACTGTTTAGCGATGTTGTGATGCTTGGTGACCTCAATGGGTATCAGGTGGCCGATCAGGCGAAGTCGCGAGTGTTACATAAACAGACGATTGTTTTTGCTATGTTAGAAGCAGCTAACCGGCTGCTTTAGGGCCAACGGCTGAAGTCTTGGAGTTTCTGGGCAGGTGTCAGAAAAAATCGATACTGCTGTAGTACATGCACCCTGACAGGACGCAGCTTGATTCATTGCTAAAAATTGCTTCCTACATTGAGACCACCCAAAAAACATGAGTATGTTTCATGATGTGGCGCATCCCTACTATCAGTAGCGATGACCCGAAAGTAGATTAAACCCGTCGAAAACGGAAGTCTTCGTGATGACCGCTTTGGTTCCGGCCCTAGCTAAACCGGATTGACTGTATTCCCCTTATTAGAAGTACCTCACGGTCTCCTTAGTTCGCAAACCTGACCTAGACAGTCCAACTCTTTGACTGTCTCCAAGTATGAAATCAGCCAAGCTTTTCGCCTATCGGGCCTATCGCGCCTATCGCGAGGATGCACGAACCGCAAAGCCACGCTTCAGCGATCCAGTTTATCATTCTCCTCCTTCAAGGATCGCCAACTCCGGCCCCAGGGGGTCGTGAGCCACTTCATCAGTAGCTGCATCCCCGTCAGCTTTTTTCGGCGCACGGGCTGAGTCGCAGCGCTTCGTTCAGCCGCTTTCGGGGCCGCTATCGGCGGAGCGGTTGCAGCCTTGACGACCTTCGGTTCTGGGGGGGCTGAGACAGGCCGCGGCGGAGGCTCATCCGTGGACAGGGGGGCGGCCGGCTCAGGCTCGGATACCACTTCAAACTTATTCGGTAGCGTCGCCACGGAACCGCCGCTATCCAAATGCACGAGATTATCCTGCATCTCCTGCTGCACCAATTGTAGCTGCTGGCGCATCTTATCCGGGAGAGCACTCCCAGCCAGCAACGTCCGAGTATCATCGATAATACTTTGCGCCTCGGCCTTAATTTGGACGATACAGTGGGATTCTTTCTCCCGCAGCGAATCGATTCGCTCAGCGATAGCGTCCTGGGAAAAGGGCAATTTGAACGCCGGGAGCGCCACGCCGCGCTTTTTCAATAAAAAACGTAGTATTAAGGAGCTCTGGGTGCGCTGTTCAAAGTGTTCTACTAGCTGGGTAAAGCCATCGACGGTAAGCCCCTTGAGCTCTTCGTCACGCAGTGCACTGACCTCCAACTGAACAAACCCGATCACCTTGTCGATCAGCGTATGGATCACGGCTTCGATTCGATCTAGCTGTTGTCTTAATTCGTCATCGTCCCGGTCGGCATACTGGGACTCAAACTGCAGCAGATGCTGGACCGTTTTAGCGGGGAGATCCTGTGATGGCTTAGCGATAAGCGCCAGATCTTCCATTGACTGTTGCTGACTCTGGATACCGATGGCAATAGCGATCAGTTTTTCCAGCGCCGATCTTTTACTAGCGACCTTGTCTAGCTGAATAAACGCGTCCATTTTAGTCCTGGCAGATGCCCCAAAAATTACGGATTATCCTGTCTAACCCGTGGCTACGCGCCCTGTCGAAGCCCCCTGTGTTGATGACAGAATAACCTTACGATCCTCGCAGGAAAAGGAGGATTATCCCAGCAGCAGGCTATCATCCGCCAGCTGCTCGCCTTCGCTTCGCTCAAACAGCGCTAACAGGTCCTTCACCTCAAGTCCCTGCCGGTCTGTTCCCGCTACATCAAAGGCCACTCGCCCCCCATGCAGCATCAGGGTTCGCTGTCCCACCTCCAGCGCTTGTTTCATGCTGTGAGTGACCATCAGCGCAGTGAGCTGCTGTTCTTCGATAATCTCTCGAGTCAGCTCCAGTACAAAGGCGGCGGTTTTGGGGTCAAGTGCGGCGGTGTGCTCATCTAACAACAGAATCTGCATCGGCTGCAGAGTCGCCATCAGCAAGCTGACCGCCTGACGCTGACCGCCAGAGAGCAACCCCATTCGATCCTGTAGGCGCAGCTCCAATCCCAGCCCCAGCCGCTTCAGTCGCTGCTGAAAGCGCTGCCGGTACTCACGTCGCACTGCCCACCCCAAGCCACGCCCAGCGCCGCGCTTCATGGCTAAAGCCAGATTCTCTTCGATACTCAGATTTTCGCAGGTTCCCGCCATCGGATCCTGGAATACCCGGGCGACATCTTTAGCCCTTCGGCGGGTAGATCTGTTTGTAACACGTTGTTCACCCAGATAGATATCACCGGTATCCACGCGGATCTCTCCGGAGATGCTGTTAAGCAGGGTGGACTTACCAGCGCCGTTAGAGCCGATCACGGTGACGAATTCACCCTCGCCGATAAATAACGACAGCCCACGCAGCGCGTGATTCTCAACCGGAGTGCCTTTAGCAAAGGTGACATGGATATCTTTGATATCGATCATCGTGATCTCCACTTAGCCAGGGCGTCGCGTTTGAGCTGGGGCAGAACGATCGCCAATGCCACTAGCGCTGCGGTGACCAGATTCAGATCCTGCGCTTTAAGACCAATGAAATCGGCATTCAGCGCGAAGGCGATCACCAATCGGTAAAAGATCGAACCGAGCACGCAGGCAATCACCGCCAGCAGGATAGTACGGGTCGACAGCAAGGCTTCGCCGCCGATCACCGAAGCCAATCCGACGACGATCACCCCCACTCCCATAGTGACATCGGCACTGCCTTGCGACTGTGCGAACAGGCTCCCTGAAAGAGCCACCAAGGCGTTGGAGAGCGCCATACCCAACAGGATCATGCCGCCAGTCGCCACCCCCTGAGCCCGAGCCATCCGTGCATTGGCACCCGTGGCGCGCATCGACAAGCCGATCTCGGATTTCAAAAACCACACCAGCAATCCGCCAACCAGCGCCACCACCAGAGTAAATGCCAGCGGGGCTACCCAGTAATAGGGCAGCCCATAGGCTTCCAGCGGCGTCAGGACCGTATCATCCCCCAGCAGCGCGACATTGGGACGGCCCATAATCCGCAGGTTGATCGAATACAGCGCAATCATCGTCAGAATCGATGCCAGCAGATGGAGAATTTTCAGCCGCACGTTCATCCAGGCGGTCACCAAACCCGCCGCCGCACCCGCCAGCATCGCCAGCAGTGTTGCCAACCAGGGGTTATAACCGCTAACGATCAGGGTGGCGGACACCGCAGCGCCCAACGGAAAGCTGCCATCGACGGTCAGGTCAGGAAAATCCAGTATTCTGAAAGAGAGATAGATCCCGAAGGCAACAAGGCCGAACAGCAGTCCGGTCTCGATCGCGCCCATAAAGGCGATTTGACTCACGGCTAGCTCCTGTTATTGAACAACCTGCTTGGCTCGGTCCAGCATCGCCTGCGGCAGAGTAACACCCATCCGCTGCGCTGCACCCGGATTGAGGTAGAGTTCCAACTGCTGCACCCGCTCTACAGCAATATCGCCAGGCGACTCGCCGTTCAACACCCGGGCCACCATGGCACCGGTCTGCACGCCGACGTCGTAATAGTTAAACCCAACCGCAGCAATGGTACCGCGGGTCACCGAATCGGTATCGCCACTGATAATCGGTATGCGGTTCTGCTCGGCCACCTTGATGACCGCTTCAAGCGCCGACACCACGGTGTTATCCAGCGGGATATAGATAGCATCGACCTTGCCGACCAGACTGCGGACCGCCGCCAGCACATCGCCGGACTTGGTGGCAACGCCCTCAACTAGGGTCATGCCCTGCTTAGCCGCTTCGGTTTTGACCATTTCGACCAGGGTGACTGAATTGGCCTCGCCCGGGTTGTACATGACTCCCAAACGCTTAGCGCCGGGAACGACTTGTAGCACAAGGTTCATGTGCTTATCGATCGGAGACAGGTCGGTGATGCCGGTGATCAGCTTACCGGGACGTTCCATATTCGATACCAGCTTGGCGCCTAGCGGGTCAGTCACTGCCGTAAACACCAGTGGTACATGGCGAGCCGACGCTGCCACGGTCTGTGCCGAAGGGGTAGAGATCGCCACGATCACATCAGGCGAATCACCGGCAAACTTCTTCGCCACCTGCGCAGCCGTTGCCGGGTTGCCCTGAGCACTCTCGTAGCTCCAGCGCAGATTGTCACCCACCTTATAACCCGCAGCAGCCAGACCGTCCTCAACCCCCTGACGACAGGCATCCAAGGCCGGATGTTCGACGATCTGGGTGATAGCAACATGCTTTTGATCAGCCTGAGCCGGTGAACCCAGCAACCCGAGGCCCAATAGGGTGCAGGCTGCAGTAAACAACGCGGTTTTTTTCATGGTGATGGCATCCTAAGGTACGAGGTCTGGGAGGGGCGAAAACTACCACGGCAGGCAATTTTTGTCAGCCGTTGCGAGGCTTGCCAAGCGTCAGCCGAGCCTCTTACGGCTTTCATTCCATGTCGTTATCAAAAAATATCTTACGTTCGCAACTAGGCGTCGGCTGTTAAGCCTAAATCTGATCACAAAACCACCAATCTTATCTACACTAATAGACAGAGCTTGGATGCAGCATGTAACAACCACATCTCTGCCTCTGTTAAGGGAGTTAACTCGGGTGAATCACGAGCCATCAGCATCGCCAGCCGCGGTCGGTATCATCACCGAGATCCATGGACCTGTGGTGGTGATTCAGGCCACCCCTCTGCCCCCGCTTGGGCGTGCGCTGCGCTGCACGCTCGGCACCGAGCACTGCCTGCTGGAACTTCACCAGCATATCGACCACGACCATGCTCGTGCCATAGCCCTTCAAGACACCCGTGGGCTGGCCCGCGGCATGCCGGTCTATGACCTGGAGACGCCGTTGCAGATTCCGGTTAGCCCCACCTGTCTGGGGCGGGTACTCAATCTTTTTGGCCAGCCACTCGATGCCGGAGACCCACTACCCACTGAGCAATGGCGGCCGATCCACGGTAGCCAGAGCACGCTGACCAGCACCGCGGCCAACACCGAGATGCTGGAGTCCGGCATCAAAGTCATAGATCTGCTGTGCCCCTTCGTCCGCGGTGGTAAAACCGGTCTGTTTGGTGGGGCCGGGGTGGGCAAAACCGTTCTGGTGATGGAGTTCATGCACGCTATCGCCCAGATCCATCAGGGGGTCTCGGTATTTGCTGGGATCGGTGAGCGGATCCGCGAAGCCCACGAGCTCTGGCATGACCTGCAACGCACAGAGATGCTCGAGCGGACCCTGCTGGTGTTCGGGCAGATGGATGAATCTCCCGGCGTGCGTTTTCGGATAGGTCTAGCGGCGTTGACCTATGCCGAGTATCTACGCGATACGATGCGCACTGAAGTGCTCTTTGTGATCGACAACGTATTCCGCTTTGTTCAGGCAGGCAGTGAACTCTCCAGCCTGCTGGGGCGGATGCCTGCCACGGTGGGTTATCAGCCCACCCTCAACACCGAAGTAGCCGCGCTGGAGGATCGAATTTTCTCCAATGACAGCGGGGCTATCACCTCGGTGCAGGCCGTCTATGTACCGGCCGATGACATGAGCGACCCCGCAGTGACCGCGATTCTCAGCCATCTCGATAGCTGCGTCATTCTGTCGCGACAACAGGCCAGTCAAGGCATCTACCCGGCGGTCGATCCGCTATTGTCGAGCAGCCGAATACTCGATCGCCAGGCGCTCGGAGAACGCCACTTCCAGATTGCCGAAGGGGTGCGCGAGCACTTGGCCCGCTATAAAGAGCTGGAGGATATCATCACCATGCTCGGCATCGAAGAGCTGTCCGAGCAGGACCGGCGCATCGTTATGCGCGCTCGGAGGATCCAGAAATACCTAACCCAACCGCTATGGGTCACCGCCGCCCAGACGGGAATCCCCGGCCAATCGGTAGCACTCCATCAGACCCTGGATGATTGTGATGGCCTGTTAACCGGGCGCTACGACCATGTCGAGGAATCCGAGTGCTATATGCGTGGAGCGCTGGAGTCCGGCCGATGAACAGCTTCCAGTTCAGACTGCTGGACTCTCAGGGCGTCCGCGACCTAGACCCGATTACCACCTTCGTCGGCAGTGATCGGAGCGGTAGCTTTTCGATCTGGGCCCAGCACCAGCGTTTTATCACCCTGCTGGAGTTCGGTCTAGCTCGCTATCGCTCTCATAACGAGGACTGGGTCTACATCGCCATGCCCGGCGCGCTACTGCATGTTGAAGCCAATCTGCTGCAGCTGGTCAGTCGCCGTTTCATTATCGATAGCGACTACCGGCGGATAAGCCAGTTGCTGACCCAGCAACTGCTCGCCGAAGAACAGGCCCTGCAAGACACCAAACGCAGCCTGCTGCATATGGAGGAGCAGATTATCCGTCAGCTGTGGCAGCAAACCCGGGGCCATTAGCAGCTCGGGCCACGGACCTATAAGGGCCAAGGGAGAGGGCTTAGCGGTGAGGTGAGGTGAGGTGAGGTGAACCTAGAGGTAAGGCTTACCGAAAGAGGATCAGTCATGAACCCGAATGACGAGTTACAAAAACAGCTCCAGCGCCAAGCAGCCCGGATGCATAAGGCGGATTCAGAGCGCACCAGCCTGCTGGCTCAGACGGTCTTTATCGGCACCCTGGGCTTGCTACTAGTGGTACCGATGGTCGGTGGAGCGTTCTTGGGTGCCTGGATCGATGCCCAGAGCAGCGACTATTCCGCCAGCTGGACCCTCGACCTGATTGTGCTCGGCGCCCTCTGCGGCGCTGTCAGCGTCTACCTGTTTATTAAGAGGCACTGAGATGAATCTCGACGCCAGTGTGTTGTTAGAGTTCGGTCCGCTGCAAATTACCGATACCGTGGTCACGACCTGGGGCTTAATGCTGGCCTTAGTGCTGCTAGCCCGGCTACTGACCCGCAATCTTAGCGCCAAACCCGATCGACTCCAGGCGCTGAGCGAAGGGATCGTCTCTCTGATAGAAGACGCTATCGTTCAGGTGCTGCCCGATCACAGCAAGCAGGTACTGCCGCTGGTCGCCACGCTGTGGATATTTCTAGTCTGTGCCAACCTGATAGGCCTGATCCCCGGGGTCCATTCCCCGACCCGTGACCTATCGGCCACCACCGCGCTGGCACTGCTGGTGTTCTTTTCGGTGCACTGGTTCGGGATAAGAAACCTCGGCCTCAAGGCCTATCTGAAACACTACCTGTCGCCCAGCCCACTGCTGCTGCCCTTTCATATTATCGGCGAGATCACCCGCACCCTGGCCTTGGCTGTACGGTTGTTCGGCAACATGATGAGTCTAGAGATGGCGGCGCTGCTGATCCTGTTGGTGGCAGGGTTGCTAGCGCCCATCCCGCTACTGATGCTGCATATTATCGAAGCCCTAGTGCAAGCCTACATCTTTGGCATGCTGACCCTGATCTACATCGCGGGCAGCCTGCAATCACAGAGGCAGACAGGCTCAACAACACCCCCCTCTGCTGGCGACGATCCCGCCCCTCCCAAGCCACCCAATAAGGAGCACCATCATGAATGAACTGAGTTGGTTCGCCATCCTTTCCACCATAGCCGTGGTCCTAGCCATCGCCATCGGTGTGATCGGCCCTGCGATCGCCATGGGCCGCGCTATCTCCAGTGCCCTGGACGCAATAGCCCGCCAACCCGAAGCGGAAAAATCGATCATGCGCACCCTCTTTATCGGCCTAGCCATGATCGAATCGCT
>Ga0102814_10003253_pt1 | contig 10649 bp, 9 predicted proteins | sample ColrivemetaGS741_FD_79112 | JGI IMG/M metagenome (GOLD analysis project Ga0102814, IMG submission 79112) | Estuarine microbial communities from the Columbia River estuary - Flood tide ETM metaG S.741 | ecosystem: Environmental > Aquatic > Marine > Intertidal zone > Estuary | place: USA: Columbia... | reverse complement strand
GCTAAAAGTGGTGTACGACATGGCTGTGGAGTATGACGTTCCCGTGATGTTTCACTCGGGCGACACTTACGCGCCAAAGGGCCGCGTAAAATATTCGCACCCGATCCATTTAGATGATGTTGCTGTTGATAATCCTGACCTCAAAATTGTAATCTGCCACGTGGGCAACCCGTGGATTAAAGACTGCATGGAAGTGGTTTATAAAAATGAAAACGTGCATGCAGATTTCTCGGGCTTGGTTCTTGGCGACTTCTCTGACAAGTTTGAGCGCTACATGAAAAAGGAACTCGAAGAAATGATCACCTACGCTGGCGACCCGAATTATTTACTTTTTGGCACCGATTGGCCTATCTCAAACATGGGCAGCTACCTCAAGTTTATGCATCAGCTTGATTTGCCTGACGATAAAAAGGAACTCATTCTTTGGAAAAACGCAGCCAAGCTTTTTAAAATTGATGTGAGTAAATTGTAGCGTGACGCTTTTTTGGGACATTTTACAAAAGCGCAAAATGTACCTTTGCGCCCCTAATTTTTGGCGATGAACATAGATTTTAACCAGATTCTTTCAGCAAGCATGGTGCTCTTTGCCGTGATAGATATTTTAGGTAGCATACCGCTTATTCTTTCGTTGCGCGAAAAAGTTGGGCACATTGAGTCTGAAAAAGCATCCTTGGCCGCCATCGTTTTAATGGTTGCCTTTTTATTTGCAGGCGAAACAATTCTCAAAATTTTAGGAGTTGATATCAACAGCTTTGCCGTGGCAGGTAGTTTGGTCATCTTTTTCTTGGCCATCGAAATGATCTTAGGCATCCGTTTGTACAGAGACGAAGCACCAAGTTCGGCCAGTATTGTGCCTATCGCATTTCCGCTTATCGCAGGTGCCGGCACGCTAACTACGCTGCTTTCTATGCGCGCAGAATACGATTACATCAACATCATCATAGCAATTCTTATTAATACAGTCTTGGTTTTTATCGTCTTAAAAAACACAGCCCGCTTTGGCAAAATTTTAGGAATTGGCGGCATTAGTGTACTGCGCAAAGTTTTTGGCATTGTACTTTTGGCCATCGCCATCAAACTATTTACCTCAAACATTCAACAGCTTTTTTAAACCAACATAATGGCACAAGAAGATCTTTTTAAAAATGTTATTTCACACGCCAAAGAGTACGGCTTTATCTTTCCGAGCAGCGAAATTTATGACGGGCTAAGCGCCATTTACGATTACGGCCAAAACGGTGTTTTGCTCAAAAACAACATCAAAGAATATTGGTGGAAAGCCATGGTGCAATTGCACGAAAATATCGTAGGCATCGACAGTGCTATTTTTCATCACCCCACAACTTGGAAAGCCAGCGGCCACGTAGATGCCTTTAACGACCCCTTGATTGACAACAAAGACAGCAAAAAACGCTACCGTGCCGATGTATTGGTGGAAGAGCACGTTGAGAAAATCCGCCAGAAAATTGACAAGGAAATTGACAAAGCTGCCGCCCGTTTTGGCGAAAGTTTTGACGAAGCAATGTACCGCAAAACCAATCCTCGTGTAGTTGGCTACCAAGAACAAGCCGATGCAATAATGAGTGCGTTTGTTGCTGCCCTAGAAGCCAACGATTTGCCCGCGGTTAAAAAAGTGATTGAAGATGCCGGCATTGTGTGCTCGGTTAGCGGCAGTAAAAACTGGACAGAAGTGCGCCAATTCAATTTAATGTTTGGCACAAAACTGGGCTCAGTTGCCGAAGACAGCACAGATCTCTATTTGCGTCCTGAAACAGCACAAGGTATTTTTTTAAACTACCTCAACGTGCAAAAAACGGGTAGAATGAAGATTCCGTTTGGTATTGCCCAAATTGGTAAAGCCTTTAGAAACGAAATTGTTGCGCGCCAATTCATCTTCCGCATGCGCGAGTTTGAACAAATGGAAATGCAATTTTTTGTTCGCCCCGGCACCGAAATGGAATGGTACGAAAGCTGGAAAGCAGAACGCATGCGCTGGCACTTAAGCCTGGGCATAGACGCAAGCAAATATCGTTTTCACAACCACGATAAGTTGGCGCATTATGCCAACGCGGCCGCGGATATTGAGTTTGATTTCCCGTTTGGATTTAAAGAGTTAGAAGGAATTCACAGCCGCACAGATTTTGACTTGAGCAGCCACGAAAAACACTCAGGCAAAAAACTGCAGTACTTCGACCCAGAACTCAACAAAAACTATGTTCCATTTGTAGTAGAAACTTCTATTGGTTTAGACAGAATGTTTCTTGCCATTTTTAGCAATTCACTTGTTGAAGAAACCCTAGAAGACGGCAGCACGCGCACTGTTTTACGTTTACCCTATTTTCTAGCTCCGGTAAAAGCAGCTATTTTGCCATTGCTCAAAAAAGATGGCTTGCCCGAAGTTGCCCGCAAAATTGTAGATGACCTTAAGTTTGAATACAATGTGCAGTATGATGAAAAAGATGCGATTGGAAAAAGATACCGCAGGCAGGATGCAGCTGGAACCCCAATTTGCATCACAGTTGATCACGATTCGTTGACAGATGATTCTGTTACGATTCGTCATCGCGACAGCATGCAACAAGAGCGCGTTGCCATTTCTAAATTGAAAGAAATTTTAGGAGGCTTGGTAAAAATGGAATCGTATTTGAAAAAATTAAACTGAATTAACGAGAACAGTTTGTGAAGATTAAAAATTGACAAACGACCACTGTTCACTCCAAATTCTTTTTAAGACGCCATTTTAGCCCTTAGAACGCTGATTATCAACTACAAAATATTTTTTTATTGATGATTGTAGGATGCTAAATGTTTCTATATTTGCACCCATTCAAGAATAACGCCTTAATACGAGAAAAATGAAAAAAGTAAGTTTAGTATTCGCTAGCCTAGCAATGGTAGCGTTTGTAGCATGTAACAATGCTGAAGAAGCTCCGGTAACTGAAGAAGTAATCGAAGTTGTTGAAGAAGCTCCAGTTGTTGAAGAGACAATTGTTGAAGAAGTTGCTGACACTACAATGGAAGCAGTTGAAGAAGCTATGTAAGAACTTTGGTTCTCACAAAAAAACCCTGACGGAAACGTCAGGGTTTTTTGTTTACACCCATTTTTCATTCTTGTTATTCAGTCAACTCCATGATTGGCGTTTTTTTTAAAAGCATTTCTGCTTTCAAAACCATTGGGTCGTTAGTGTATAGGATAGGATAAAGACCCGCCTCGCCCCATAAATTACGTGCAATAAGTGCTTTTGTGCGTGTTTTTAAAATCAGCATTGTCGGTTCATTTATTCCGTCTAAGCCAATTTCTAGTCCCGTGAATTGAAGAATCTGTTTTACAATAGTGTCTGTGACCTGAAAATTTGCCTTGAATTCAGATAGTTTGGCTTTGCTGAATTCATCTCTCCGTTTATCTACATACTCAAAAGCAAAACGATCTAATTGGCCGTAGCCAAAGTAGTGGTACAACCAGCCAAGAGATTTTCCGGTTGTATCAATGGGTACAAAAACATCTGGCGTAATTCCACCACCGCCATATACTATACGCCCACCCGGTGTTGTAAACTTTTCTTGATCGGCAAACTTTATGCTGTCTGCTTCCATCATCTCTCCGTTTTTATATCGGTTTCGCGATTCTTTTTGGTAGGCATCATACCCACCATCGTAGGGCTTTTGGATGCTGCGGCCTGTAGGAGTATAATAGCGAGCCGTTGTTAATCGCATGCGCGAGCCGTCTTTCAACACCATTTCCTCTTGCACCAATCCTTTTCCGAAACTTCTGCGACCCACAATGGTTGCGCGATCATTGTCTTGCAAAGCACCTGCAACAATCTCACTTGCCGAGGCCGAACCTTCATTAATAAGTACCACAATCTTGCCTTTTTCAAAATCTCCTTTCTTATCTGCATACGTGTACTGTAAATTTCCGCTGCGCTCTTTTGTGTAAACAATGAGTTTGTTATCATCTAAAAACTGATCAGAAATGGCGATTGCTGCTTTTAGCAAACCTCCCGGATTGTCTCTCAAGTCTAAAATAAGACTATGCATACCAGCCTTTTTTAGTTTTTTCAGTGCAGATTTAAATTCATCTGTGGTGGTTTCTGAAAAGCGATCGAGTTTGATTAAGCCAACCGAGTCATTGACCATGTACGAAACGTTTACACTGTTCAATGGTACACGACCTCGAGTTACAGTTATTTCGTAATTCTTTTTTGCCAATGGGCGATAAACCGAAAGTTTCACCTTGGTTCCACCTTCACCTTTAAGCAGGGTAGTTAATTCTTCCTGCGGCACATTTTGTTCCAACAAATTAGTGCCATCAACGGCTACAATTCTATCCCCACCTCTCAAACCTGCCTTAACACTTGGCCCATCTGGTAAGGTGCGCAGCACCGTGAGCGTATCTTTGTAAATAATATACTCAATACCAATCCCTTCAAAGCTGCCTTTTATACTTTCATCGCTTCGCTGCACATCCTGTTTAGCAATGTATGTTGAATGTGGATCTAGTTTTTTCAATAAATCGGCAATGGTTAAATCGAGCAAACTGTCCGTATTCACAGCATCAACATAATCGTAATCAATGTAGTTAATGATTTGATGCAACTTTTGCTCTCGAATATCTTGGTCCATCATTACCACCGGCCGCGCGGAATAACTCATTCTTTTGCCGATATAAATACCAGCAACAATAGCCATGGCTAAGACGATAGGGAAGTAAATTCTTGTAATTTTCATTGTGTGATTTCTGGTATTTGCACCAACTCAACGCCCGCTTTTTCTAAAAATTGAAGGCCGGAATCGTCTTTATAACCGTTAATGTACACCAAACGTTTAATACCCGCCTGATGGATGAGTTTGCTGCAATGCATGCAGGGGCTCAACGTTAGATACAATGTTGCATCACGGCAACTGTGGTTGCTACTGGCAACTTTTAAAATCGCATTGGCTTCGGCATGCAACACGTACCACTTTGTAATGTCTTGCTGCTCAATTTCCGACCATTCTTCGCACTTGTTTTCAAAACCTGTAGGAGTGCCGTTAAATCCGTCAGAAATAATCATGCGGTCCTTTACAATTAGCGCCCCAACTTTTTTTCGTTCACAATGGCTCAATTTAGACCACTCCGTGGCCATTCGTAAATAAGCTTTATCGTATTTCAGTTGTTTTTTCATTCTCTGTTGCTGTCAATAAATAACCAAGCATAGGCTGGGCCAAACTCCCGGCTCCAAAACCATTCGTTGTGCTGGCCATCGGCACAAATTTTTATGTTGAGATTTTCTGGGTTTAAGCCATACATCTTATAGATGCTTTCTACAAACTCCACATCTTCAACTAACTCGCCATTATCTCCTTCAAGCGCTCCGGCCAAAAGATACATTTTCAAAGTTTCTACTTCTGGATGTCCATTATTCCAGCTAAAATGAATGCTATCATCAAACATAAAAGAAGGCGAGAAAACCATTGCCTTTTGAAAAACGTCTGGATGATTTAACACGGCATAATACGCAATTAAAGCCCCCAAACTGCTTCCGCCAATTCCAGTATTTGCTGCTTCTGGCAAGGTTCGGTATGTCGAGTCGATGTGCGGTTTAAGCGTTTGCACGATAAAATTTACATAATCGCTCCCGCGGCCGCCCCCATATTCTGGATGCACATGCGGCATATATTCTTCCACTCGCAACGCACCGCCATTTTCAATGCCAACAACTATACAGCCGTAGTTTCCTTCTTCAAACAAAGAATCTAGCGCTTCATCAACATGCCATTCGCCCACAAAACTCGTAGAATCCTCAAACAAGTTTTGCCCGTCTTGCATGTATAAAACCGGATACTTTTTTGTAGACGATTGATAGTCATAAGGCAAATACACCCAAATATCCCGTGCTCGATCTAGCTGCGGCATATAAAAGGAGTCGATTTTTAAAACTGTACCGTGCGACTTTTTGGGTGGAGCAGATTGAGCCGTACAGAACATATTTACGGTAAAAACCAATGTAAAAAGGAGGATAAAGAATTTGCTGAACATGGCCGTAAACTTAGCAAATAAGCGGGCTGTACATGCCAACAATATGTGAAAACACTATGCAGCATTTGGATGTTACATTTGCATGCTTTAACAACAGAGTTAAATTCGTGAACGCAGCAAAAAAACATTCATCAAAACTTGCTTCTTGGGGGTTTTCTAATGCAGAACCTTTTTTAATTGCCGGCCCGTGTAGCGCAGAAAGTGAGGAGCAAATTCTGCAAACCGCGCATAAAATTAAAGCTGAAGGAAAAACAAGCGTTTTTAGAGCAGGTGCTTGGAAACCCAGAACCCGACCCGGTAGTTTTGAAGGAATTGGCACCGTGGCACTTGAATGGCTAAGCCGTGCAAAGGCCGAAACGGGCTTGCCCATGGCTACCGAAGTTGCCAACGCCTGGCATGTAGAAGAAGTTCTAAAACATGGCATCGACATGATTTGGATTGGTGCACGCACAACAGTTAATCCTTTTTATGTACAAGAAATTGCGAACGCCTTAAAAGGAGTTGATATTCCTGTGCTCGTTAAAAATCCGCTGCATCCCGAGTTGGGTTTATGGTTGGGCGCAATAGAACGTTTTGATGCAGTCGGAATAAAAAAGCTGGCCGCCATTCATCGCGGTTTTTACACCACCAAACCTTCTCCGTTTAGAAATGAACCCCATTGGGATTTAAGTTTTGAACTGCGTGCACATTTACCTGAATTACCCATTTTATGCGACCCAAGCCACATTGCTGGCAACCGCGGATTACTGCAGCAGGTAGCACAAACCGCCATGGATATTAATTTGGATGGGCTAATGATTGAAACGCACGTTACCCCAGACAAGGCTTTGAGCGATGCCAAACAGCAAATTACACCGACCGCACTAAGCACTTTGATAGATGGTTTAATCATTAAACAAGAAGAAGCGCTTGAAGAAAGCGTGCAAAAAAAATTAGATGATTTACGTTTGGTTATCGACCAACTTGATCATGAATTAATTAAGTCGTTAAGCAAACGCTTTGAGCACGTTGAAGAAATTGGAGCAATCAAACTGGAAGATCAAATCACCATATTTCAAATAAAACGCTGGTTTGAGATGATGAACAATCGTAAAGAATTTGGCGCCAAGCACAATTTGGAAGCCGAATTTATACACGAGTTGTTTAGCATCATTCATAAATACTCGGTAAAAAAACAAACTGAAATTGTGCGCAAAGACGCATTCTAAACAACAATATTTCTTGTGCAAACCACGCCCAATAGCGTGGTTTTTTTAGTTACTTTACCCTAGACCAAACGCAAAACCGATGCAAGAAAAACAATGGGTAGCCAAGCCTGTAGCACCAGCAGCAAGTGTCCATCATCTCGCTACCGAATTAGGAATTGAAACGCAGCTGGCGGCCCTTCTCGTAAACCGTGGTGTACAAACTTTCGAAGAAGCACGCTCATTTTTTCGGCCGAGTTTAGCAGACTTGCACGACCCTTTTTTAATGGCTGATATGAATGCTGCGGTTTCTAGAATTGAGCGTGCCATCCGCGACCGCGAAAACATTTTAATTTATGGCGATTATGATGTGGATGGTACAACGGCTGTGAGTTTGGTTTCGAGCTATTTTAAAACCATTTACGATTTAATTGACACCTACATTCCCGACCGTTATAGCGAAGGCTACGGCATTTCTTTTCAGGGAATTGATTATGCCGAAGACAACAACATTAGCCTAATTATTGCCCTAGATTGTGGCGTAAAAGCAGTTGAAAAAGTTGCCTACGCGAATAAAAAAGGCATCGACTTTATTATTTGCGACCACCACAATCCGGGCGAAGAATTGCCCGAAGCCGTTGCCGTTTTAAACCCAAAACGCAATGATTGCAATTACCCTTACAAAGAACTTAGTGGTTGCGGAGTTGGTTTTAAACTGGTACAAGCGTTTCATCAAAAAAATGGCGGTGACTTTGAAGAACTCTTACCCTTGCTAGACTTATTAGCAATTAGCATTGGTGCCGATATTGTACCGATAACGGGAGAAAACCGCGTTTTAACACATTTTGGGTTGGTTCAGCTCAACAGCAATCCGCGGCCCGGAATAAAAGCGCTGATGGAAACCGCCAACAAAGATGTGTTTAACATCACCAACGTTGTATTTATTTTGGGGCCAAGAATCAACGCGGCCGGTCGCATAAAACATGGCAAACTTGCGGTTGAATTGCTGACTGAAACCGATGTTGAACATGTTCAAAAACTCGCCCAAAAAGTAAACGAACAAAACACAACCCGCAAAACCCTTGACAAAGGAATTACCGAAGAGGCGCTCGCAATTGTTGCCAGACAAAGCAAAAAAGTGAGCACCGTTGTGTATCGCGAAGATTGGCACAAAGGTGTGATTGGCATTGTGGCCAGCCGGCTGATTGAGAACTATTACAAACCCACAATTGTTCTCACGAAAAGCAACGGTAAACTTGCTGGCAGCGCACGTTCTGTGCATGGTTTTGATTTGTACGCTGCGCTTGAAAAATGCAGCGATGCGCTTGAGCAATTTGGTGGACATATGTACGCAGCCGGCATGACGCTGGCCGAAGAAAACCTGGAGCGTTTTACCGTATTGTTTGAAGATGCAGTGCAGTCAACCATCACGCCAGAACAACAAACTCCGCGAATTACCTACGATTTAGAAGTGAAATTGGCCGATTTAACACCCAAGTTTTTTCGCGTATTGCGCCAATTCGAACCTTTTGGTCCGGGAAATTTGTCGCCCATATTTTTAACAAAAAACCTCAAAGACAGCGGTTGGGCAAAGGGCGTTGGTGCCGAAAGTGATCACCTAAAATTTGAGCCTTTTGAAGAGGAAGGCGGCACGAAACTTAGTGGCATTGCCTTTGGTTTTGGGCATTTGGCTGAAGGATTAAAAGCTGGAAAAGCCTTTGATGTTGTCTATCACTTAGAGGAAAACATCTGGAACGGAAACAGCAGCTTGCAGTTGATGGTGAAGGATTTGAAGTTCTCTGAAGAGTAGGTTTGTATCGCCAAGGGCGCAAAGAAAAAGCGCGAAGTTATTTCACAGAGGCGTACGGAGGAAAACGCAGAGATTCACAGAGAATTTCCCGCAAGACCTCCTTATCCTGCAGCAGCGTTTAAACCCTTATTCTTTAGACATCGTAACCATTGGCAATGGCATATTTTACCAAGCCAGTAACATTGTGAACATCTATTTTCTTCATCAAATTGGTGCGGTGTGTGTCTATTGTTTTATGGCTTACATGCAGTTGATGCGAGATTTCTTTATTGGTGTAGCCTCGCGCAATAAGCGTTAACACTTCTTCTTCTCTGTTGGTTAAACTCGTAAGGGGAATTACACTGGCCGCGCCCGGAATGCTAAGCACATTTTTATGCTCTTCAAAAATTGCTGGGCTGTAATAGCTTTTTCCTTTGCGCACCAAATCTATCGCCAACAAAAATTCGTCCTTGTCAGCGTGTTTTAAAATGTATCCTTTTGCGCCTAAGCGCACAACTTCGCGGTGCATGGCAGGGTCGCCAAACATGCTAATGACAATCACTTTGGTTTTTGGAAAGTACTCCGAAATATGCCGCAGCGCGTCCAAGCCGTTTACTTTGGGCATGTGTAAATCTAAAATCAAGTAATCTGGGCGGTGGCGCTCTACTGCTTCAATTGCTTGCTGTCCGTCAAAGGGTGTGTCAACAATTTCAAGGTTCTCAATCTTGTTAATCAACATTTTGTACCCTTCAACAATCAGTGTATGATCTTCTGCTAATACAATTGTTTCCTTGTTCATGCTATGCTATTTTTCTAACACTTTGTGCCGAAATTGGCACGGATATACGCACATAAGTTCCCTCTGAGGCAGAAGATTGAACTTTTAGGCTTCCTTCAAGCGATTCAATTCGTGATCTAATATTGCTAAAACCCATGCCTTCTTGCTTCTGCTCTTTAGAAAAACCATTTCCATTGTCTTCCACAATCAACAAAATATTTTTATTGCGCTGCATCAATTGTACACCCACTTTGGTAGCGTTAGCATGCTTTAAAATATTGGTGAAAAGCTCTTGCGTTACACGATACAAATGTACTTCCACATTATCGGCCAATCGTCCATCTACACCATGTGTAACCACATCAACTTCTAAATGCGCGTTTGCAAAAGCTTGTTCAACCAGCTGTTCTATTGCTGCTTTAAGACCATTTTCTTTTAAAACCAAGGGCATCATTTGGTGCGATAGCGATCGTACCTCGCGGCACAAGTCATCAACGCGTTTTACGGTAACATCATTAGCTTGAGAATTATCGTCAAACTGAAGCTGCATTTTGAGTGCAGCAAGTGATTGCCCGATGCCATCATGCAACTCTCTAGCCAAACGTTGCCGCTCACTTTCTTGCGTTTCTATGAATTGCTCCATTTGCTTTGCCTTCATCTGAAATTTAAGCGCTTGGTTTTCTTTTAATCCGCGCATGCGAATGAAGTATATAAATATTCCGCCAATCATTACCAATAAAATTAAAGAAGCAGCCAGCCATGCCTGCTGCGTTCTGCTGCTTTTTAACTCTAGGTTTGCCTTGGTAATTTCAAGGTTCTTATCGCGCTCTTTAAGGTACATTTTTTCCAATTCGCTTAGCTGAGATTTGCTAGAATTTG
>Ga0102814_10003244_pt1 | contig 10669 bp, 18 predicted proteins | sample ColrivemetaGS741_FD_79112 | JGI IMG/M metagenome (GOLD analysis project Ga0102814, IMG submission 79112) | Estuarine microbial communities from the Columbia River estuary - Flood tide ETM metaG S.741 | ecosystem: Environmental > Aquatic > Marine > Intertidal zone > Estuary | place: USA... | reverse complement strand
TTTTTGTCGTAACAAACTTTTCTGTGATATTGATACTGTAAACCCACATTTTTCCCTCTACAGTACGCCCCGTCCCACTTTCTACCACATTTCACCACTTCCATATACCTAGTTGGGGATTGTCCCCTGTGTGAAACGAAGACCACTTTTCTAAAAAATTATAAAAATGATACTGTTATATGGATTTTTAGTTGTATATTTGTATAATGATATAAGGTGTGTAATGTCATACGTGGGTCCCCACGGATAAATGTATAATGTGGATAAGTTTATATATGTATATGTCATACATCAAACTATAATAATTATAATTTTATACAAGGGAGATGTCATACAATAGTATAACGGTTATAGTGTCATACACTGATGAAAATGTATAATGAAAAATGAATTATACGTGGCAGGATCCTGCCAAATAAAATCTACCTGAAGGTGATATTATAAAACCCGTAGTGTTTGAGTTTTTCTTTGAGGGTGTCTTGTATCTTACCTTCCTCATATCCATCTTCGATGGATAACCATAGGAGAAGATCTAGTTTCGGTTCTTTATTCTCTAAACCACTTATGTCTAATGTATAGTTCTTTGTGGTGAACCCTTTACCCTTACCAAATGCCATGACGATCATTCCATACTTCCTTGTCATACGTAAGGGGTCTATGGTGGTTCTAATCTTTCTGAACTTAGGTGTGATGACATTCATTATATCATCGGGGGATATACTATCCATTTTATAAACCCTCTCACTTGGGGTAAGAGTTTTGAGGATATCATCTATGCCAAATAAAATTCGAACCTTATGATTCTGTGGATCCGTCATCAACAATTCTATGTCTAATATATTGATATAGTTATTTGGGTTGTCTGTGTTATTATATATATGGTTAAGAACTTGAGATATTCCATTGAGGTAATCTTCTTTGATATCCCCCGCGGAAATGGGAACGGTTATGGACATCTTTATATTGTGGACATTCCTATCCTTGGATGTCTTTGACACACTAGTATAAGATACCATGGGTGATACACTGTGGATACCATCCACCAATTCATTCTCTGTTATTATCTCGAACATCTTCATGTATATAATTATCTTGCCAAATAAAATCTTGATCGTCGGACCCGTCTTCAGACTCGGTGTCTGCCAAATAAAAAAGAGGACCTCAGTTGCCTGGGATCCCCTTTCCTTAAGTTAGAATTCTCGATCTCTTTATGAACGAGACTTCAACAACTGGTTTCTGAACTTAACCGCCTTCGCCTTGTTGGTGAAGTACTGATCATGTTGAGTACCGTTAACACTTACTCGAACTCTGTAACGATTACCGTTTGAGTTGGTTACTTGGTAAATGTTGTTACCAAGGTTAGTGTAACCGTAGTTGCTACCACTTGTTTTTGTTTGTCTTGCTGTTGTTGCCATATTATATATTGTTTAAATGTATTAATAATATACAGAAAACAATTTAATAAGTCAACCCCCTGAAGAAAAATATCTACCTAAGGATTAGGGATCTATGTCAAAGAACGTTGAGGGATAGTAAGATGATCACTATGATCATTCCCCCCATTGAATAGAAAAGGACTTTCTGTGAGTAGTCTACCTGTTGCGGTGACTTCCCCTGATGATCTAATCTTTTCATTTTAGTTTGTTTAAAGTGTTACACGTAACTAAATGTTTGAAGTACTCGTCTCTATTGGAATCGAACCACATATCTCTCTGTAGATTCGGTTCCATATATATTAATCCATCACAATACTCAAATGGAACGTCGTAATCAGGTAATGCCAAACGATATCTACCACCTTCTATCTTGGTGATCACGATCTCGGGGTAGGTCTCCTTAATATTGCGGAACCACATTATCCTCTCTATGAAAGTTGCGATTCCCATTTCAACTGTAAGAAACGTTTCAACTCTTCAGTGGATACGTATAATGATTTATTGATTATCATTACATCTCCCTCGAATCCATCTAAGTTCTCATCAGGTAGATCATAGGACATCCAATTAGGTGCAACCCGAGGATTATATGATATCCGAGTTACTCTTCCCTCAAGATCTTTAAAGTTCTCCAATGTCTGATTCACACCACCGAAGTCACTGTAAGAGATCCATGAACAAACCGTCTTGTTATCACCGTCGAAGATCTTCTGTGCTGTTCGGCCACTGTTATTCAATTTGGCACCCACACATGTGTAGACGAATTCGTTGGGGTCAAAGTAATCAAGTATACCCTCACTCTTATTTCGAAGTTGCCACTTCATAAAATTTGGACCTTGTGCCAAATGATATCTCAACCTGAAGGACCTGTCGATCTTTTTGTCGTCCATCCAATCCCATTCTCTTTTTCTTCCTGATATCATAACTCGTCTTCTTCAAAAAGTTCTTCTTCCACTTCCTCCTCATCATATGAGTCATCGATAAAGATGATTCTAAATCCGTGGATCAAACCATCCATCTCACATACCTGTAGTTCATATGATCCATCACCATAACCTGAAGATGAAACCACACCTGTATCATAGGTACCCCAACCTTCTTTAGTTGTAAGAGTTCGGTCACACATCTTGACATACCACTGTGATCCTTCTTCCTCCATGGGCATGAATGGGTGATCACCAAATGGGTTACCTTTCTCCGTTAACCATGGAAGTTGTTCTGATAGTTGGTCATCACGGTAGGATGTCATACAGAAGACCCCCGCCTGACCTGAGTCCACTCCAATGTTGTTGGAGTAATGTTCCCAATTAGGACTCTTGATGTTCTCATGTAATACAGTGAGTGAGTGGACTCGTTCTCCCCATCCGTCTGACTCCTTGTAATCCACCTCAGTGTCATACATACCAGGTCGAACATTCTTAATTACCTCCTGACACCAGGTTGGTACTTCATAACATGGATCGGATACTATAACCTCCCCACCTAATTTAATTTGATTTTTCATAACACCCCTGTTTTATTGTTTATTCAAATATACTAGTTTATTCTAGAATATACAAACTTTTTTTTGCCAAATGATATCGGACAGGTGATCACCATCCCTGAGGAACATGTGACCATGGTTTTGCCGGAGAACCTGTTCTCTCCTTTTCAAATTCCTGACGTTCCTCCCATGTTGGGTTTTTCTTACCGTGTGTCTTTCCTGCCAAACCTTTTAGTAGGTGTTTGATCACAGGGACCGTCCATCCATTTCCTATACCGTATATCTTTTTACTATCAGATACATCAGGGACCTGACTCACATATCCCTTTGGCAGACCCTGTAGTTGTTCAGCCTCTGCCACGGAAAATGTCTTGATCATACCGTCGATCGTCAGATAATGTCCCGTTCCATTCCACTTACCTGTTTTGGAAAACCCACCTAAGGAGGTGAGGATTGCATTTGCAACCTTATCCTTACGTTCGGTCTTTGTGATCTTGTACTTCACCGACCCATCTTCTTTAAATCCGTCGGGAGTTCCTCGGAAACCGACACCTGTTACTGCGCCAAATATAATGTCACTCAGCTGAGGTGATCTGTCTTCAGGTATACTCACCTGTGGAAGATTGGTCCAATAGATTCTCTCCCGATTTTGGGGGACTAATAATGAACTATTGATTTTAATCGGTACCACACCTAATGTTTCTGTGATCAGGTCCTCCCAATCTTTGGTCATCTTCACATTCTCGAGTAGGAAGTACTTAGGATTAAGTTCTTTAACCAACCGTACAAACTCCCAAAACAAATATGATTGTCCATGGAATTCGAAACCTTCTGATTTATATGCCAAATAAGTTTCGAGATTCAGGATCCTGATCCCCGTCTTAGTAACCATACCTCTCTTGTTCCCCACAAATGTGAAGTCGGTACATGGACTGCCACCGATAATCATATCGATCTCAGACAGGTTGTTGGAATCTAACTCTCTTACATCACCAACATGTTCAATCTTAGGGTGATTGAATTTAGAGATTCGGATTGCGGTTTCATCAATCTCAGAAGCGTAGTACTTCTTAAACTTTACGTTGGACTCAATTAGGGATTGGTATCCACAGCTGATTCCGTCAAATAATGATAAAATATTTTTCATGGTATCGTTTTTAAACGTTTTGTAATACACTGTAATTAACCTCCAACAATTGGTCTAGAACATATGAGAGTGTTTCCACATCCATTTCTTTTAATGTCCATTCCCTATCGTCACCGATTTCATCCCTTCCGAATAATGTACCATTATAGTTCATTCCTTCACAGATTGAAACATTGATTCCGTATTCATCATCATCTAATGAAACTTGGAACATGGTTTCGAAAAGAATACCATCATCTTCATTCAACTTACTCATGAGATGATTCCCAATCTTCTCGACGAGTTTCGTTTTATAATCTGTTATTAATGCTGTGTATGACATGTTAACGTTTTTAAGTTAAATTTATTATTTATTCACTGTGGACATTAATGAGTTAAACTTTATTTTATTCTCAGAGATGACCTTGTCCATGGCCACTGTTAATTTTCGTTGTGCCTTCTCCATGAACTTCATGTCCTTTGCCAAACGATTTAGATCGTCACCATCGAACTCGATCTTACCGACGATGACCCTTAAGTCCTTAGTACTACTTTCCATTCTATAGAAAGGTGCCCGTGCGTAGATGTATTCCTTTCGAACAATAGACAACTTGATGTCGTTGATGTTTTCCTTACATCTCATTTGTAGAATTAGTTCCTCTAAGTTGGCCACCGTTGTGAACTGTGTTTTCCACTTAGTGGCGATAGTGCGGTAGAGTGTTGTGAGTTTATCCAAGTCGGGACTCACCTCCGCGGGTCCCGAGTTAAGGAATACATCATAACCACTTGTTTTTAATAGGGTACCCTCGATTTCCGAGAACACTCCGTTTACGAACTTTTCTTTCTTATTACTCATATCGATTTATTTATTTAAGAGTCTGCCAAACATAATTCACTATGCTGGGACCCCACTTTGTTTAATGTTTATGTTTCTTTCTTCAACAAGATATTCTGTGAACACCTTGATTAATTCTTGAGAATCTTCTTCGGATACATATGAATACTCTGATGTAATACATTCTTTGACCATCTCATCAGTTACTTCACCACCCTCCGCAATTTCATTCTCGTCCATAAAGGTTTCTGATAGGTACTCGAAGTCATCATACGTTTTCTCCCAAAAGTATTCGTTCTGAAGAACGTAGATTCCTTCACTATATGAGTAATCATTTTCTTCTATCGTACCATCCATAAAGAATGTGGTCCTCCCTGCGAAGTCGCAACCACATTCCTCATATGTTATTACAACTTGGACATTGTACATCTTGGATAATTGTTCACAGAACCCAACAGGTGGACTCCATGCGGTTTCGGGGGACATAACGATAAGGTCATCACTGATATCAAGGTTACAAGACTCGATATCCACATCCCATTTAGTTCCAAACCAAGATACGTTGGCGTTGTACCAATCCTTTTCGTAATCCGTTTCAGGTTGAAGACCAATGAGTGTACGAAATACGTTCGTTGAGGTGGTATCCACCTCGGGTTGTATATTCTCTAATAAAATTTTGATTTTCTCAAGTCCCTCGGACTCACCTGAAATCTCAATGTAGTTTGAACACCAATTCGGCATAATGATATTATTTTTATAATGATTACTGATACAAAGATATAACTTTTATTTGATTTTACCAAAGAACTTGGTGGATTTACCACCAAGAACTATAGTACACATCATATCCATTTTTAATGGATTCCAAAGACCTTTCAATCCACTCCAAGGTTTCTTCCTTGTAGTAGTCATCAGACTCATCACCGAAGAAGAACCCAATAGTTTCAGGTAACCCACCCTCATTGATGTCCTTCTCTAATTGTTCGAGGTCTTCCCAAGTTAATTGAACATTCACACAATTAAACTCAGCTGACTCACCACCCTTCTCATAGTAGAGTTCTTCCATCCACCCTTGCAGGTTTGGGTGTTTTCTCCAGTAGTGGATTTCTTCTTTCTTACACAAGAGAGTTGATTCCTGCGTTTTTTCATTGTAGGATTCTGTTTCAAAATCCACAGGTTTAGTGATAAAACCTTTCTTAACTCGATACGAAAACTGATCTAGTCCCATAATTTCTATTTGTTTAATGATTACTATACAAAGATAATGTTTATTTCGTTATATACAACTAAACCCATAGGTTTATTTTTGCCAAATAAGTTTAAGTTGCGGCCTGGGCAACAGCGCGCAAACTGGAATCAGCAGCGCGCAACCAGTATGGATATTGTGTGGCACGTGCCAAAGAAAATCCACCTGAAGGTGAACAGGGAAAGATCAGGCATAAAAAAACCCCTCATATGGAGGGGTTTACTACAAACTTACTATTTGTGTCGGGTTTATTCCGTGTGACTTTATACTTAAGTCCAACAATAACATCGCCCTCATCCTTATACCTCATGTCGTATAGGTCACCGTCGATTACTTTACGACCCCAAAAAGTTGCGGGTAAAGTTTTTCTAAACACAACCGCCACTCTTATACCCTTATTCAACATCCTAATACAATCGAGTTCATTCTCACCACTATAGGAAAACGTTAAATCGTAATTATTGTACTTCTCAACTAAATCACTTCTCTTCGCAACTTTCGAATAGTCATAGAACATTGAATCTGAGAATATTTGTAAAATGTTTTTACGTTTGCCATCCACAATTGTGTGAAACAGTTCGGGAGATAAATCTGAGGTGTTATTCAATCTAATTGAGAATCGATACCCCAATCTCTCAGCTTTAAGTTTGGCACTTTTGATTTCATCAATCATCCAACCCATAAAGAAATCCCTCTCTTCAAAGAACAATTTAGTTTTTTGTATACGTGAATTGTTGATCATCTCATCATTCATGTTCATACGATTCATCCCCGATTCATTCAAACATAGTGCGGTACACTCTGCAGTTCTCATAGGACAAACCTCATACCCACTCATTTTTGCGGGTGCGAGATATAGACTATATGTCAACTCATCATATTTGAACGCCTTAGCGTGTTTCGTGGTTAGGTTAACAGAACCTAAGTAATTAATCCCCGTGTCTCTTTTGGCTTGTGCCTTGTTTTTAAATTCCATCATAATGTTTCTATATTGATTACAGTTACAAATATAATCTTTTTTTCATGATACACAATTATAATTCTTATTTATTTTTGCCAAATAAGTTTAAGTTGCAGCCTGGGCAACAGCTCGCAAACTGGCAACAGCTGCACTGTAGATATTCTATGGCAGGTGCCAAATAATATTCGGGATGTAGACGTGATCTGTTATGCACTGCATAGTAAACGCATAAAAAAACCCCCACATCTCTGCGGGGGTCTAACCATTATTATATGTAATACACTACGAATGCATATCCACAAATACTACATACTGTTTTAAAGTGGGGTCGTCATCTTCAAGCTGACTAATGTCTATATGAGTTACACCACATTCATCCAAAGACCATTCAAAGAAGTTGTTTTGTAATACATCAAACTTACCTTCCTTCGTAAAGTGTCTTGTCTGTGATAACTCGAACATATGATTACAGTACTTCTTTGCACCGTGCCAATCAAATGTATTTATATTCTCACCTCCAACACACTTATCAAATTGGTCTTTATAATATTTGTCAGGTTCTAACCATTTTTCCACCTGTTCATTAATCATATCAATAGTATGATTTGGTTCGGGTGTCCAACGAGAACCACCCCAAGTGGTAGTTTGTGGAACTATGTAAACTTCATTGTCTGAAGCTACAGCTCCACCAATAGTTCTCCAATTATTCTCATTTCCCCATTCAGAGATTTGACTTTCAACGATATCACACGCATCCTGACCAGATTCTGCGTTGACTACTATATAATGAAGATTATGCATTTGACACCTCCATTCCTAATTTGCCAAACAACTTCACCTTGAACTGTTGTCTCTCCTCATTCCAATCTGAAAAGTCTCTTTTCTTCCACTCATCGTGGTATTCCTCTCTATACCAACGGTCATCACATAAAGCTTCAATCACTTTAAATGAGATGTCCTCAAAGTTTCCTTCCGAGTAACTGTATAGGTTTTCCTTCTTACCCTTAATCGGTACGAATTTACCCTCATCCGCGTAATCCCCCGCGATTACAATGTTATCGCCAGCCCAAGAACCAACGAGTGGATTATTAGAATTCAAGTCTCCACCACCTCGACCGTTACCGTCTGCCAACAAGATTGCGAGACCCTGCATCATACTCATCCCGTCTGATGAAAACTCCATTAGTTTTGCACCACTACCAAAAGCGTGTGGTGTTAATGTTTGACCTTTTGTGGTATTAACCACCTTATAATACTGACCCATAATTAATTTGTTTAAATGATTACAGTACAAATATATAAATTATTTTCGATTATACAATAAACAAATTGATTTATTTCTGCCATAGAATATTCTCTGGACCAGGTGATCAGATATTTATTATGGTACTCTTATGAGTTAAAGATGTTGTGGCGTGATGGCCACATCTTAGGACCGCGACTAGTTCACGGAAATTGGGGGAATGAATTCGCTACTCATTCCCCTTTCTATGCCAAATAATATTTCAGATGTTATAACATCCATTTACAAAATGTCCTAAAAAGAAAAAGGGGTGCACCTTTCGATACACCCCAACTTCAAAGTTGTTTAGATATTCATTAACTAAACCCGAATGAAGATTTTGCCGTCAGTACGACGCTTGTAGTTGTAGATATCCTCAATCATACGAGTGTATGTTGGTACATCTCCACAAATTCTAAACATATCGGGACGAATATCCGCTTTCTTCATGAACTCCTCCATGTTAAACTCATCTTGGTACTTTGATAGAATGTTAATCATTGTACGAACAAAGATTGTACGAGTGTAACCATCGGGAAAGTACTTACCAATAGAAAGAATGAAATCCGCCCATTGTTCCGCTTTACGATAGGACTTAATTTTTAACTCTCCCTCGTTGAATACCTTACGCTTCGGTGCGTGTCCTGCGTTGGTGAGTAACATCATACAATCACTCAAACCAAATTGTGGGTACGCTTTCGCGAATGTGTTAAGTTTTATATAATCCTCAACACCTTTTGATACATAGTGTGATAGGTAATCGTTTTGACTCCACGCTTTCACAGTACGGTTGATAACCATCATTTGTGTTTCACCATAGTTACTTGCTTGGATATAGTACAATCCTTTACCCGCAATTTTAGCAGCCTCTAAACGGTGCTGTCCATCAATGACTTCCTTTCGTTTGTTTACGATGATTGGAATTTTCATCAAACCATCTTCCGCCATTGATTGTGCGATTTCTTTAATACGAGTAATGTTTTGTACTCGGTTGTGATTAAGACCTTTGAACATCGAAAGGTCTCTCGTGTAGTAAACTACATCATTTTGGTAATTTCCCATTTGCGTTTCTTTTAAGTTAAAATGAATATCTGATACAAATATAATAATTAATTTAGTATCTCCAAAACTATTTTAAAAATACTTTGAAATATTTCTGCCAAATAAAAATCAAACCGTAGACTCACCTTCGATCAATTCATCAATATCGGACAAACATAACTCAACTTCATGTGATTCTGAACCACCTTCCTCTATCTCACTAACACAAAGTGCGAATAGGTCTATAACTTGTTCTTCAATTGAGGGATGATTCTCAATCACACCCTGACAATACTTTTTTAATTCTTGAATTGACATAAGACTTTTGTTTAAATGATTACTCAACAAATATAATACTTAATATGTAATACACCAACTAAACTTTTGCCACATTAAATCTTGGGATGGGGGACCTCAGGTGATCTGAAGACTGGACCAGAAGAAATATTCTATGGCAGGTGCCAAATAATATCTACAGTGACTCAGGACCTGAGATGGTAACTTCAGTAAATAAAAAACCCCCACATTTCTGTGAGGGTTTTAGGGGGTGTAATCATTGTAAAGAAACATCAGTCACAATGGTTGAGCAAATGTAATACATACATTCTACACGGCCAAACTTTTAAGGGGAATGTTCACGGTTGATGTGAACTTGTGGTTTTCTAATGATTTTTCTTCCACAAGTTTCAACAACTGACTTGCAACATGACTATAGTCTTCACTATTCAAGTGTAAGTTCTTTACATGAATCTTCCCATTGATAACACGGAATTTGACATTAACGGATTTCATCGGAGAATTTAACAATGGTTTGAGAGTATTCGGTATTGATTATGGTGTCTTTGTGTTGTGACCCACTAAACCTATTGATATGTCGACTCTCCACCACGGAATGACCCCCAATAGGTTGCCAACCATCATTGATAAGTTCTTGGACCTTCGTCGTCAGTTCTTGGGGATTCGTTGAGGTAACAACTCTATAATTAAGTATCGTATTCATATATATAAATTTTATTTATTTGAAATTATTTTTCATTTCGATACCAATGTGAATGTGCCTCATCTTCGTAACGACGTTCTTCATCTATATTGATGAGTTGTTCGTTGGTGTTACATTCGGGACAAACTTGGTTTTCATATAAGGAATGGTCTTTTGGGTTGTGCCAATTAGAATCCATGGATACCCGTAGATCCTCTTGAGTTCCTTCCCACATACAATAGTGACATACGTAATTATCCATGACTAAAATGTTACTTGG
>Ga0102814_10003240_pt1 | contig 10680 bp, 3 predicted proteins | sample ColrivemetaGS741_FD_79112 | JGI IMG/M metagenome (GOLD analysis project Ga0102814, IMG submission 79112) | Estuarine microbial communities from the Columbia River estuary - Flood tide ETM metaG S.741 | ecosystem: Environmental > Aquatic > Marine > Intertidal zone > Estuary | place: USA: Columbia... | reverse complement strand
TGTTCCAAACTTGTTTGCGTTCTACTCCCTTTTTTTGTGCAAATTTCTTACTATCACAGGTCTTACATACGTGAAAGTAATTATTACTTAGTCGCTTTGGATCCATATTTCCTCGCGGCCTATCAAACTCCGTATCACAGTTATCACATCTAAGCAAAACAAACGTCTTATTGCGTGTGTAGGGGTGTGTATGACCCAATTTAGACTGTCTTTCGTGCCTGGTTTGCACAATAAATTCTTTAATGAACATACATATACTTAGTTACATTCGGATTATAAAACTATTCGATAAATATATTAAACAGGAGTATTGATGTTCGTATTGACCATAACAGAATCTGCTAAAAGCAAAGTAAATGAATTATGTAATGCACAGCCAGACACGTTTGCTGTACATTTAGGCTTAAAAGGCGGCGGCTGCGCAGGGTTTGAATACGAATGGGATATGATCGCAAAGGATAAAGTTGGAACTCACGACGAAATAATCAATACAGGTAACGGTAACTTAGTAGTAAACGCAGAAAGTTTAATGTACTTGTTTGGTAGTGAGATAGATTATTCTAGAGACGTATTTCAAACACAGTTTGTTATTAACAATCCTAACGCTCAAAGTGCATGCGGTTGCGGAGTAAGTGTTAATTTTAACAACAACATAGAAGACAATATACAAATTTTGGAGCTAAAATAAAATGGCAAGACAAGAAGTAGATATCGGTATTGAAGGTAATGACGGAACCGGTGATAGTATTAGAGAGTCGTTTCGTAAAACAAATGAAAACTTTCAAGAGATATATGCAGTAGTAGGTAAAGGCGGACAAATTACCTTTACATTACTTGCTGACACCCCCGACGATTTAACACCGTTTAAAGGCGATGGCGTAGATGCTTATTTGCCAATAGTATCACAAGATGGCACAGAGATTGAAATCAGAAAGTTAGGCTCCGATAGTGATGAAAATGCTGCAGCTATTGATACAATTAGTATAAATGTTTCTGAAACTGGTAAAATAATACTAAAACTAAATGCTATTTCATTAGAGTCTGATCCGGAACCAACACTAGGTGGACCACTGAATGCTGCTGGTGTTGCTATTGGTAACTTAGGCACAACTAATACTGATGTTACAAACTTTAACAATATACACGGTACAAGTTTAACACAAGACGATCTAGCAATTGATAAAAAGTTTGCTGATAAAAATTATATCCCTAGACAGGACCCAGGCGAAACAATTAATGTACCCGCAGAATTAACAGAAGCTACGTCATACACAAAAATAGTTGATTCTATTCAAACTATACAAATTAATGATATAGGATATGTTGGTACTGTACAAATTTCATCACACGGTTTATCACGTGGTTCAGATGGTTCTGCATATGTATTCAATACAGCAGGCACAGGGCTTAATTGGTCAAAACAAGATCCTGCAACAGGTAACACAATTAGTAGTGTAGATACTGATACAAATGGATTTTTAATTTACTCACCAATACAAAATGGTGATACAGTTTACATTGGTGTACTAGATGCAAACAACATAGGATTCTTTGAAACAGCAGAAGACGCTCAGATAGAAGATTTAACAGAAAGAAACAACAGACGTTATAAATTAACAACAACTGATAGTGCGGCACTAAGCATTACTGATGCAGGGTATAATGAAGATTTAGAAGGCTTTTTCCTAAGTCACCAAGTAGTACCACGTGAATCTGTTACACGTAGACAAGGTGACACAATGGAAGGACCATTAACACTACATGATCATCCAGGTGATCTTGCTGGTGCTGGTACTCCAAACGGCCTTGCAGACTTACAGGCAGTATCAAAATTATATGTTGACAGTCAGTCAACTGAATCAAGTGCAAACATTTTTGTAAGCACAGTTGGTAGCGATGATCAGAGTGTTGCACCTCCAGGTAAGGAAGGTAGTTCATTAGCATATGCATACAGAACAATTGGTGCGGCTGCACGTAAGGCAGAGCAAATACAAATTGCATCACCATTTGAACCTGGTCCGTATATGCAAGACATTTTCACTTCACGTGTTATAAGTGAAGGTGAACCACCAACAATTGAACTTTCACAAGTAACACAAACAGGTTTTGCTGTAGGTGCAGGTCTAGGTGCTAGAGGCAATGCTAAAACACTTGTTGAAGCAAACTTAAACTATATTGTTGCTGAAGTAATTGCATGGAAAGATGCACAGATTGCAGGCAAACTAAGTTCAACAGTAGGCACAACAACTGTAAACTGGACCAACAGAGTTGTTGGAGATAGAGCATTAGAATTAGATCTACGTAAAGGTATTACAGCAGCATTATTAGATCACGTTGCTGGTACACTTGCACAAAGCATTAGTGTAAGAGTTGGTGTTGAATTTTACAACGACGAATATACTAGATCACAAGCAGGTTTATTAAGAGACACTTATGCACATTTAATAGAAAGAGCAAGAACAGTTACAGCAAGTGTAGTTACTAACACACCATTTAGTTCGTTACAATCAATTTACACACAAGAGCAAATTATATACGGTAGTGATCAGCCATCTAGTGACGAAGCAGGTAACATTACAGATAACCTAGCTATACAAAGAGACATTGTTACTAACGGAGTATTTACAGCACCTGTAGCAAAAACAGGTAATAGATACGAATTGTTCTTTAGCAACTCAGTTAACGGTGTTACACAAGGTAAAGTAGACCAAGGTGATCCACAAAACAGAGACTTACGAGTAGGTAAAGTTATTAGAGGTAAGACAAGTGGTGCTATTGGTAAAATTATTAGATACTTCCCAGGTAATGATAACGTAAATAATCCTGGATCATTAGACGACTTAGCAGAACTAGAACTGTTATCAGCACAAGAGTTTACAACAGGTGAACAAATTGAAATGGGTAACATTGTCAACAATAGACAAATTACTGTTAGAATTGAAACTGGACAATACTTTGAAGACTATCCGATCAAAGTTCCTGCTAACGTATCATTAGTTGGTGACGAATTTAGACGAGTTATTATTAGACCAAAAGCAGAAGTTTCACAGTCTCCATGGTCAACAACATATTTTTATAGAGACAAAGCATTTGACGGTTTAACTGGTGGTAATGATAGCATTACTGGCGACGGTGATCCTAACTTACCAACAGACGGTGAAGCATACATTAATCCATTGTCGGGCGAAACAGATGGGTACTTTGGTAGACACTATCTTTACAATCCAAACCAAGGCAAAAACGTCGACGACGGTGGCGCACTGGCAATTACTAATCCGGGTCGATATAACGATGCGGCTGTATTAATTGAAAAGAACAAAGACTTTATCATTGCTGAGAATATTGCATACTTAGACTATGCAAAAGCTCAAAGTAATGCTGGCGATGCAAACTTTGCAGATTACGCTGGCGTTATATGGAGTAACGCAGCAAAAGATAGATATAGAAGAACAGTTGGTAGTTTAATTGACGCTATTGCAAATGACTTACGTACAGGCGGAAGCACTAACACATTACACACACAAGGTAGTATATTCTTTGATGGCTTAAACTTTGCAAATGAAGCAACACCAAGATATCAAAGTATTATTGCTGCAGGCGATGTAATACAAAGTGTTATTATTAACAGTGCTTACAACAATGCATTATATGCAGCATACAAAGGTTCAGATCATCCTGATCAATATATAAATGCTAACTTGACAGATGGCGCAGGTATTGCAGGTAATGGTAACTTAATATATGACTTATTTGAATTGCTTAAATGGGGTAATGACAGCACACCAAACGATGACTGGAACCCTGCTAAACGTTCAACAGCACTAGATGCGTTCTTAATGAACGATGCAACAATCCTACGTAATATGACTGTACAAGGTCATGGAGGATTTATGTGTGTGCTCGATCCAACAGGACAAATCCTTACTAAATCACCATACATACAAACAGGTTCAAGTTTTTCACAATCACTAAACAGACAAGCGTTTAGAGGTGGTATGCTAGTTGATGCTTTCTGTGCTAATACTCCGATAAAAGTAACTGCTGTTCAAGGAAACGGCTTTGAACTTTTAGTTACAGCAGAACCAGGAAGCGGTTTAGCAATTAGAAAACCACAAACACCTGCACCATTCTATATTAACGGTATTAGATACCAAGTAAATGACATTATTGATTACAACGATGGTGGATTACTTGCACCAACAGCAACACTTATACTTGACTCAACATCAGGACCAGTAAGTGACGTAGATCCAGATGTAACTGTAGGTTGGGACACAGTTGAACTTCCGATACCACCAGGCGGCTACCCTGTTACACTACAAACAGCAGGTAACAGATCGCAACTTGGTAACGACTTTACACAGGTTAATGACTTAGGGTACGGACTTGTTACTATCAACGGTGGTTTAAGTGAAATGGTTAGTATGTTTACATACTACTGTCACACAGCATACTATGCAGGCAACGGTGGTCAAATTAGATCACTAAATGGTTCAAACGCAAACGGTGTATACGGTCTTGTTGCACAAGGTTCAGATCCAAACGAAGTACCAGATGATGTTGTTCTAAAAGACGACATGATGCAGAGTGCTAAAACATTCTCTGCAATTACAGTACTTGAATTGAATCAAAACATAACTGTAGCAGCTGGCGACACTATTGCTAATGCAGCTTCAACTCCAAGTGCTAGTGGTGCGTCAGTGTTTGCATCCGTAGGTAAGAAACTTTACTTAGACGGAACAAGCGGCAGTTTCACTACAGGTGCTAGTATATTTGTTAACAACGCAGACAGTGGTGCAGATGTAACAGATGTCGACACAACGGGTTATACTAACCTTGAAACACAGTTAAGTATGCACGTATACGACTTAGAACATATTCCAAGTAACAAAGGTGAACTTGATTATTATCACGATGATGGCGGAACTCCAACAAACAGAATTGCACGTTACGAAGTTGCCAACATTCAAAAGGTAGATGGTATTTTAGTTGATGGTTATACTATTGACAACACAGAATACACATTTACACCTGTTGGCAGAACTATCGACGCAAATGGTATTATTGGTAACAATGAATCAGAGCCAGTAAGCGAAACAACTGAAGCCGTTATTGTTATAAGCAAAGCAAACAAAAATGGCGGTATATATGGCGTAAGTGTATTTGGTACTGAAAGAGGCGATCATTATAAAATAGGCGATACGTTTACTATCAGTGGTACACAATTAGGTGGTACTAGTACAGCTAACGATGCAACTGTTACAATAACACAAATTAACAGAAGTGCAGCCAACATAGACAACGGTATACAAACTGGTAGTATTAGAAGAATGACTATCAGTGGTAGTATTAATAGTATTGCAGGATTTACTCCAGAGAGAGATGGCCAGGTTTATAAATTAAACTTTAGTACATCAAATGATCAGTTTGATAATGATGGCTTACTTGCAGATATTCCAATTAATAAGCCAGTTGATATTAGGAACAACCAAACACACTTGTTTAGAGATATTGAAAGTGTAGGAAGTTTAACAATTCGTCCTAGTACGGCTGTTAACTTTGATGACGATCCAATTGATACTTATAGATCAATTAGTTTTGGTGTTAACAATAGTGCAGGTGCATTATTAGAAGATGACGAATCGCTAACAGGATTTGATGCTACATATGACTACATTGGATTATTAGTTGACAACACATATATTCAAACAGCTGGTACAACTGTAAACCCTACGGTAAGTTCAACAACACTAGGTAATACACAAGGCGATACAACTCTTGCTATTAGCGTACTTACTCAACTTAAAGATATTTGGAGATTGAATAACAACTTTGACACTGATCCACAGTTCCAAAGTATTCCTGCAGACGATACAGGTAGAGACTTTACTATCACTTATGAATTACCTAAGGTAATATCATGGAGAGGTAAGAAGCACATTATATACAACTATAGAGAAGTTAAAATTGAATCTGGTGTTCATAATGTAAAAACTACATTTAGTGAAGATCACACATATGCTCTTGTTGATCTAAAAGAAGTAAGCGAAGTAAAACTTACTTTAAATGATAAAGCAAGTTGGGAAAGAGATGTATTCTTCAACCTAGCACAAAGACAAGTTATTGTTAGACAGGTTGGTAATACTAGTGCAAACGGTAAAGTTAAAGTAAAACAAGTTAACGAACAAGTGCTTGATTTATATGACTGGTCAGAGGTTGCATTTAACACAACAGGTGCTCTTGAAATAAGTGTAGACGCAGGCGCAACTTATACAACAATGACTGACCTTGCAACAGGTCTAGTAAACATTGTTCCAACACTAGTTGAAGTTAAAGATACAAACGTTACAGGTGTTGCAACAGGTATTTCGCAACCACTTATACAAGGCTTTAATTCCCCAATTACTCTTAGAGCAGGCTTACAAGATGGTGCTCCTGCTAAGATTACTATACAAATTAGTACATGTAGAGCAACAGGACATGACTTCTTAGACATTGGTACAGGGTCATTTAACCAAACAAACTATCCAAACGTTATTTTAGGTTTCCCTGCAAGAGAAGCAGATCAAGCAAACGAAATACAAGAACGTCAAAAAGGTAGAGTGTTCTTTGTAAGTACAGACCAAGACGGTTTCTTCCGTGTAGGTAGATTCTTTACAGTTGACCAAGGTACAGGTACAGTTACGTTTGCGGCAAGTATTGCATTGTCAGATGTAGACGGTATTGGATTCAAACGTGGTGTTGTTGTTACTGAGTTCTCAACAGACAGTGCAATGAGTGACAATGCTAATGATACTGTTCCAGTTGAAAGTGCTGTTAGAGGATATGTAAACAGACGTTTAGGTTATGATCAACAAGGTGTAGAAGTTAGTAACCCATTAGGACCAAGTGTTATTACACAGAATGGTGCTAAAGCATTTACTGGTGATCAAAGCATGGGGCAGAATAACTTAACTGATCTTGCTCCAGTTGATTTACTATTAACATCAGGATCAACCGCTGTAAACAAAGACTATGTAGACAGTAGATCAGAAGGTGTTAAGAAAGCAAAAACACTAAGAGACGTTGAAATTAGTACTGGTGATGCAAACCAAGTGTTAGGTTTGACAGGTACATATTCCTTATACTTAGATGCTAATGCTGGTAACGCAGGCGCATTTGTACCAGGTAAGGTTCTTACTAATAGTGCCGCAACAAATAACTTTGGTACTATTACAGGTACATATGACTTTTATGATAACGGTCTTGGAGATGTAGTTGTAGTTTACTTTACTAAAGGACCGGACATTGCTAGTCTTACAGAATATAATTTAAACATAGGTGCTGGAACTATTAGCGGACTAAAAGCTGGTGCTCCAGATGTTTATTCTAAAGCAAGTGCTGGGTCTAATACAACAGACGGTCAGTCAAAGTATATTAACGGACCATTCCAAGAAATTATTAACATTGGTGAAGAGCCATTCAATACAGGTACACCTGTAAGTGACATTAGTTTTACAACAAGACGTTTAGTTAATGACGATGATCCGAGTGATGTATCACTGCCAGATAGACCAACAGCATACTTTGATATGCAGATTAACGATGAAGTTATTATTAACGATGATGTGAATCCAACAGCGGCTATTGTACAAAGCAAATTGAACATGAAAGAAGCAGATACTTTTGTAACTGCCGCAGGTGATCAAATTGTAATTTCAGCACAAGAAGTTGTACAAGGATTTACATATGAAGTTGTCCTACAAGGCACTACAAACTTTGGAGCATTAGGTGCTGGCGCTAGTACATCAGGCACAGTATTTACAGCAAACGCAAGCAATCCAAACATTACTGGTGGCGGTACTGTTAAAAGAATACAAAGCAACATTGTTGTTAAAGATCTAGCAGACGATGACAGTTATGCAACTAACCAAGCAAAACTAGGTTTGTCAGCATTTGATGGTGCTAACTTTAAAGTTACTAGAGGACATGTTGGACTCAAAGACAACGGTATACCTAAATCAAAATTAGAGCAAATTGCATCAGACACTGTACTAGGTAACTCAACAGGTGCAGAAGCAAACGTTGCAGAAGTTGCATTTACTACAGTAGTTGATGAAGGTCAAGGTATACAACACACTGACTTTGCAACAACGCAAGCAACAGGTGTAATGACTAGAACACTTGAAACAGCAGGCTCTGAAACTTACCTAGTAGTTAATGCTACTACAACTGGTGAAGATAATAGTTTTGTAAAAACAAATGGCGCAGGTGTAATTGATGCACAAGGCTATGCTCTAAACAACAATAGTGTACTAACACAAATTGGTACTGGCGCAAGTGGCGTACTTACAATTACTTCTATACAGGGTGGTAAGAGTATACAAGCAACAGGTGGTGACGCAACTACTCCAGCATATACAACTGTATTTGGTAATTTAAATATAGGTGATCTTAAAGATCCAGACGGTGCTGATGCAAATGCTGATCCAGATATCTTTGATCGAAGTGAGTTACATGCGGCGGCTGATGCGGCGGCAATAACAGCGGGCAATGCACCAGCTGGAACAGTAACACCATTTGCGGCTTCACAATGGATGTACACAAACTTTATTGAAGCTCAAAACGAAAAAGGTGATACATCAGCAGGTATTGCAATTGGTGCGTACAGTGGTAAAACAGATGCAGGTAAAGTTGGTATTGTTGTGTCAAACGGAACTACACAAAAAGTTATTACTTTTGGTATGTTTGATTCTAATAGTGATGGCAATGAAGACACACTTGCAATTACACCAGATGATGACAATACTACTGATATTGGTGGAACAAACTTAAGATTTAAAACTGGTTATTTTGAAAACATGAATGTTGCTGCAAGTGTAACATCAGCAGGTATTACAGCAGGTAATATTACAGTAGGTGAAACTGATGATAATACTATTAATACTACATCAGGTAACTTAACAATTAACAGTACTGGTGGTACAACTAATATCACTGATAATACAAGTATAACAGGTACATTAGGTGTATCAAGTACAGCATCTTTTAGTAGTACACTAACTGTAACATCAACAACAACACTCAACGGTGCTGTTAACTTAGGTAATGCCACTGGTGATGATATTAAGATAAACGGTAAAGTTAATACAGATATTATTCCAAAAGGTGCTACACATGATTTAGGTGATGCTACAAATACTTTTGCTAAAACATTTACAAGAGAACTAACAACAGGAGCTTCAGGAACAACAGGTACTATTACAGGTGACTGGAGTCTGGCAAGTGGTTCTAAATTACAATCAACCTACGCTGACTTGGCTGAGATGTATTCAGCAGACGCAGAGTACGAAGTAGGTACTGTACTAGTGTTTGGCGGTGATGCAGAAGTTACTACAACTAATGCCAAAGGCGATCATAGAGTTGCTGGTGTTGTAAGTGCTGAACCAGCGTTTGTTATGAATCAAGACTGTCCTGGCATTGCAACATGCATTGCATTACAAGGACGAGTTCCTGTTAAAGTAATTGGTAAAGTACAAAAAGGCGATATGCTTGTTTCAAGTGCTATACCAGGTTATGCTATTGTTAATAACACACCAAGTGTTGGTACTGTTATTGGTAAGGCAGTTGGTACTAAAGAAGATGATGCTAAAGGTATTGTTGAAGTAGTAGTGGGCAGAGTATAATGGCCGAAAGTAAAAGCACAAAAGGTAAAAGTTCTACAGATGAAAATGGAAAACGATTAACAGTAGTCGCCAATCGTGGACCAAGGTTACAAGTAAAAATCAACGGTGATCCAAAAGATACAGCCGCTGAAGCACTTAAAAAAATTAGGCGATAAATATAGTAAATAGGATGACATAATGGCCAACAGATTTCCACTAGTAGTAGACACAACAGCAGGTAACCAGTTTAGAGAATTACCAGATGGTGATAATCTACTACTTACAAACAGTAGCATTGTAAATGCTCTTGATATACAAGCATTAGGAACAGTTACAGCATCGCAACTGGTTGTAGACGGCACCGTATTTAGAAATGACTACAACGACTTACAGAATAAACCTACTATTCCAACTTCGATATTACAGTTAGGAATAGGTGACGGTACAAACGGTCAGTTTCTAACAACAAACGGTGCTGGCACAATAAGTTTTCAAAACATTCCTGTACAAGATCCTACACTAGGTGGTGAATTATCCGGAACAGCAAGTAATGCTACAATTAATGCAAACTCAATTGGTATTGCACATTTAGATGTAGATGACGGAACTATTGGTCAAGTTCTTGCTACAGACGGTTCAGGTAACTTACAGTTTATTGATATGACAGGTGGCGGAGGTGGAGGCGGTGCTTCTAACTTCTTAGAGCTATCAGGGCAAATTGGATTATCACAAATTGATGACGACTTTATTACTCCAGTAAAACTTAAAGACAACGGTCAAATACCTACAGCAGGACAATATCTAACTGTAGCCGCTGGTGGTGATTTTGAATACTTAGATATTCCTACAACTAACCCACAATGGGACGATGTACAAAACAAGCCAAACATTCCTGCAACACTTACTGATTTAGGAATTGTAGAAGGTAGCGATGGCGATATTCTAAAAACAGACGGTGCAGGTAATTATACATTTACAGCATTTGGTAGTATTGAAAACATAGAATTTAGTGGTACAACAATTAGAACTGTACCAG
>Ga0102814_10003239_pt1 | contig 10682 bp, 11 predicted proteins | sample ColrivemetaGS741_FD_79112 | JGI IMG/M metagenome (GOLD analysis project Ga0102814, IMG submission 79112) | Estuarine microbial communities from the Columbia River estuary - Flood tide ETM metaG S.741 | ecosystem: Environmental > Aquatic > Marine > Intertidal zone > Estuary | place: USA... | reverse complement strand
TGCACATGTTCTACCCGCACCAGCTTGCGGTCAAGCGGATGCCCCAGCCTAGCAGCCAACCATGCCAGTAACACCTTGGGAATCGGGCGGGCTCGGATCGCCACCAGAGTCAGCGAGCCGGTCTCGAATCCCGCACCTTCAATCAGATGTCCGCCGCCAAAACGCGGACCGTTGGCCATGGCTATCTCTAGCCAGGGGCCATGCATGATCCGCCCATCGGCTTCTATCCGAGCACTGAATCGACGCCGACCCGAGATCAGCTTCAGCAAACGGTGCAGATAACTGAGCCCCCCCCAAAGGCGTTTGTGTGCATGCCCTAGCGACCAGGTGACTTCAGCACCCAGTCCTACATGTGCGACATTTAAAAACAGCCGGCCGTTCAGCCGCCCCACATCCAGAGTCTGAAGCTCGCCTGTTCGCAACAATCGACAGGCCAAATCGGGGTCCGTGGGGATATTCAACGCACGCGCACAGTCGTTGGCGGTGCCTGCGGGCAGCAAGGCCAGCGGCCAGCCGTGGATAACACAGAGTTGCGCCACGGCATTGAGAGTGCCATCACCCCCCAAGGCCAGCACCCGGTCACCCGGGGCCATCTGTTGGAGCAGCTCGAGCTGCCAACCCGATTGCGCCAAATCAAAAACGCCAGCCACTGAAATACCCTGGCGCGCCAACGCATCACGCCAAGGCGTGTAGCGCTGTGCTTGGGAGAGTAGCTGCTGATGGGCGACCAGATGATAGATCACGTCAAGGTTTTCCTATCGCGACAGTGCCTGCGGGCTGCAGAGAGGACACTAACCACCTGATCTCTTTACGGTATAGCCTTCGGCCTGCAGCAGTTCAACCATAAGATCACGCTGATCACCCTGAATCTCGATCACGCCCTCTTTCACCGCACCGCCGGTGCTGCTGCGCTGTTTGAGCATCTTGGCTAGCTGTTTCAGTTCCGCCGCCGCCAAGGGCACTCCGCTGATCAGCGTCACCCCTTTACCCTTACGCCCTTTGGTTTCGCGACTGACACGTACGATACCATCTCCTAGTGGGGCCGATTCCTGACCACAGCAGCACTGCGCAATGGGCTGGGAGCAGTCCGGGCACATCCGGCCCTGATCGGTGGAGTAGACCAGACCGCCGAATGAGTTAGAACGTTTTGACATGCGCACTCCTGCTAGTTATCGATATCTCTGGGCGACGTTATACATCACTGACCCGGCCACGCAATGACTTGGTTTTACTGTGCTGGGTCTTTTTATCCAGACGCTTGCGTTGCGAACTGCGACTCGGCCGGGTCGGCACCCGCTTCTTATCGACCTGACCGACGCTACGGATCAGCTCTGCCAGTCGTTGCAGCACATCGTCACGATTTTTTTCCTGAGTACGGTACTGCTGGCCTTTTAGAACGATGACGCCCTGCTTGGTAATCCGGGTATCGGACAGGGCCAATAAGCGAGTTTTATAAAACTCAGGCAGCGACGAGGCCGCAATATCAAAGCGCAGATGAATCGCTGAGGAGACTTTATTGACGTTTTGGCCACCGGCGCCCTGAGCCCGAATGGCGCTCAACTCAATCTCGTCATCCGCGACGCTAATGGCATTGCAGATCGCAAGACTCACTGCACCCTTGCCTCGTTGATCTCCATCCGTTCACTCTCGGCGATACTCACCCGTTGACCGTAGATGGTAATAAAACTGCGCCCCTCAACATCACCCTTATAGGCCTGATACTGCACCTGCTCGCCAGTCGCAGCACTGATCACCCGCACCTCCAGCAGGGTACGGTTGTCCTGCCAGCGCCAGCCCAGAAAAATCGCAGAAGCCAACAGCGAGATCACACACAGCCCCAGCGCCAGCATCCGCATCGGCGATCTTGGATTCCTGTCAGCCCCTGAATGCGATACCACCTCAAGCACCCGTAAAGGAGCCAGTGAACGGCCACGCTTATAACGGAGAAACAGATAACAACCAATAATCACCAGCGCGGTGACCAGAATTTTAGTCAGCATTGTTGCAAATCTTCAAAATAGCCCCATCATCGGCAGCATTAACGGAAAAACAATCAAGATCATACCACGAGCCTAGACAGGAACCCTCCCGTCCGCGGCTCGGTATACCCTCGGACAGCCGAATGCTGAACGAGGATTTAAGCAGTCATCATTACAGGGAAGGCTCCATTGTCACCAGCAGACCCCGATCTCTCAGCACCCCATCCCACACTTCCCTCTAACCAGGATAAGCGTCAAGCGATGCTGGAGGGCGGCAAAGCCACCCTACCCCTGATTGTCGGCGCTATCCCCTTTGGTATTCTATTTGGCACCCTGGCAGGCCCCAGCGGCCTGTCGCTGCTGGGCACCCTGGCGATGTCGTTGATTGTATTTGCAGGATCGGCGCAGTTTATCGCCTTGGGCCTGCTGGCCAGCGGTGCGGGGATCGGGGTGATCATCGCCACTACCTTCGTGGTGAATCTACGTCACCTGCTCTATTCCGCAGCGCTGGTCGATAACGTCCGTCATCTACCCCAACGCTGGCGTGCACCGATGGCCTTTTTTCTGACCGACGAAACCTTTGCGGCAGTCTCCAGTCGAATTTTCAAAAATCAACACAACCCGCAACAGAGCGGCCTTAGCCACTGGTATTACTTAGGCTCAGCATTGGCGATGTACGGTAATTGGCAACTCTGTACCTGGCTTGGCGTGGCACTGGGCGAAGCCTTTCCCAATATGACCGGCTGGGGGCTGGATTTCGCCATGTCAGTGACCTTTATCGGCATGGTGGTCCCCTACCTACGCAGCCAAGGACGCTGGAACGGTCCCATGTGGGTCTGCGTGATCAGCGCGGGGGTAATGGCTCTGGCAACCTGGTCACTGCCACACAAGCTAGGCTTGATTGCCGCCGCACTGACCGGCATTGCGCTTGGCTACTCAGCCCATCTATGGCAGCGGCAACAGGACCACTCTCAACAATCCCCTTCTCAACAACCCAACCCGCAATCGAGTCCACCACAAGGAGCCAACGATGAATGAAGTGGCACTGATTCTGGGGATGTTCTGCGTCACTTTCGGGGTGCGCTACATCCTCTGGGGGACGGCAGGCCGGTTTCACTTTCCCGCTTGGATGTCCCATGCCTTGGGGTTTGTTCCGGCAGCAGTATTGACCGCTATCATCGTACCCTCGGTACTAATGCCCGACGGTCAGCATCTGGATGTGACATTTACAAACCCCTACATGCTGGCAGCGATCTGCGCCCTGCTGATCGCCCTCTGGCGTAACAACCTGATGCTGACCATTGTGGTCGGCATGGCTATTTTCATGCTGCTCAAATGGGCGGTATTCGCCTAAATGCGAGGATTGGATTAGCATCAGCCTGCCTCTCGTTCATCACTACACGGATTTTTCATGTTTATTGTTCTCAAACAAGCCGGATACTTTGCCCGCACCCACGCCCAGCCGCTGTTGCTGATTGCCCTGCTACTGAGTCTGCCCGGCTGGATCATCGAGTACGCACTGCCTGATCGCGCCCCTATTGCCGACACCGAAGTAGATACCCAAGGTCTGCTGACCAGCCTGGTGCTGACGCTGGTAGCGGTGGTGCAGTATGCAGCGGCGATGCTCTACATCCACCAACAGGTGCTGCTCCGCCCTATCAGCGCCCTGCAAGCGATCTCAATAGGCGCCAGTCGCATAGGGCCGCTTCTTATCATTAACGCCCTGATGGCATTGGCGATCGCACTGGGGCTGGCGCTGTTGATCGCACCGGGGCTGTATATGGCCTACAAACTGATGTTCGGCGAATTTTACCTGCTGTTTCATGGCCAACGCCCCCTGCAGGCACTGCGCAGCAGCTACAAGGACAATACTGACCTTGCCGACAAGTTGCTGCCTCCTCTGCTGTTCTGGGGCGGACTCATTGCGACCAGCGCCATCGGCCAGCAACTGCTGCTAGAGCAGGGGGAGGATCCGCTAGTCATCAACCTAGTGTTCGAGGCCATCACCCTCGCTCTGACACTCTGGGGCTGGGCCCTGATGTACCGCCTCTATCAACTCTATATCGAGCCCTTGGGGCCCGCGTCCCCCATCGCTGAAGCGTCCAGTGGCCCCGAATCACAACCCGAACATGAACAAGAGCCCAAAACCATTCAAAAACTGGATGTTGATAAGGTATTGCCTGCCGAGGATCCCGAACCCCAGCCCCCGCATTCCGCGTCCCACCCAGAATCCAAACAGCCTCCGACAAAGGACTAACCCATGAGTATCGACGATCGTAATCAAGGTTTGAAAACTCGTACCCAGGTGATGGGTGACGCTTATGTGCAACGTGCTATGAGTAACAGCCCCGAGCTGACCCAGCCGTTGCAGGAGTGGGTCAACGAGCATGCTTGGGGCTCAACCTGGCAACGCGACGGACTACCCTTAGCCACCCGATCGCTGGTCACTATTGCCATGCTGGCAGCACTCAAGGCCACCAACGAGCTAAAAGGCCATGTACGCGGCGCGCTCAACAATGGCTGTAGCGTCGAAGAGATCCGAGAAGTACTGCTTCACTCCGCGGTTTACTGCGGCGCTCCGGCAGCACTGGAGGCCTTTCGTGCCGCCCAAGAAACCATCGACAGCTGGGAACAGCCCTAAGCCGAGCAAACAAGCCCTGAGCCCAATAAAAACCTGGCGCTGAAGTAAAGTGCCCGCTAATCAATAGCCACGCTGAATATCGACCCGATACATCAGGGCGTCGCCGCGCTGAAAACGGCGCAGATTATCGATAAAAATGGGCGCAATATTGGTAGGAAAACTGGGGGCTGCCGTATGACTGGTGATGATTAAGTTAGGTGTGGTCCAGAAAGGGTGATTCTGTGGCAAGGGTTCTTGGCGGAACACATCCAACACGGCCGCGGCAATCTGCCCATGGACTAAGGCATCAACCAAGGCACTGTCATCGATAAGATCGCCCCGGCCGGCATTCATCAACAGGGCACTAGAACGCATCGCTGCGAGCACCGGCGCCCCGATCAGATTTCGGGTCTGCGTGGTACTCGGCAGGGTGCACACCAGATAATCGACCTCGGCAGCCATTTCGGCCAACTGCTCCGGAAGATAGTGACTATCGACCAACCCTGCAGCGGGCAAGGTCCGCGAACAACCCAGCACCTGCATCCCAAACAGCCGTGCAGCGTTAGCCAGATGCGCGCCAATACTTCCCAGACCCAACAACCCCAACGATTTACCCTGCAACGTGCCGCAGCGCTGTGCACGCCAACGCTGCTGTTGCTGTGCTTGCTGATGCGCTAGCAGCTGGCGTTCATGGGCTAGCAGGTAAGCGAACACATACTCCGCCATCAAAGGACCGAAGATACCGCGAACATTGGTGAGTTCCAGATCTAAGTGCGGCACCAGTTTTAGACACTCAATCAGCGGTGCCACCCCCGCCCAACTGGACTGAATCCAACGTAGTTTAGGCAGCTGCGCGATCAACGGCAGCAACAGATCGGGGTCGCCGAACAGGATCTCTGCATCCGGGCATAACGCCAGTGCCTGCGGCGGTGTTTGAGCGATGAACAGTGATATTTCGGCAGCAACGGGTTGCAGTAACTGCTGATACTGCAGCGCATCCGCACTGACCACTAACACTCGAGGTAAATCCATCGAATCTCCACGCCTAAGCTGAACATGAGCACCGCATAGCTAGAGCTTAACTCGGGCTGGGATTAGAGAACATCCAGAAAAATGGATTATGGCTTAACGAGCCTAACCAAAAAATAAGGCGCATCAGTAGTGATGCGCCTTGGCTGTGTTTTCAGCTAAAAAGAGGGTTAACGTTCCTCTAGCTGATCCACGGCAGACAACCGATCGATGAGGTTACGCATGCTATCCAGACGCTGCTCAAGCTGCGAACGACTCTCCTCATCCGCCTCTTTAAAACGCTGATCCTGTTGCAGCAACCCAGCGATCAGCTCCTTGCCCAAGCCAAAAGGCTGATCCACAAAGCCCAGCTCCGGCTTTCCAAAACTATTCTTAAGGTCTTGCATCATATGACCTAACTTACGGCCAGGCCCCTGATGGGTATCGTCAAGAGATCGCACCTGCTCATAGGCTGACACCGAGGTATAACGCTCAGAACGGGTCAGTTGCAGATTCATCGACGCCAGCTCGGTCTTGTCCATCCGAAACTCGGACGCCTGATCGAACGCGGCCTGGATATCACCATCAAAGAAATCGTTGGCGATCTCATTAACGTCCCTGATCAGACTCTGCAGCGCATCGATCTCGTCTTCATCCAGATCACCCTCGACCGAAAAGCGGTAATCGCTACTCTCGCTGCGATCCACGCTGAACGACAGCGCTTCGCCGCTCGCATCCGCATAGCCACCGAGGCTGGACTGATAATCACTCTGTTTATTGAAGGTAATAGTGACCTCATCGCCATCCTGGGTTTTCACCTTTAGCGAGAGTGATTCGGCGGCCTGATAACGTTCAGCTGCCATGACACTGGTCCGCGAACCGGACAGCCGCTCAGGTGCGCTGGATACGGACAAGCCCTGCAAGCCGTTCAGGGTTTGGTCCAAGGTATCGTCAATGGTCGCGGCAATATCGTCAGTCAACAGATTCATATTGCTCAATATAGAGCGCGCTTCAGCAAAGCCTTTCTCAATGCCGCTGATCGCCTGCTGGCGAAGCTTATCCACTTCAGCCTCTGACTTGCCTGACTCGCGCGCACGGGCCAGCCCCATCTCCACAAAATCGGTAATCCGACCTGCCACCTTCTTCGGGGTAAAGTCCTTGGCATCGAGCTGTTTAAACCCGTCAACACCTTTCATTCCCGGTATTTTTTGCGCTAACTTTTCCAGCAGGATATCGGTCGCAGAAGCGCCCTTGTTGGCGGAAGTCGCGCCTGATCCAAGAGTAGAGAGTTTGCCCTGATGATCTTGGCGATTGATAAGATCGGATTGATGACTATTGATATGCACGGTAATTACCTCAACGCGGTTGCCTGAGTTGGGTTATCGGCAGCAGACCAAAAAGAATGAGTGCGGCCAGCTGACTCAGCCGCGCTCACTTTGAAAACAATCGCTGCACGCAATCACAGAGTTTCGTAACGACAGAGGCAGGGCCGTCGGATTAATCCTGTTTAGGGAAGGGCTTACCAGAATCAGGGCTCCAGTCGATATACACGCTGTCTTTCTGCTCGACATGAGCCGCCTTAATAAACACCGCCTTGAAGTTGGTATCACTTTCATTACGAAACAGATGCGACTCACCTGGCTCACAGCGCAGGTAGTCACCCGGCTTGATCACCACCTTTTCGCCATCAACATAGACCGCGCACTCGCCTTCCAGTACCAGAAACGACTCCTCCTGAGTGACATGTTTATGGCACGGATGTGCTTCCCCGGGAGTGATGACCACCACACCCAGATCCACGCGTGGCCCAGTGGTCAGGTATTTAGGACCGTAGGTTCCAAATCGGTATTCGTGTTCACGTTCGTTGGTTAAGTACATGCGGGACTCCGGATTTCACACTGCGCCAATAAGCATAATGGTATTAAATGGGGATACGTCTATGGCTGCTAGTTTACCAGCCTACAGGCCAAAGTATCACTCAGACAGCCTTCATAGCCCTGGCGCACTCCACATCGAGGTCGTCAACCCCCGGTCCACCAGCGCCAGCTGGGCAGCATAGATCTGTTGCCACTGCTGTTTGATCTCGGCATAGCGGGCATGGTTTTGAGCATCGGGGTCATACTGTTGCTGCCACTGCACTAACGTATTCGCCGCCTCGACCAGATTGGCGTACACCCCCACACCGACACCAGCCGCCATGGCGCCGCCCAGTGCAGTCGCTTCGCGGACCTTGGGAATACGCACCTGCTTACCGCTGACATCCGCCAACATCTGCGGCCAGAGCACCCCCTTACTGGCACCGCCAGCAAACACCAGGGTATCGTTATCGACGCCACTAAAGGCCGCTATGCGCTCCAAATTAATCGCCGACACCAGGCAGGCATTCTCCTGCAGGCTCCGAAACATGCTGGCTTTATTGCAGCGACCGGCATCGAGCGACAAATTAATAAATGACGGACTGGCGTGGTACCACTTGCCGTAGTTCATGGCATCGGAAAAGATGGGCATGATCCCATAAGCGCCTAGCGGTACCTGTGCGGCCAGCTCCTCCAGCACGCGATAGGCGGAAACCCCTCGACGCGCGGCTTCTGCCACTTGCTCTTCGCAAAAGGCATCCCGGAACCAGCGCATCACCAGGCCACTGAAAAAGCTGATCCCCTCCGCCTGAGACAGTCCGGGTACGACATGCGGATTGACTCGAATACTCAGATCCGTAGGCGGCACCACCGACGCATCGATATTCACCACCTGCTGCCAAAATGTCCCGCCGAGTACGGCGCTATCGCCGGGGTTTACCACTCCCAGCCCCGCCGCACCCAGCTGCACATCGCCGCCGCCCATCACCACCGGGGTACCAGCCGCTAAGCCACTGGCCTCTGCTGCGGCTGCATTAACGACACCGATAGCAACACCGGGCTCAACTACGGCAGGAAATATGTCCTCTTTGAGTCCGCAACGCCGCGCCATCGACGGCAACCAGTTGCGCTGTTTAAGGCTAAAAATACCGCTGGTACCGGCATTGGAGGGATCGCTGGCGATCACCCCGCTAAGCCGGGCTAATACCCAATCACTGATCATTGAGAGACGCGCCGTCCGTTCATAAAGCGCCGGATGGTTATTCTTCAGCCATAGCAACCGCGGCAGAGCGCCCAGCGCGAAGGTCTGACCGGAGTCGCGATAACAGGCGGCTTCGAACCCCGCATCGAGCTGCCGTAATTGTCGAACTTCGCCATCGGCGCGGGCATCGACATTGGCCACCGCCCAAAGCTCCTTGCCGTTGGCATCATAGAGTACGATGCCCTCACGCATGCTGGTGGCCGAGATACCTATGATCTGATCGGCACGGATCGCCGCCTTCTGAATTGCCTGACGAATGCAGCGGCAGATCAACGCCCAGCCCGCATCCCAATCAAAGCCCATCGAATGCGGCACCCCAGCTTCAGGGTGATGGCTCCACTCCTGCTGGCCAATGCCAACTTCATGGCCCTGCAGATCAAACAGTACCGCACGGGCACTTCCGGTACCGGCATCGATACACAGCAGATACTGACTCATAGGCGCTCCCGCTTTAAATAGTGACGTTAACCCGAGGCTGACCGCTAAAAAGGTCACTACTCAGAACCCCAGCCAGCGCCGCGATCCCTTCGGGACAGATCTGCGCAGCAATACTACACAGCCGAATGACCTTTAAATCCTCTCTGGTGAGTTCGGCAGTGAGACCTAGCAGATGATCACCAATGCTCAACACCGTAGGCTCGATCCCACAGTGCAGATAAGGCAACGCGGCACGAAGCAGCTCAAGCTCACCCGCGCCCCCCTGCAAGACCAAGAGGTCAATGCCGCCATAGGTCAGAACGGCAGTATCAATATCAGCGCTAGATTGCAGGGCCACCACCGTAGCCCCCAGACGCTGTAACTGTTGACCCACGGCCACACCCGCAGCGGAGTCTGCCCCACTCAGCAACGCGATTTTGCCACTCAGACCCGCGACGCTAGTGCCCGAACGTAATTTGGCCTGCTCCAGCTCCCAGTATTCGATTTCGAACAGGGTTGCCTCATCCAGCGCCTGATACCCGCCGAGCAGTTCGGCTTTCATAATGGCTTCGAAGGTATGATCGTTGATATCCCGAATCACTCGGGCTTCGCCCAACGACTTGCCAAAACTGATCGCTCCCCGACCCGACCAGACCGCATAGTTGGGTGCAGGATTCAGACAGATCTGACCTGCGGCCTGATGCGCAGCAAAATACTCGCGATAACCCGCCGCATACTGTTCTACAGCCGATTCTAGCTCAGCATCAGTCGCTTCTGGGGGCAGCAACAGCGGGGAGCGTTTGGTACGGATGACATGTTCGGGGGTCAGGGTACCCCAACTCCCGAGCGCCACCAGATCCTGCTCTGAAAACCGCTGCGCCAACGCACCCTCGTTGAGATGAGCAATCACAGCTTGGCCTTTGCAGCGACTGACCGCCCGTCGGATACGTGCCAGAGCCAGCAGATCTGGCGCTGCGCTCACATCGGTCAAATTCAACACCGCACCCTGCTGCTGTAAATATTGTTCAGCCTCGGTAACCAGTTCGATATGTTTGTTATAAGCGCTGCGAGCATCATCGGCAAAGGTAAACAGACCATGATTCATCAGCACGATACCGTCGAGCGCCGCCCAGTCGACATTACGGGTTCGCTGATAGATCAACCGCGCCAGCTCAAAACCCGGCATCACATAGGGGATGATCAACACTCGCTCACCATAGACGGCGCGGATCCGCGCTTCGCCATCGGCCGTATTGGTCAGCGTTACCAGCGCGTCGGTATGGGTATGATCGACAAACACATAGGGAATCACGGCGTGGAGAATGGCTTCGACCGAGGGATTGGGGGCCGAAGGATCGATCATCGCCGCGCGTTGATAGCGCACCATATCGCTATCACTGAGCTGATCCAGCGCAGCCATCTTCAGCAGAGTGTCCATGCGCACCGGCGCAAACCCACCCTCCTTAATGGTCGCCAGATCCCAGCCACTGCCTTTGACATAGAGGATCTGTTCCTCTTCACCAAAGAGGTTAACAACCGGT
>Ga0102814_10003237_pt1 | contig 10688 bp, 14 predicted proteins | sample ColrivemetaGS741_FD_79112 | JGI IMG/M metagenome (GOLD analysis project Ga0102814, IMG submission 79112) | Estuarine microbial communities from the Columbia River estuary - Flood tide ETM metaG S.741 | ecosystem: Environmental > Aquatic > Marine > Intertidal zone > Estuary | place: USA... | reverse complement strand
GCATTTTATTTTAAATAACGAAATTATTATATCTTTACAACATGATTATGATTCAACACACTTCATATTATTATTCAATTCACAAAGGTGAACTGAAAATGTAGTGTCCAAAAAAATAACGCAAAACATTAAGCTCGGTTCAATTGAATCGAGCTTTTTTTATGAAAAAAAAATGATGAAGCAACAATTTAAAAACTACAAAGAAGAGGACTTCAAGGTCTGGAAAACTCTTTTTGATCGACAAGAAGTGAATTTAATGGATAAAGCATGTTCTGAGTATAAAAGTGCTTTACAAGAGATGAGAACTGTACTTAATTCTTCTAGTATAGCTAATTTTAATGATTTAAATCAATGGTTTAAAGAGAAGACAGGCTGGGAGATATATTGTGTTCCTGGACTAATTCCTGTTGAAGAATTCTTTTGTTTGTTAGCAGATAAGAAATTTTGTTCTTCAACTTGGTTGCGTTCAATGGAACAGCTTGATTACCTCGAAGAACCAGATATGTTTCATGATATTTTTGGACATATTCCTTTACTTTCAAATCAAATTTTTTCTGACTTCGCACATGAATTTGGAAAGCTTGGGAAATCCTTTTTGCATGACCAACATAAGTTAGTAATGCTTCAGCGAATATATTGGTTTACTATAGAATTTGGACTTATTGAACAAAGTGGATTGAAAATATATGGAGCAGGAATTATTTCATCTTATGGAGAATCGATCGCCTCTCTAGAGGGAAATACAATTAAAAAACCCTTTAATCTTGAAGAGGTATTAAATTGTGAATTCAAGACAGATGTCATTCAAGATAAATATTTCGTTATCAAAAGTTTTGACCAGTTGTTTGAGTCAATTACAGAATTAACTAATAAATGGAAAAGATATGAATTGGCAGAGAAGTGATAATTATTTCAAAGTAGAGGTGGAATTTAAAAATCAAACCGAGTTAATGAATTTCACCTATAAAATAGCAGTAGAGTCTGATAGAATGAATCATCATGCTGATATGGAAATTTGTTACAACAAATTGAAATTAACAGTCCAAACACATGACGTTAATTCAATAACAGAAAAAGACCATTTGTTAATAACAGCAATAAATGAAATTTATAATAATTTATAAGCATAAAAAAAGCGCATCCATGGATGCGCTTTTTCTTATCATTTAATATTTATACGTTTCTTTCAACATAACGAATTATGGCTCCAGCAATGTTTTTTTGAGTAGCAGCTTCAATTCCTTCTAATCCAGGAGAAGAATTTACTTCCATAATCATTGGTCCTGAGTTAGACTGTAACATATCAACTCCAGCGATTCCTAATCCTAATACTTTGGCTGCTTTTAATGCCGCATTTTCTTCGTCTTCACTTAGTTCAATAATTGTAGCAGATCCACCTCTGTGAAGATTTGATCTAAATTCACCTTCCTTACCTTGACGTTTCATTGCTCCAACAACAACTCCATCAACAACGAATGCTCTGATATCTGCACCACCAGCTTCTTTGATGAATTCTTGAACAATAACTCTTGCTTGTAATCCACTAAATGCTTCAAGTACAGATTCTGCAGCATTTTTAGTTTCAGCTAAAACAACACCTACACCTTGAGTTCCTTCGAGTAATTTAATTACACATGGCGCACCACCAACTTGGTTTATTAACTCTTCTGTATCTTTTGAATAATTTGCGAACCCAGTTTTAGGTAAACCTAACCCGGCTCTTGATAATATTTGCAAGCTTCTCAGTTTATCTCTAGAGCGAACTAATGCTTGTGATTCTGTAGCTGAAAAAACTTTCATCATTTCAAATTGACGTACAACAGCTGTTCCGTAAAAGGTAATTGAAGCTCCGATACGGGGAATAATCGCATCGATTCCTGTTAATTCTTTACCTCTGTATATAATATGAGGACGTTTTTTTTCAATAATTATATCGCATTTTGCATGATCAATAACCACCATTTCATGTCCTCTCTTCTGACCAGCTTCAACAAGTCTACTCGTAGAATATAATTTAGGGTTTCTTGATAGTACTGCTATTTTCATAAGTTTTAGTTGTTTTAAATGAATCCTTAAAAGGATATCCAGTGTGAATTACTACACTTAATACGAGACAAAAATAATTAAATTGATCACGCTATATCATTTCTAAGAGAATTATCTCATAAAGTTTAATTATTTTTGTAAAAAAAAAGTTATGGCTAGTAAAAGACTTCTTAAGAAGAAAGTGATGGGAATGGTTTGTGATATCTTAAATGATTGCGACTATATTGCTTTAACAGATGATAAAAATGCAGCAAAAGCTGATGGATTAATGGATGAAGCAGTAGATTTTCATGATACAATCATTTCTCAAATCAATAAAGCTAAATCTAAAGCAGATTATAAAGCGGTTACAACTGCAATGTCTGAAGCAGAAATTGAATTTGTAAAAAAATTAAACGGATTAAATTAATTCATTTCCCCGAATCAATTTAATTGTATATTTATAAGCGTTCCAACTTTGGAACGCTTTTTTTTTGTGCATGAAAAGTCTGAATTTTAAACAAATGATAATGGTAACGGGGATTTTCTCGTTCATAGCCGTTATTTTTATATCTGGTGGTAAAGATGTTTTGTGGAACTCCATCGCATTAGGCGGATTAATGGTCTTGTTTTGGTTATTTGAGATTATTCCAATTTATGTCACGGCATTATTTCCTTTTGTTTTTGGTATTCCATTGGGTGTTTTAGATGCAGTCGATTTAACTTCTGCTTATGGTCATAAATATATTTATTTGTTTTTTGGTGGCTTTGTGCTTTCGTTAGCTCTTGAAAAATGGAATGTTCATACACAGATTGCTGAACGGATAATTGAAGTTACAGGTACATCACGATCAAGAATAGTGTTAGGTTTTTTACTTAGTACCGGTCTATTAAGTATGTGGATTTCGAATACCGCAACTGCATTAATGATGCTTCCAATTGCAACAGCCATAATATCAAATACAAAATCAACAAAGAAGTCAAAATTCCCAATTTTCTTACTCTTATCAGTTGCTTATGGTTCAAGTATTGGTGGGATGGCTACGCTTGTGGGTTCTCCTCCAAACATTCAAATGGCTGGAATTTTAGAAAAAAATTATCAAATTGAAATTGGATTTTTGGATTGGATGAAATTTGGTTTGCCTTTGGCTATTATTTTATTGTTGGCAGTTTTTGGTTTCTTCTATTTTTTAATGGGGAAAGAACGTCACGAAAAGTTGGAAGAAGTTGTGTCTGAAAGACAAAAATGGACTTCAAATCAATTGAGAGTTATGTTTTTGTTTTTGGCCATCGTTCTATTGTGGTCATTTAGAGTTCCATTAAATAATCTTACTGGTTTAAATTACACGGATGAAGGAGCTGCTGTTTTTGGAGCAATACTATTGTTCTTTATTCCTTCTGACACGAAAAAGCCATTGTTAGATTGGAAAGATACACGAAAACTTTCTTGGGGAATTTTAATTCTTTTTGGAGGTGGAATGGCATTGGCAAATATGTTGCAAGAAAATGGAGTAATCGATTTATTATCTAAAACATTTGAGAGTTTTTCAGGTGAATCATTGGTGGTAATATTAACGGTATTGGTTGTTATTGCAATTTATGGAACGGAATTAATGTCTAATTTGGCTTTGGTGGCAGTTTTTGTACCTATAGTAGCTGATTTTGCTATGAAAACAGACTTTTCAATAATACAGTTATGTATACCAATTACTTTGGCTGCTAGTTGTGCATTCATGTTGCCAGTAGGAACTCCTCCAAATGCGATTGTTTTTTCATCGGGTAAATTAACCATTAATCAAATGGCTAAAACGGGATTTGTTTTGAATTTAATTGCAGTTGTGTTAATTGTAATTTATGCTCTATTATTCATTCATTGATTCATTTTTCTGCTTATTCAAGGTTTTTAATTATAAATTCAGCTAGCTTATTTGTTAATTAGTCGAAGTTAAAGTATATTTAGTCTATATTAAATACTACTTCATCCTGATGATAGAGGTTTTACATGAAAAATTCACAATTAAATTAGTTAAGGAAAATTTCTTAGCATTAGAGGTGTATGAAGGCCAAGTTATTGAAGCTGAAGACATCCGTGCTGTATACAAAGGTTATGAAACCTTAGTTGGAGACAATGATTATGTTGTAGCAGTTTATGGAAATCCATTTTCCTCCATATCTAAAGAAGCAAAAGAAATCGCTGTAAAAGAATATTCTTCAGCTAAAAGGAAAAAGGTAGCAATGATTTCAGATAATTTGTCTCATATTTTAATTATTAAGTTTTTTATCCTCTGGAACAAACCAAAAACACCAATCAGAATTTTTAAAGATGAAAATAAAGCCTTTGACTGGTTGGAATCAAGCTTGGATTGATTAGATTAGCTACAAAAGCTATAACTTGAAAAATGTTATTTATCTAATAAACTTTATCGGAGTATTATTCTTTTGTAAAATGAGTCTTGGACAAACAGTAGTTGCTGATTCAAGCAAACTGCTAATGCGTAAAAACTCTTTAAATCTAAGCATTGGTCCAGGAGGTATATTCCGTTTTTATTTGCCGGTTGCAGCTTATTATGAAAGATTAGTTCAAAATAATTTCTTAGGGCCTAAAATAGCCATGGCATTAGATGTTGGTGGAGGTTTAGAAACACACTGGGCTGGTGGTGGACCGTTTTACATGGCTAGATTTGGTATTTTAACAGGAATGAAAAAATCTCACCTTGAAGCAAAAGTAGGCGCTGTTTATTTTGATGATTTAGGAGGTTTAAAACCAGCTTTTTGCCTTGGATATAGAGGGCAATTGTATAACAGTCATTTTACTTTTAGAACTGGAGTAGGTTGGCCAGAAGCAATTTATGTCGGTTGGGGTGTTGCTTTTTAATTTGTATCGCGTTCTATTCCCGAAAATTTGAAAACCAAAAGGGAGAATTGTAATCGATTCGATTGTGTATAAAAACAAAACTATTTCCGGTGATTTTTTTCACAATCCAATACATGAACGGTAATACTTTTTGTTTTTTGATTTTTATCTTTACATAAATAGTTAAAAAATGAAAGTTTTATTGTCTCCTGCAAAAGCAATAGATTTATCCAATAAATTAATTAATTCAGAAAGCTCGGTTCCTGTTTTTCTCGAAGATTCAAAAAGTTTAGTAAATAAACTAAAAAAAATGTCTTCCAAAAAAATAGGTGAGATGATGCACTTGTCAACAGATCTATCTGATTTGAATTATGAGCGTTTCCAAAAATGGTCTGAAATTGAAACTGCAGATTCTGACCATGGCCAAGCTGTGGCACTGTTTAATGGTGAAGTCTATCGTGGATTCAATGCCGGTTCTTTAACGGAAGAACAAAAAAAGGTTGCACAACAAAAAATTAGAATTTTATCTGGGTTATATGGCATTTTAAAGCCTTTCGATCTCATTTATCCATACCGCCTAGAAATGGGAACTAAATGGGCTGTGACTCCGAAAAAGAAAAACTTGTATCAATTTTGGGGGTCAAAAATTGGAGATGAATTGAAAAATGAAGATTTTATTATCAATTTAGCATCAACAGAGTATTTTAAAGCAGCCGATTTAAAAAAATCTAAAGCAACAATAATAACTCCAGTTTTTAAAGAATTCAAAAATGGTGACTATAAGGTTATAATGGTTTTTGCGAAGAGGGCTCGTGGGTCAATGGCAAGATACATTGTAGATCATAATATTGAAAATCCTGAATTGTTAAAAGGATTTAATGTTGACGGATACCGTTTTGACGAAAACCTGTCTAAAAACAGTGAATGGGTATTTACCAGATAATTTAAATCCAATTATTTGTGTAAATTTGAACAAATCTAGCGTAATTACTACATGAAAATAACAGCAAAAAAAGTCAATGAGGATTATTTAATGGAAGCCAAAGGTTCTTCTGGAATTTCTGTTTTCATGGATAGTAACGACAGTAAAGTTGTTCAAGGGACTTCCCCTATGGAGCTCTTATTAATGGGGGTTGCGGGTTGTAGTGCAATTGACATCGTATACTTGCTTAATAAACAACGTGAAGTTGTTAAAGATTATTCTGTTGAAGTTGAAGGGGAAAGACATAATGGTGAGTCTAAACCATTTAAAAACATTGCATTGGTCATTAAAATTGATTCTGAAGCGGATAAAAGTAAAGTTATTAGAGCTGCTCAATTAAGTTTTGATAAATATTGTTCTGTAGCTCTTTCTATGAAAGGGGTTGTGAATTTTGATTATAAAGTGTTCTTAAACAATGAGCAAGTAATTTAGGCTTAAAGTCTCCTTACCTTGTTAGATTAAACAAATTTGTATAATAATTGTACAGAGTAGTAAAAATCCTATATGAGGTTTGTTTTAGTTTTTCTTTTAATTCTTTTTTCATCGCTCTTGGTTTATGGCCAAAAGGATCATCATGTTATTTTAAATCAAGCAGAATTTAAGGAATGGAGTAGTGCTCCGCTGTATGAGAAATATGGTGAGGTTTCAGCACTTAAGGTTGTTTACGATCGGCTTAAAGATCAGCTCTATTTTGTTTCAAACCAAGATTATGAATTTCATTATGAATTTTGTGTTGGTAGATTAAATTACATTCATTCTTTAATGGTCTTTAATGTTGATGAATATTCGGCTGATACATCCCGCAATTATTTACTAGCAAACATCAATTATTATAAGTCGCTTGATAAATATGCATTAGAGCTAGGTCCAACGGATAAAATGAGTGCCAAATTTATTATTCAACTGTTTCAAAAAATTGAAAAAAGTGTCTTTTTTTCTGAACAATTATTTCTTCTTAAAAACACGATTCATGTTAACAGCATTGCTTCAGATATTAAAGATGTACCTTTTTTATTGCCTTCTGATATTTATCGTGGATTAACTTATCAAGCAGTTTCGAAACAAACTTCTAAGGGACGTTTGCATTTCATTCATAATTGGGAGCTTGAAAAGGATTCAATACAGCCTTATGATATAATTGTTTTAGATCAAATTCCGTTGGTTTTACCTCATGTTCAGGGAATCATAGTTACTCAGTTTCAAACGCCCTTGTCACACATTTCTTTATTAGGAATAAATCGTAAAATTCCAATTTGTGCCGATAAATTAGTTTTTGAAAATGAAGCTATTTTAGCACTCGATGCTTCCAATGTTGAATTTAAAGTGACTTCAGAAGGATACACGATTGTACCCAAAGATTTTGATTTGAAGAAATTAGTAAAAGAAGGAAAACAAGTAAAGTTAGATAAAGATCTTTCTGTTCATGAGTTAATTCTCGTTGAAAATTTAAGTGCTAAATCAAGTAGTTATGCTGGAAATAAGGCTGCAAATTTTGGAGAACTCAACAAAATGACTGAAATCATAAACTTTAAAATACCTGAGGTAGCATTCGCTATCCCTTTTTATTTTTATGATCAATACATGCATCAATCTGAGGCGGCAAGATACATTGAAATATTGCTTAAATCAGAAGGTTTAATTTCTAAGGACCAATTAGAAAGACAGTTAGCAGGAATTAGAGCTAAAATAATGAATGGAAATGTAGATGAGGCGTTAATACAATCAATTTCAAAACAATTAAAAAGTGATCCTCGGTTCACAACATTTCGATTTAGATCTTCTACAAATGCAGAAGATTGTGAAGGGTTCTCTGGTGCTGGCTTGTACATTTCAAAAACAGTTGACATTAACAGTGAAAAGAAAACCATTGAAAGAGCCTTAAAAATAGTTTGGTCAAGTCTTTGGTCGATGGAAGCCTATGCTGAAAGAAGAATGGTTTTTATGGATGATTCGAACTTGGCAATGGGGATTTTGGTTCATCGTTCTTTTCCTAATGAAGAGGTGAATGGTGTTGCGATTACAACTAATTTGTATCGAGATAATTATCTTGGTTTTGTGATCAATGCTCAAAAAGGAGACGAAAGTGTTGTTCAACCTCAAAAAGGCATTGAATGTGATCAATTTATTTGTTATCCAGATCAAACTGTGAGTGTTTTTGGCAAAGAAGAAGGTGGAGTTGATATCATTAATTATTCTAGCCTAAACAATGGGGATTTAACCATGACCCTAGAAGAAATTCAAAACCTTGCTAATAAATTAGAATTAATCAAACGCGCATATTTGCGAAAGAATTACATTCGAACTTCTTATTTTAATTTTGGACTTGACATCGAATTTAAATTAGTTGGCGAGGAAAGGGAATTGTATCTAAAACAGTTGAGGGTATACAATTATTGAGTTTACCAATTAATCCTGATTTCCAAATTCAATGTCTGGATTTTTCTCAAGAATATCCCATGTATGGTCAGCTAGTAATCTTACTGTTGCCATGTATTCAAAGCTCTTTTTTGATCTGCCCCATTGATCAGGACCAATAAGTGACAAAAGAAAAGATTTATCTTCTTTTTCGTAAAGGTGATAGATGTGATTTATTAGCGGTTCAAATTTCATTTCTGCCTGATAGATGTATTCTGAAATATGCTTTCGATCATTTAACTTCTTAGCTTGATTCGCTAAAAGTTGCATCTGCTGATAAATTTGATCCAATTGCATGTCTGTCTGATGCTCCATGGCAGACAGTGCTCGTCCTTTTACTTTTCCTTGGTCCTCCGGTTTTACAATTGCAGAACCTAAATGATGACCGTACTCCAGTGTACTTGGAGTTTCCGTAATTTTGTCTTTATCTATCGGGTTTTGAAATGAATCGCTCATACTTAAATTTAAGAAAATAACTTTTCATTACACCATTTTGAAATAAGATTTATTACCTCAATTTTATTTTCTAAATGAGGATGATGACCACAATTTGGAATCAATTGTATCTCACAGTTTTGTCCTGCTGCTTTTTTTATACCATTTATTTGCTCAACAGTTCCATATTGATCTAATTCTCCTTGTAAAATGAGGGATGGCATTTTAAGAGGTGAAATGTCTTTCTCAATGGACCAATTCTTAAACTTAGAACTTCTCCAGGTGTCAGCCCAAGCAAAAAATAATTCTTCAGTTTTATCGAAATGGTACTTCTTTAAACCTGCGAGTTTCCCTTCTTTGTAGGCCAATACACCTTTATTTACTCCCTCAATTGTTTCTGGTTCGTTAATTACATGAGCAGCCATTGTAATTACACTAAGAACATTTCTAAAGTATTGCTTCGCAAATAAAAGCGCGATTGAACCACCGTCAGAATGTCCTACTAGAATTAGTTTTCGGTTTTTAAGTTCCAATTCAGAAAGAAACTCAGGCAATTCATCCAATGCATATTCATGCAGATAGCTGCTGGTTCTGGAAGATTTAAACCTTGGTGAATGTCCATGTCCTGTTCTTTCATAAACCAAACCTTCAAGATTTAATTTTTTACAAAGTTCTTCTGGGAAATTTTTCCATTGTGGAATGCTCCCAAGAGCTTCATGTAGAAATAGAATTAAGGGACCATTTTTAGTCTCTTCAGCAGAATTTATAAAAAGATGATTGAGTTTTGACATAAAAAAAAGGAATTCCTAAGAATTCCTTCAGTTTAAAAATGTATTATTTTATTTAACACGCTCTACGTAAACACCAGTACGCGTATCAATTTTAATTACTTCACCTGTTCCAATAAACAACGGAACTCTAATCTCTGCACCAGTTGCAATTGTTGCAGGTTTCATTGAATTTGTTGCAGTATCTCCTTTAATACCTGGTTCTGTATAAGTAACTTCACTAATAATATGCATTGGCAATTCTAATACCAATGGCATTTCTTCTTCAGCATGAAAAAGGATGTTACATACCATTCCTTCCATTAAAAATTCTGGCTTTTCAACCAAAGCTGGAGCAATATTAACTTGTTCAAATGTTTCATTGTTCATGAAAACAAAGTTCTCACCATCTTGATATAAATACTGATATTCACGATTTTCAATTCTAACGATATCAATCTTATGTCCTGCAGAAAAAGTAAAATCTAACACTTTACCTGTTTCAATTGTTTTCATTTTTGTACGAACAAACGCTGGTCCTTTACCTGGTTTAACGTGTTGAAATTCAATAATTTGACATAGTTTCCCGTTATGGTTGATACAAAGTCCGTTTTTAATATCTGATGTTGTAGCCATTTTGTAATTTTAATTTAAACGAAAGTAATCAATATAATTTGAATTTATTTGCTTCAATAGGACTAATATCCTCATCTTTGTGAAATGAATTGGCAAGAATTTTTCAATTATAAATTATTAGAAATCGGCTCATTTAAGTTACTCATGGGTAATTTAATGATCGGTATTGCAATTGCTATTGGAACTTGGATATTAGTTGCAACACTAAGACGAATTGTCATCAAACCACGTTTTATTATTGATAAAATTGATAGTAAAAGACGTGTTTCTATCTTTCTTATTTTAAAATACTTCATATGGGTCATAAGTGCCGCTACTATTTTAGAGGTGCTTGGAGTTACATTATTAAACCAGAAGCCGCACAAAAATTGTTAGACTTTGTTGCTGAACACGGTTATGTTGTAGCGGCTGATCAACAAATTGGGTCTAAGTTATTAGAACTATCATCAACAAATGTACCAGTGGCACGACTACACCCATTCTACTCTATTGGTATAAACATAAACTCAGAAAGTTTAACACAGCATTTAGGAGCAAAGAGTGAGCAAAAAAAATAAAAATTTAGTAAAAAGAG
>Ga0102814_10003233_pt1 | contig 10696 bp, 3 predicted proteins | sample ColrivemetaGS741_FD_79112 | JGI IMG/M metagenome (GOLD analysis project Ga0102814, IMG submission 79112) | Estuarine microbial communities from the Columbia River estuary - Flood tide ETM metaG S.741 | ecosystem: Environmental > Aquatic > Marine > Intertidal zone > Estuary | place: USA: Columbia... | reverse complement strand
TACGGTCGAAACGCGATTTTATTCCTGGATTGGTTTCTAAAAAACTATTCATATTATCCGTGTATCCCGCTACTATTAAAGCAAACTCACCACGGTGATCTTCCATTTCTTTAATCAATGCTGCTATGGCCTTCTTGCCAAAATCATTTCCTCCTTGATTAGATGTTTCTGCTATTGCATAGGCTTCGTCTATAAACAGTATTCCTCCCATAGCCTTTTTTATTAGGTCTTTGGTTTTTATAGCAGTTTGCCCTACAAACCCAGCAATTAAATCTCCTCCATCTGCTTCTACCAAATGGCCACGTTCTAATAACCCTAAAGCTTTATAAACCTTGCCGATAATACGTGCTACTGTAGTTTTACCTGTGCCAGGATTGCCTAGAAATACAGAGTGCATAGAAAATGCTTTCAGAATATCTCGTTTAATTTCTTTGTAGTAAGAGGTAAGCTTTACTAATTCTTCTACCTCACGTTTTATGTTGTTTAAACCTATAAGACTGTTAAGCTCTGCCAGTGCTTCTTTTAATAGCACTTGGTCAATTTTTAAGTTTAGCTTTTCATTTGTTCTACTTGCAATGGGTTCTTCAATATCAATGGCTTTAATTGTGAGTAAATCAGCCTTTGTTAAATTTTTAAGCTTAAACGCTCGAACCATACGCACGCCTAGGTTTATTTTGGCTTCATCAATAATGGAATGGGCAAAACGTCCGTTTCCAAAACTTCGATCTCTGCTTCTGTATGCTGAAGTAATAATGGCCTCCAATTTTATTTTAGCATCTTCACCAATAATTACATCACGTTTTTCGGCAGCATATTCTGCTATGCTTAAAAGTTCTTTTGGGGTGTAATCGTTAAACACAAAGTAATTTCTAAACCTAGATTTTAATCCCGGATTTGAGTTTAGTAGTTTGTCCATTTCTAGAGGGTAACCTGCCATAATTATTGCCAAGTCGCCTGGTCCGTCGCTCATTTCTGTAATAAGTGCAGCCACTGCTTCAGAGCCAAAATCGTTAGTAGAGCCTTCTTTAAAAAGCATGTAGGCCTCGTCTATAAACAATATACCACCTCTAGCCTTTTCTATCATTTTCTTTGTGGTTTCGCCAGTTTGTCTAATGTAGCTCGATATTAAATCACTGCTTTCTACGCTTACAACATGGCCTTTGCTTAATATACCAATTGCCTTGTATATTTCACCTAATAGCTTAACTACGGTAGTTTTTCCTGTGCCAGGATTGCCTATAAAAACGCTATGGAGGTTTAGTCGCTCATCTCCTTCTAAGCCTTTTTTATTTCTGTAATCTAAATAGCGTTTATAGTCTATATACTCTAGTATTTTATGTTTAATGTTCTCGAGGCCTACTAACGCATTTAACTCTTTTAATACATCTTTTAGCGGCCTATTGGGTGTTTCAAATACAATATCTTCCTCTGTACTTTCAGTAGTCTGGGGCAGATTATCAATTGGTTTTAACGGAACTTGGTAATCATCTAATATATCAGGTTGATAAAAAGACAAAATTTGTTCTCCCAATAAAACCTGTTGCCCATCATTTAAATCTACATGTTTGTTGCCAACTGTAAAAGTAATTACAGCAACTACGTGGTCCATAAATACTATTTCAACTCGGTAATTATCTACTAGCCAAGTTGTCCCTTTGTTGTTTCCCCAGCCAGATGTTATAATAAATTCCTCTTTTTCAGCGGTAGGAGCTACAATGCTCCTTGATTCTGCAGAGCCTATCAAAGTTCCTGAATCGTCATAAAAATTAAAAAACAACTCACATAGCCATTGGGTAGGAACGAGGTTTATAAATTGCAATTCCACTGCAACATACCTTGTGTGGTTAGCATCAAACTCTTGTAAAAATTGTCGTTCTTCAGCACTTTCTAGTTCGTCTGAAGATTCATAAGTTTTTAGCGAAGTAATATCGAAATAAGGATTATAACTCGGATTCAATCTTCCTACATCTTCCACAGTAAATTGCGTAGAAGCTACAAACTCATCATTTACATATACATCCCAAATGTATTCTCCCTTCGCCCAGTACTCGCCTAGTTGCTCATCGCCCCAACCAAAGTCGGTGTGTATTAAATTTTCGGTTTTACTTACTTCTATTTCCATTACTTCTGAGCATAGTTCTTTGTTTCTTTCTTGCTCGTGTAAAGAAAATGCAGTGAATGTAACTTTAGCGGCCCAGTCTTCCTCATCAAATTTTTTATTATAGAAAGCAAGGCTAGCACTTAAGTAATTTAGCTCTTGTCTTTCAAAAACAGTTCTATATTTTCTAATGCCGCTTTTGCCTCTATCCCAAGAGTATGTTTTTAAACTTTTAAATTTAAATAAATCGACGTTTTTGTCTTTTGAAAACCACATAATCTAATGGCTAAAATTTTTCTTATAATAAATAAACGAACGAACCGTAAAGATTAAAAAAGGAATCAAAGCAACGGTTACAATAATTGTTTTTTGACGAGAAAAGCCTATTATTTCAGCTACACCTAGAACCGAAATTAATGTTAAAAGGAGTAAGGTTAGGTTAAGTTGTTGACCATTTTTGGTCATTATCATATTCATTCTATTTTGCAACTGGTCTTTTAAGCTAGCAATGTCTATATGCATTTGCTTAATTAACAGCTCACGTTCCTCAGCTTTGTCTAGTTCTTCTTTTAACCCTTCCCCAATATCTAAATATGCCAAATTATTGTTTTTAATAAGTTTTACCCACTCATTGTTTTTATTGGCTATAGCTTCTGTTAAAATATCGTTAAAAATAATCTCCCTTGAAAAATTGGTATTAATCAGGCTTAACTCTTCGTTAAACTTTTTAAGCTTATTAAACCCTGCATTAGGTATCTCTAAGTTTACCGTAGTTAACCTTTTTGTAGTTACCCAAAGGTTTGAAAACATTCTTAGGGTGATGTTAAAAATGGTTTTTTGGAATAAAATGCCCTTTAGCAATTCAATCATTCGGGGGCTTAGGTTTGAGCCAATGCAAACCATTGCTTTCATGCCAATAAAAACATGGCAATTTTCTAATGTAAAGTGGTGTATAACCCAATCTGTAACAGGTGCAAGAATATTTTTATATCTTTTGTCTTCAATAAACTGTTTCGAATCTTCAATGGGTATGCCAATACTTTCGGTAATAACTAAAGCATAAGAAGATAAACTTTCTTGTAGTTCTGTATTGTTTTCAACCCCATAGGTGCATTTTAGCAGACTAAGTTGATTTTCGGTAAGAAGAGGGAGAAATTGCTTTGTAAATTCTGTTTCTAAGTTCCTTATCACACTTTTTGCCTTATCTATGGGTAAGTCTGTATCAAAACAAATACCTACAAGGCTGCTGCCATCTTTATCCAATAACACTCCTTTAGCCTTTTCTTCTTTAAAAGAATTTCGCAATTCTGCTTTCAGTTTACCTGTGAATGTAAAGTCAATTGGTTTTAGGAAACAGCCGTTTTCTAGCATTTTAAACGCACCGTCTTCTAAGTCTTTAAGTTCGCCCTCCATACCAAATTCGGTAGGCGAGGTGTAAGATTTATGAGACCCCAGATGCCTATTTAATGTAAGCAGATTGTTTCTTCCCATAGGAAACCACTCTGATATGGTGATTGACGGATTTTTAAATTTCAATGAATTCATGGGTTATAGAAAAAAGGGTTGATAGTTAAGGGCTTTCTCGTCTGTTTTATCCTCAATTCCTTCGTGTAAAAAGCCATCAATGTTTTTTTTCTTGTGACTACTGTTTGAGCAAATTAAAACGGGGTTTTTGTCACTTAGCTTTATGTTTAGAACGAGACCGCAATTACAACTTAAGGTGGCTTTTATTCCATCATGTTGTTTGGTGTTTTTTAGATGTAAATCAATGTACTCAAAACCCTTAGTAGAGCACTGGTGTGCATTTACATCTCTTGATGTTCTGCTTCTTGATCTTGCTCTAATTAGTAAATCATAATCTCTTAAAATGTTTATGTCTTGCATAAATTTTTTAGATTCCCAGATATACTTGCGTGCTTCTTTGTAATCGTAAACTAGTAGTTCATTTAAATTGTACTTAAAAAACTCTTTTTTAGTTAAATAAAAGAACAATGCACAAGCAGCAGTATACTGTAAATAGGTGCGTAGCTTTTGATTGGAATACAGAGAATAGACTATTAGAATATTCTTTTGATCCTGATCTAGACCTTTGATTTCATTGCCCATAATTTTGTATCTTTTCTGTATCTCAAAGTTAAAAAAAATAAAAACGAAAATGGGTATGAATTCTAATTTACAATGAGTCTACAATTTTGCTAAGGATACGCAAAAGTGTTATTAGAGAATTACTTAATTATATAGGGATTGGTATTTTTTTGCAGAGGCAAATTGTTAATTTATACTGTCGAAATTAATGCCTCATAAACAATATGCAAGGATGTTAAAAGTGGAGTGCTATAAATATCGCTATTTATTTACTCTCTTGTTGGTCTATCATTAATCGTGCAAAATTCAATGAGTTTATCATTTTAACAATTTTGCCTTCGTCCATCACCATTAAATGGAGTAGGCCATTTTTTAACAAAAAAGGGAGTTTTGGCCAGGCCAAAACTCCCAATTCTGAAAAGTTTAACCAAAATGATTAGTTAGGTAACACCACAATTTTACGTCTTACTTCAGTTGATTTTGTATTTACAACCACAACATAAGTCTGAGGTATTAAGTGGCTTATATTAAGGTTATTAATTCCTGCATTTAGTGTGCTTTGCATTAATAAGCGGCCACTTATATCGTAAATAGTGGCTTCGCCAGGCTCGTTAAGTTTTATGGTAAGTAAATCGCTTGCTGCATTGGTGCCAATTACTATTTGCTGTTTCATTAAATCATCAATGCTTCCTGTATTTACTTTTACATAGGTACTTGCATCAGCCTCATCGTTTATACCCTCGGTTAAACCAAGGCTATCGGTAGCAATACTGTAAAATGCATAACGTGTTTTGTTTCTTCCGAAATAAGTATCGCTAGTAAGTGATGTGTTCGATTTCCAAACCACAAAATCACTGTCGTTTACACTTACCATTACCGTATAATTTTGTATGCCGCAACCTGGGTCAGAACCACTCCAGCTCACCACAAAGTTGGAGTCTGTTGTTTCTGCGGGTAAGGCAATTACAGAGCTGCTTGGTGCTTGTTTATCAATTCTATTGCTATGTACATTGGTAGCAATTGGTTTGTTGCCATCAAAGAAAATAAGGGCTTTGTTTTCAATGTACGCATCGTGGGCGAGCGTAGATTTAAGAGCTACATTGTAGCTAAAATTACCTTCTCCTTCTGGTCGGTTTTTATTAGGAGGTAAAAAACCTAAATCCACATCTTCTTGCTCTTCAAGGGTAGATCTGTCTACCGATTGATAATTTACTTTAATTTCACCAGAGGCAGTATCTAAACTACCGGTAACTTGCACTAAAGTTTCAATACGAGGAGCTAAGTCGAGTATAATTCTAAACTCTTTAGCAAAACTTTGTATTTCGTAAGTGCTATCGCCTATGGTAATATCACCAAAACTGAAAGTACTAAAGTCGAACTTAGTTTTATCAAGCGTATCATACACAATAACCTGATTAGCGGCTGCGGTTGCAGAGTCTTTGTTTTCGAAATAAACGGTGTAAACCATATTCGCGTTGGCCTCTATGTAGCCTTCGGTTCCGTAACCCGTAGGTCCTGTAATTTCATTTGGATCAAAAGAATTAACACCTTTACTTTTATGTTTTCCTTTTCCTTTCTTTTTAAACTTATCCCAACAATCTTGAGTTGCATCAAAGTTGCTCTTAGTGTCAAAAACGATATCTAATAATTCTTTACCTATTTTGATGCTTTTTCCTACCGGAATTATATCACCAGCACATTCTAGTACACTCCAAGTCCAGCCCCAGGCAGTATTCACATAACTGAACCAAGTGCTTTCCTTTGGTGGCTCGTTCGGATCTTTCATAACTTCCCCAACGCCTGTTTCTAAAACTTTATAGCCTAACTTGTAACAGTCGTATCCAGGTATAAAACCAATGGCTTTATCCCAAAGGTATTTAGCTCCAGCTGAATTAATACATGATGCTACTTCAGGAGGCACACCCGCTTTTTGCTTGCTAGGTATTCCTTCGTACATGGCATCGGTTACCCAAACTTCCATTTCTAAGTTGGCTTGTGTTGGTACTTTTACTTTTACTCTAACACTTTCGCTACTCATTGCACCAATGCTTGGCACGTAGAATGGATACAATCGCATCATTTTACCTTCATATCCCGCAAACGAATCGGAGGTATAGTAAAGTTCGATTATGGTATCTTGCCATTGTGTCCAACCGTCATCAATAAAACTTTTCTGTACACCTATGTCGAAATCAGGAAATACAACTTCCATTCCTTCTACATGGTTTATCATAAAGAATAGTGGAACACCTCTAGCATCCATATTGGCCCGGTTACCATAGTTTATGGTAAATGTTTGCCAACGGTTGGTTAAGTATTTATCTCTACCACCAAGCATTACCCAAGGCTCTGGTCTTTCTGCAGCTTCAATAGTAAAGTAGTCGGTGAGTTCTAAATCATCTTGTCCGGCAAGTTCAAGCACCATACTGTATTTGCCAATGGCTGCTAAATCTACATTAAACGTAGCAATAAAAGATTCGCCATATGCATCTGTTAAGTAAACAGTGTCGGCTACTATGTTGTTAGAGCCAGCTTTTTTCAGATATACATTCATGCTGTCATTTAACCAAATTCCGAATCCATAAACAGTTACTTGGCCTTTGTTACCCACTGCTTTTGGCTCTGCTCGTTGCACTAAAGGTTCAAAAGAAATAACACCCAATCCAGTACTAGATATTACGTAGTGTCCATAAGTCTCTGCTTCGTCCAACGTAATTCTATTATTTGATGTATCAATAAATTTACCTTCTTTAATTTCTTCCCAACTTAAACCAGCATTGGGAGAGAAGAATACACGTATACTGTCTTCGTCTAACCCTGATAGGTATTTAGGATTATATGTCAATTCTAGTTTATCAAATACCTTTAGTTTTTCAGTAGAATCTGGTTTAAATCTCCACCACATTGGTATAGCACCTTCGGTTGATGGATGTTGCTGATTACTATACGTTTCTACTTCAATATTTCCCATATCGGTATAGTTATGGAAGTAGGCTTTGGCTCTGTAGTAGTAGTCTAAATAATAATCAACAGGTTTTTTCACATTAATTCTGTTTAGATTTACAATTTGATTATTATCATTTCCACTGTAATAGTCTTTAACAGATAGTGAAGCATTAGAGTCAACTGTCAGTAATCCATTATAACTGACTTCTAAATGAGGTAAAAAGCTCTCGCCCAATAAGGTAAAAGTATCTTTAACATAAAACTTTCCATTAATTAGACCTGAGACTGCACTATAAATGGTTCTTGAAGACTTACCTTTTAGATAAGTGCTTGTAGGGTCATAATTACTATTATTTACTATACTACCATATGCATACACAGTAAGTGGTCCTCCTGATGACGAGATGACGCCTTCATTAATCAATTCTTCTTGAACTGTAAAAGATCTGCTAAAACTATTTATATTTTGCATTACCCCGTAATTGGTAAGTTTCTTCTGAAATATATTGCCAGAGCTTAATCGAATTATACCATTAATAAGTGCATCATCAACAAAATGAGTGTTTCCCACATTTGTATTATTAAACTTTATGGTGTCCTCTCCATCTATACGCCATTCAATCAGAGAACCACCATCTAAAGTTAGAGTAAATCCATTAGTTTTTATAGAAGAATATGGCCAAGTATTTTGTCCGTCTAGTGCAGCATCACTGAAAGTGACATCAGATCCTAAAACAAGAGCATCAAGAGTATCAAGTGAAAAATACTTTCCTCTGAAAGGCGAGGTGTCACTTTGAATGAAAGTATGATCTGATTTATTCTTTAAATATGTATAATCTGGATTATAAACTCCTGAATTTATAATATCTCCGTATAAATATATACTAATTGTGGAATTTGTTAAATCACTTACTATTTCTCCTTTATTGATTAGTTTCCCATAACTAGACAATATTCTAGACGAGTTATTTTCATTGGATAACATCCCCATGTTTGTTATACTACCATTAAGCACAACATTGTACCCCAAAAATGTACGTCCCACAGAAACGGCATCGCCTTCTATAATAGTATACCCAAGATAGCTAGAGTCTAAATTTAAAGTATCAGACCCTTTGATTACTAGATCTTTAAACTCTGTTTTTTGAGAATTAAACTTGTATCCATTGGTAAGGATTGTTGAAGTGTCAGTAGAATTTTTAACCCCGTCAATAATGACATCTACGAAAAGTAAATCGGATACTAAAGTAATAGTATCTGTACCATCTAAGTACCACGCACCTGACAAGTATTCGTATTTATTACATTGTATTTTGTTATTACCGTTTACAAAAGTTTTATCAGGGTTATAGGTGCTTTGATTATCTAAATCTCCATATAAGTCAATAGTAAAAGTGGAGTTTGTTGCATCACTTCTTATTTCTCCATTATTGATTAGTGAGCCATAGCTTTCCAGAGTTCTAGACCAATTATTTTCATTGTCTAAGGTTCCTATGTTTGTAATGTTTCCAACAAATGCAACATCATAACTTACCGAGGTGTAACCTACTAAAATAGCATCTCCTTCTACTACCATATACTTAATAAGGCATGAATCTAAATTTAAAGTATCGGCCCCCTTTATTACTACTTTTTGAAGGATTGCTTTTTTTGCAGACAAAGTGTAGCCATTGGTAAGAATTGTTGAAGTTTCAGTTGAACTTTTAACCCCCTCAATACCTGCATCTATAAAAAGTAAATCAGATGTTAAGGTTAGTGAATCTGCCCCATCCATATACCAAGTGCCAGACAAGTGTTTGTCTTCATTGCACTGTATTAAACTATTCCCATTCACATAGGTTTTATCAGGGTGATAGATATTTTGATTATCTAAACCTGCGTATAATTCTATGCTAAATGTAGAGTTTGTAGAATCACTTATTATTTCTCCTTTATTGATTAGTTTGCCATAACTTGTTAGTGTTCTAGACCAGTTGTTTTCATTGACTAATGTTCCCTCATTTGTCATCTCTCCATTTAATAAAACGTTGTAACCAATAGTGGTATAACCAACAAAAACAGCATCTCCTTCTACAACAGCGTACTTTATAAAACTTGAATCTAAATTTAAGGTATCAGATCCTTTTATTAGTAAATATTGTAGTTGTGTTTTGAGGGTATTAAATGTGTACCCATTGGTAAGAATTGTTGAAGTGTCAGTTGAATTTTTAACCCCGTCAAAACTGACATTTGTAAAAAGTATATCAGATGTTAAGGTTAGTGAATCTGCCCCATCCATATACCAAGTACCCGACAAATATTTATCTTCATTACCTTGTATTTTAATACTTCCATTCACATAAGTTTTATCAGGGTAATAGATGTTTTGATTATCTAAATCTCCATATAACTCTATGGTAAACGAAGAGTTTGTGGGGTCGCTTATTATTTCTCCTTTATTGATTAGTTTGCCATAACTCGTTAAAGTTTTAGACCAATTACTTCTATTATAAAGTGTTCCAGTATTGGTTACATTTCCGTTAAAAATTACACTCGAACCGATGGAAGTATATCCTTCTGTTGTTGCATCACCAGTTAACTTAAAATATTCTACAAGGGAGGAGTCCAACTTAACAGACCCTGAACTCAGAACTTCAATTTCATTAATAGTAATACTTTCAGTGTCAAACCGATAGTTGTTGGTTTTAAATTGGGTTCGAGATGTTCCGCTTACTCCATCTATATAGGCATCTTTAAAACGAATGTTAGATTGAAAATCCAGAATGTCGTTAGCTCCAAAATACCAATCCCCCTTTAGCCAAGTGCCAGTTGATAGTGATATTTCATGACTTGTCCCATTATTCATATAAGTCCTGCTGGGTTCGTAAATTCCAAAATTTTGAAAATCGCCATTCAAATAGAGAGTCATAGTAGAACTCGTAGCATCACTGGATACTTTACCATAATTAATCAATTCTCCTTTCACATTAAGGGACCTACTATAGTTATATATATTGATAAGTGTACCAGAAGAGTTAATTGTTATGTTATTGCAGCTGCTTGAAGTATTGAGCGTTACAAGACCATTAATTACTACATCATCGGAAGCACCAGGAATTACCCCGCCGTTCCACGTAGAGGTTAAGCTCCAATCACCACCTGTAGATTTAGATGAAATGGTTGCGGCGAATAAACTACTCGCAATTATTAGCGAGAAATAAACTAGTAAATGTCTTAATAATGCGTTCATAATATAACTTGTTAAGAGTATGAAATACTTAAATTAACACTTGAAAGCTATGCCTATCTTTATTTTCATACTATGACCAATGTTATCTTTGATTATGACATAAACATAGTGCACGTTTCAATTATTAAAATATAGATAATCAATAAGTTACAGGATGCTAGTTTTGGTTATGTAATGTAACCTGGGTTGCCAAAGTAAGTGCGGGGTGCTTGTAAAGCCAATGTTGTGGATTGATTGCGTGAATAATAACATTTGCACTTGGAGGTAATAATCAAAAAAAGGGAGTTTTGGCTTGGCCAAAACTCCCAATTCTGAAAAGTTTAAGAAAAATAAACTAC
>Ga0102814_10003232_pt1 | contig 10696 bp, 22 predicted proteins | sample ColrivemetaGS741_FD_79112 | JGI IMG/M metagenome (GOLD analysis project Ga0102814, IMG submission 79112) | Estuarine microbial communities from the Columbia River estuary - Flood tide ETM metaG S.741 | ecosystem: Environmental > Aquatic > Marine > Intertidal zone > Estuary | place: USA... | reverse complement strand
GATCTTACTCATAAAATTTCTTCTTCAGTACAGCTCCAAGTTGATAGTGCGGCTTCACAGTCTCAAAGAATCGGCTCTCAATATTCTGTATCCGGGACTAACATTACTTTGGATACTGCTGGTGGCTTGGGCAGTCTCACACCAGGTTCTGGAGTGGGATATACACCAGGTGACTATAGCATCACAACTGCAGGATCACCATTCACCTTCACCGAAACATTCCTTGAAGGTGATGCAACTCCAACGGCAACTACAGTTACGGCAGGAGTTGCTCCGTCTCTTCCCATGCTTGGAAATACCACAACCACAGCTGGGGGTGTTGCTGGCTCTTTGGCTGGTACTATTACTTCGGCAGGAGTCGTATCGTTAACGGCAGGTGGTGCTGGAACAAGTGCTACAGGACAATATATTTCTGAAGTTACTATACGGTAATGGTCATGAAGAAAATAATCTTTATTGGATTGTTTCTTGGTATCATTCAGGGACTGTCTCAACCTGTTAAGGCAGTTCCAGTCGTGCCAAATTTCACGCAAGGAAGTATGACAAGCCGTACTGAGACCACGAGTATTGTTCAAGAAACAATCAACTCAATGGATTACAATACAGGATATCAATATACTGCTACTGGGTCAGGTATTACCGCATCAGGTAATTTATCTCCAGAAACAACATCAAATACAGTAACAATTGAAGGGGTGACCTCATCATGGACGGGAGTAGGATCAAGACCATCATTCGCTCTAACAACTCCAGGTGGAGCGTTTCAATTCACAGAAACTTATCGCGGTCCTGGTTTAAGCAATCAAACGATTATTCAAAGAGAAACAGTCGTAGAGTCAATAACTGATACTACCTCCATTTTTAGCCAGTAACTTTTTCTAACGCCTCAAATAATAACTTCAACTCTGATAGTGTTGCATCGCTCTTTATTCTGTTTGCCCTCTGTGACACTATCCAAATATTACCTACTTCATATCCTTTCCTACTGTCTATTCTATCCACACTAGGACTATTATCAACACTCTTACCACCCTTTCCTCCAGGGACTAGGGGTATTCCTAACACAGGACAGTGTGTAGGGATAGGTGGTATGTCATCCACTGTTAGGGTGCAGGTCTCTCCTCTTCTCCTACTATTACGCCAAGCATAATGTAATAGGCGGGTCTCATATTTCTTATCTGGTCTTGACTTGGGATGTGTATAACCTGCCTTCTTCATACAACCACAACTCTTTGGTAATACGCCCTTCCTTCCTATTATGATGCTGCTGGATATAAGTTTCTCTTCTCCACAACAAGCACACCTACACCAGTAGTGGCCCCTTTGTTCCTCATTAGTTTTTTGTATATCTTTCCTCAAAACAGTAAGAGAACCATATATACTACCAGATAAGTCTATGACTTTCATTGACTGAACATTATAACTACTATGAACTTATTTAGACACAATGGTTATTAAAGCATGACATTCTTGAAAAAACAAGTTAGACTGGTGTTACTTGCATCTATTGGAATTGGTTTCTTATCACCTACAAAAGCTCTTGCTGATAGTGTTGGTGGTGTTTCTGCAACTGCCTCTCCTGTTGCAAACTCATCTGGTAGTGTTACTAACCAAGCCATTCAAGTCTTACAAGGTCCATACATTACAAATACCTATGGTGGAGGTATATCATGTCAAGGACCTACTCTTAATATCACACCGTTCGTAACTGGTTCTGCATCTGCAGCCAAACCTTATGAACCATACTTTGATGACCCGGTATATGATATGAGAGATTTAAACGATGACGGGTCTCTAGATAACCCAGGAAGTATCTTGTATACAATTCCTACTAGAACTGGTCAGAAAGATAATTACAACCTCTCTCTGGGGTTCTCAGCAACCCTATCACAACCTTTAGATAGAAAGTTGCAAGAACAATGTAAAGAAGCTGCAGCAGCAAACATTGCATTAATGCAACAAGCATCTGCAAACAAACGTTTAGACTTTGAAATAGCTCGTCTTAAAAACTGTGGTGAGTTGATGAAGGCAGGAATCTATTTCCACCCTCAAAGTCAATACGCAAAGATATGTGCTGATGTAGTTGTAACCAATCCGGGTGGTGTCATACCACAACATAGACATAGTATTCCAGCATCAACTAAAGCAGAAGACCTAGGTGGACCAATTGGTGGTTAACTTACCTTGAGAGAGTTTGAATTTGCCAAATCCAACCAGTACAAATATATTTTAATCCTTCTGTAGGTGGGTGACCTCTATGTGAATATGTCCATGTTGCTGGGAATAGAATTAGCTTACCAGCCTCTGGCGTTACATGTGTCCCATCATAAAATTCAGTAGTTCCTGATCCGTCTACAGTAGTGTTTAGATACCAGAGGAATGTAATTATTCTAGCACTGACTTCATTGTTTCGATTTAGTGATGATAGCGAGTCATGGTGCCACACATATCCTGTTTGTTCTGGTGTCGTTCTTTGTATTTGATAACCAGTATCATATGACTGAACATTAGCATTCCAAATTCGGTCATTATAATATTTTTGAATATAAGGTGTCGTATATTTTGAAAGAGAATCGTAAAATATTTTATCTTCTTTCTCCCAATTTGTATCTCCGTAGAAACATAAATCGGTAGAGTCTTTTATCTCTTTATTAACACCTTCTCCAGTTTCTCCTGGAAAACAATTAGAATCGTTTTCAAATTTTTCTATTACATGTTTACAAAAATCTTCATCTAATGTATTGTGATGCTCTTCAAAAAAATCCATAATATTATTTTGGTTTTACAACAGATCTTAATTTTCGTATGGCTTCGGTTCTTTCTCTTTGAAGTTCTCTACGTTCTTGTAGTGATAGAACTTTAGGTTGCTTTCCCCTAAGAGTTGCAATTTTCTTAATTACTTTTTTGACAGTAGGTTTAACTATCTTCAGTAGTATATCTGCTAATGGTTTTGCAAGTAGTGCTGATGTCGTTGCAATAACCGCAATACCACCAACAGATACAACTTGACCACCACTAGGGAGAACAGCAATAATTTGTTGAGGTATACCTACCGACTCTGTGATTTGAACACACTCACTACCTATTAATTTATACTCAATAATTTTGTCTCTATAACCATTGATGTATGTTCCTACAGGTTCTTTTGTATCCTGTATTGGTGTAGGACATTCTATGGTAGCAGCAGTAGTAACAGGTGGTGGTTTAATTTCTGGTACCGGTGGTATGTTCGGTTTAGGTCCTTCTGATTTTGGAATTTGTGGAACCGGGGTTGGTATCATCCTGTTCGGTTCAAACTGAATAGGATTAAAACTAGGGAACCCAGAATCACAAAACGTAAGTATTCCTCTCGGGTCATCTTGTATAAGGTTATCGTTTGAATTATTGGACTCATGTGCTTCCACACACCCAGGTATATCAATAATAGGAGTACCTATTAATGTAGTGACGGGTGGTGTTTGTGGAAGTGATACCGTTGGAGATATCAAATAACCAGGGAGTTCAGGTATATCTAGACTCCTTATGTTTATCTCACGAATTTCCATTAGAATGGAAGTACTCCTCCGGTAGATTTAGGTGCTGAAGGAATAACACCACCAGTTGCACCAGGAAGTTCTGGCATTGCAGAATCCAACATACCAGGAAGTGCACCGGTGATTGCTTCAGTTGCAGCTGCAGTAACTTGACTCTTTACGTTCTCAATGATTGCATCCTTATTGACATAAACATAAGTACCACCACCTACGATTCCCGCAGTTCCCGCAAACGATAGTAGTGCCAGAACGTTAATTAGTTTTTGCATCTTAACCTTTACCTTTTTTTATAGGCCATGTTATATGTAGACCGTAACAAAGTACAGTTATAAATCCAAATACAAATAGACTTGCCATAGTTACTAAACCATCGTACCGTTTGCTCTACGAATTTCTCGGAGTGCTTCTAGGTCCATGTTTTTTGTTCCACCTGAATAGGGTAACGCATATCCTTCGGCAATCATTTGTTCGTTGAGGGACAGTAATTCATCCCCGCAATAAAGCCAACCGAGAAGCCTGCCATATTTACCGACCCCACCAACAAGTTCAGTCCTAACAGACAACTCATCATCACCAGCGATAGCCCCTTCCAATTTTTCTTTGAGCCAGTTGGTTGCTTCGATTCCAAGAGCTTTCTCCTCTAGATTCTTTGTCCTTTTTTCTGGCGTATCAACTCCCGCTACCCTTACTCGTTCCTTTTTATATAAGTCAAACCCTAAGTCTAAAATAAAATCCGCGGTATCTCCATCAATTATTTTCACAACCTCTACAACTCTAAAGTTGTAGCAACTCTTTCTACTCGGCGGAACCATTGCTACCATCGTCTAACTCTGTATAGGATATCTTTAATATGTATATGACATAACCAAATGCCAAAGCAACAGCAATCATCACGGATATAATTACTGACCATACAGGGTCATTCACATTCTCATGAGCACGAAGTAATAAGTTCATTTGTGAAATGGTGCCCAGTGTTGCCAGTTGTATTTGTGGACAAGATGCATACCAATAATAGGTACAACAATCAATGCAAGACTTAGTGTTCCAATCCCAAAAGGATTATTGAGTGTGGCAGAAGCAAAGTGTGCTGCCTTGAGTGCTACATTATTCATACACATTCTCCCCAAATTTCCCAGTTGTCTCTGAAATAAAAATCAATTGAAGTCAAACTTCCTACAGGATGTTCTTCCTCGGTCTCCGCCCATCTTGTACAGAACCTAGTAATGTCAGGTGAAGTTCTCACTCTATTGACACCATACATTCTAGAGAATGAACTCATTGCAAAATCAAATCTTGTCTTGAAATTATTATCCATGACTTAGTTTCTCCTCATATTTTTTTACGATAGTCATTACTTGTTTCCTATCAGTTCCACATGGAGCATTCTTTAAACAAAGTAAAATCAATTGTTCTTCAGTGATTGTTGGTTTAATAGTAAACCCCCACTTGTCAAGCTCACCTTCAACAGGTGCTTCACAAGGGTCGAATTCATGTGCCATATTAATCTACGTGAATGTGACCAATCATTCCAGCACCTTGATGGGGACCACAAAAGAAATCATAATCTCCTGCATCGGCAAACAAGATGTCTTGTGATTCACCTGGGGTAAACATCAGTGACTCTCTAGAAAGATCTGCACGACCTTCTACAATAATATTATGTGGTGGCAACATTCCATTTACAAAATGAAGTGTTTCACCAGCACTAATACTAATATTATCTGGATTGAATACAAGATTTCCATTGGAACCCATGGTGACATCTACAGCATATGCCATCTTCGGTAAGAAGAAAACCATTGCCGCTACAGTAGCAAGAATCATTAAGCGGATAAACTTCATTGTAGTTTACTCAACTACACTAGTTATACATGATACTGTTTTTTTATCAACCTATTGTTATGGGTTCCTAATATCTTTTTTACTTAGGATCTACTGCTGATTTAACCGATGGTCCATCAGTTTTGATAACAATTGGAGCCTGTTCTAATCTGATTGTTTGTGATGGTGCAGTCCTTCCTGCCGCCTCAATTAGTCTCTCAACATCTGCCTTTGAGATACCACCACCACCATTACCACCACCTTCTCCAGTCTTCTTCGCAGCCTGTACACCAAAGGTTGCGAGTACTCCAGTAAAGACTGATGCAATAAATGTTGGGTCTAGTTTCTGTTCGGGGATTCCAAGTGCTGGGGGTAACTGAATGTACGCCAGTGTGAGTATTCCACCGCTCCACACAAGAATACTAAGACGAACAAAGGTAGAAAGAATAGCAATTTGTTCTTCTTTGTCATCAGTCGCCTCCTTTATTCTACCTAGGAGTCCCTTTTTCTTTTCCTGTTCTTCTGGCTTCTTGTCCATAGAACCCCTAAGTTACCTCAAAATATTTATAAAAAAAGAGGGCTAATTTAAGCCCCCTGATAAACTGGTGTCATTATACCTTTGTCTGGTCCATCGTCATCATCTCCAGGTGTTGTAATGATATAGACTATGACGAATGCAACCATTAATCCTAGGTATGTTTGTAACATATTAATCCTTTGTAATTGTGTAACCTAAACCGGTTAGAAAGTCAATGGCATTCTGTTCGGAACCACCCCATACTTTATTTTCCCCGTTTTCTTTTCTTGTGACCCATCGTAGATTTTCAACACGGTTGTCGTGTCTTACTCTATTGATATGGTCTACTTGTTCCTTATTTTCTGGGTTTGGTATGAATGCTTCTGCGATAAGTCTATGAGCCGCCACTTGTTTTTTAGGTGTTCCTATATCAACAAATATGTAACCAGTATGGTGTTTATATCCGACTTGTTTGCAATGTTTTTTTCTTTCGACCCATATTGTTCCATCAGGTCTGGGATGATAATTGCAATTGTTTTTTCTTGGACCACCACCCCTATTTGTTCCTTTTGGATTACCCATACCAAACACCTGTATTAGTTACAGGTATTTAGTAAAAATCACCAGATGCCAGGAATTAAATCTCCGGTAAGGGCATATGATCCCATTGCGGCAATGACTCCGATCATTGCTGCCCAACCATTAATACGTTCTGCTCTTTCGTTCATTGTTCTTGCTCCTGTGTTCTGTTGTAAATAATGACTCTACCATTTTCATGAGTGAATACTAATTCATCATCATGTGCCCAGCAGAGTTCTTCGTATAGGGCATTTAGTCTCTCCATATCATCATAGAGTTGATTTGGATTAAACATTCTTTACTGGTTCATATGGATGTTGAGGTTTGTGATCTCTATCCATAGGTTTAGAAGACTCAAAGGGATCTCTTGAAAGATTTTTAATAACAATGAATGCTTCTTTGTTATACTTACGAGTACCAATAGGCGATTGCCATTTTTTGTTATAGACTTCACCAACATCGATACCAGAGACTTGAGTTCCTGCCATTTCGACTACAATGTTATCACCTTCTTCCCACTCATATTTTTGGGCAAGAGAAGAAACTTGTTCATAAACAGATGGAGTATCTAATACTCGATCTTCTGGTTCAAGACTTCCGCACATCAGTAGAGGTTCTCTTCTTGTTCAGTTTCAATTATAACATCAGAAGTTGGATATGCAACACAAGTGAGCACAAATCCTTCTCCAATTTGATCGTCATCCAAGAATGATTGATCACTTTGATCTACTGTACCCGATATAATCTTACCTGCACAAGAAGAGCAAGCACCGGCACGGCAAGAGTAGTTTAAATCAACTCCACCTTCCTCTGCCGCATCAAGGATGTATTGATCATCTTCGCAAGTGACAGTGGTTTCAGCACCATCTGGAGTGCGGAGAGTAATATTAAAAGACATTAGTAAGTTTCAGATAATTTTTCGATGGAATATGCCAACAATACGAAGAAGGCAATACTGGTCATTGTAAACAAGATTTGATACATTGTCAAGTTCTCAGAAACCGAAAAGTCCGAAAAAGAACACACTACCAGTCGTAGCATAAGAAACCAGGGCAAAAGCAAATCCAATCATTGCTGTGCGACCATTGAGTTTCTCTGCACGTTCTGCGTATGACTCATGGCCGTAACGTTCTGCGTCAGTCTTAGAAATATACATTTGTGGTTCAGTTGCATACATGTTTGTACGTCCACCATCTTCAGTTGTTACAGTCATTTGAGTTTTGTGAGGAAACATTGCATCATTATATATGAAACATAAACTCCTGTCAAGGGGGTAGTCAGTATAAATTCCTACTATTCCCCATCAAACCCAGGAGGCAACCGATTAAAGTATGGATCATATTCAAAAATAGTATTCCAATCTTCAATCTGATTTGCTTGTGTTTTCCAAAAATTCCAAAGACCTTCATAACTTGACTTATGAAAAACATCAATGTGTTCTTTATGAATTGAAGAACCAAGTTCAAGTTTATATAAAAATAAAGGAATAGTAAAAGTATTTCCAGAGTTATAAATCAAATCATCAGCAACTGCTCTTGGTTTGACTCCATTATCAATCTTATACTGATCTCCTCTCACATGGAGATCAATCAATTTTTGAGCATGACGACGAGTAATCATATAACATGCTGTCGAAAAATCATTTACAAATCTTCTATGCATTCTCAAATGAACTGATGCCGGATTAATAACTGCAAGTTGAATTACATCATAATCATAAGGAATTTTTGCATAGAAATTTTTCCATTCAAAAGGCCAATAAGATGCAGTAGAGATATCACAGTCATCTTCCATCATTAAGGCACATGGAGCATCTGTCTTAAGAAACTCTACCATTGCTCTCAAATGAGACGTGGTGCATCCAACTTCACCAGAAGACATCATATCTGGGTATCTTCCTTTAAGAATGTCTCCGATATCTTTACCGTCCCTACCATCATATGCAGAGATACGAGTATAATTCTCAATCTCCCAATACTTAAATTGCTCTTCCATATATTCTTTTCTCTCTGGTTGCTCATCCAGATTTAGATAATATATGGGAGGAAGTCCTTTGAGTTTATAAAGTGCTTTATTTTTATCCATTATAAAATCTCCCAGTGCTCAGGATATAAGTCTTTTGTATCTAGGTGAGAATTATTCGGACCAAACCATTTTGTTTTTGGATCTGGTCCTAATACTCTCTTATCTGGATTTTTGTTCAAATAGGCACCCCACCAACTAAAAGTACTATTGGAAATTATATTATCAGTACAAAGAGTTTGTAAACATAAGTCATACCAATGATCCATATTAGAACTTTCCCATCGACCATCGCTTGTGACTATCTTCCCATCTTCAGTTTCAGAAAACATAAATCTATCATCAGAAAACATTTTCTGTTCCTTACACCAAGAAATATCATCGGAGAATATTAAAACGGTATGGTCAGGAAACTTAGATGATGCTTCTTCAAACCAAGCATCACTAAGATTATGATGATTAGCAGAGTTTTGCAAATAGTCACCCCTTCTAAGATGAATAGAAACAACTTTACCACCTATACCAGAAATAAACTCTTGACAAGGATCTAAAATTTCTTCAGTAAAAGTAAAATCTTCTTGCAATTCATCCCAAACATTTAAAAAATATTTTTCAGACTGAAAAAATCCATATAAAGATGCGTTCTTTGGTGGATTATTAAAAAGATATTCATCAAACTCGAAACCAGATTCTGATACTATTGGACAATCAATAGGAGCACCTCTACCATCTCTACGATTAAGACTACCTAAAAATCCTCTGTTCTGCGTAGCATTGGTCATTTTAAATCCCCGAGATAGTTGCATCTCTTCATCTACAGGAATCATATATTCAATTTTATTATGTGCAGAAATTCCTTTTATTGCTGCATATTGGAACATTTGATTTGCAAGAAATCCAAGTCTTCCAAGATGATTAAATGATAGTGTCATTATATGTGATACTCAGAATTGTTTTTTGCTAGATGAACTATTTTTGGTTCAAAATTACACGCTTGTTTGAATACTTCTGGATATGCATACTGAGGTCCTAGTACATGAACATCATCTCTCCTTTCAGCAAAAAATTTGTTCATCTGACTTTCATCATGCCATTGTGCAATTATACCATTATCCAAATCTTTTTGGGTTCTAGATTCTAATTCACTAATCATATCAAGAACATATGGAACTTGTCCACCCCAAAGACATCCTTGAAAATATATAGAAGTATCGTCACCGTCTATAATACCAGAAGTAGATTTAGTATCAGTCTCAAAAGAACCAGTGCCCTCATTATGAGGTGGCATCTTTAAGTAATGGCATGGATGATGTACACCAAAAAAAGGTTTATCAGACAAAAACTCATCTTCAGTAACTGTATCAACCACTAAAGTATCAGCATCCATGAACACTACCTTATCAAATCCAGACAACTCTTTCTTTGCCTTGTTTATAATATTAAATCTCATTAAAGTAATATAAGGCCAATCAAGATGTTCCTGAGAGATGGTAGTAATATTATTAGGGACATCATTCATTTCACCATCAGTAAATACAAAGAATTCTTTTTCAGTATTTGGTAAAAAATTTAATTCAATATTTTCCCAGTAATTTGGGAGAAAGTCAATATACTTACCAGTTCCAATAAAACATATTGCAACTTTATTTTTATTTTTGTTTATGAGTTTTTCCATTGCAGGAATATAATACTTCTCAACAACATTTGACCATTCAAATGTCTTTGCATACTCCAAAATTTCTTTTCTATTTTCAACAGAATAATTTCTGTTCTTAATAATTTCAGATTCCAAAAATGCCATATCTGTGATTTTATCTTCACTAATCACAGTAATAAAATCTTTGCTTATATCAAGATTAGCTGCTGCCCATTCACTAACAACAACACCCAATCCTGCAGCAAACGCTTCAAGGCATACAAGAGGGTGCGCTTCACCATCACTTAAAAGAACAAGATTACCATAATCTGTTAACTCGTTATAAAGTTTATCCTTTGACCATTCTTGTAACCATCTAGTACTGACATCAAATCTAGAATCATTGTTGTTACCAGCAAACCACAAACTATCAATACCTTGAAATAAATACTGCCTCTTTCTATGATCAATCTTCGCAAGATATATTGAACGTTGCGGATACTTTGGTTTTTCGGTTTTTTTGAATAAATCAAGGTTTACACCATTTGGTGTAATAAATAATTTTTCATCTTCAAATCCCATAGT
>Ga0102814_10003229_pt1 | contig 10697 bp, 8 predicted proteins | sample ColrivemetaGS741_FD_79112 | JGI IMG/M metagenome (GOLD analysis project Ga0102814, IMG submission 79112) | Estuarine microbial communities from the Columbia River estuary - Flood tide ETM metaG S.741 | ecosystem: Environmental > Aquatic > Marine > Intertidal zone > Estuary | place: USA: Columbia... | reverse complement strand
CGCGCCTTTCAACCCATCGCCCTGCGCGACCGCACCTGGCCGGATCAGGTAATCAGCCAGGCGCCGATCTGGCTGGCCACCGACCTGCGTGACGGCAACCAGTCGCTGATTGAGCCGATGGATGCGGCGAAGAAGATGCGTTTCTTCAAGACCCTGGTCGCCGTGGGCCTGAAGGAAATCGAGGTAGGTTTTCCGTCAGCCTCGCAGACTGACTTCGATTTTGTGCGCGAACTGATCGAGGGCGGCCATATTCCTGACGATGTAACCATCCAGGTATTGACCCAGGCCCGCGAAGACCTGATCAACCGCACTTTCGAGTCGCTCAAGGGCGCCCGGCAAGCCATCGTGCATTACTACAACGCGACCGCACCGAGCTTCCGCCGCATCGTGTTCAATCAGGACAAAGCCGGGGTGATCGAGATCGCCGCCAATGCGGCGCGGATCATCCAGCGCCTGGCAGCCCAACAAGCCGACACCGACTGGCGTTTCGAGTATTCGCCCGAGGTGTTCAGCGCAACCGAAACCGACTTCGCGGTCGAGGTGTGCAACGCGGTGATCGAGGTGTTCCAGCCAACGCCCACCCGGCAATTGATCCTCAACCTGCCGGCGACCATCGAGAGCGCCACACCGAACATCTATGCCGACCAGATCGAGTGGTTCGGCCGGCATATCCATCAGCGTGACAGCGTGCTGATCAGCCTGCACACCCATAACGACCGCGGCACCGGTGTGGCCGCCACCGAACTGGGTCTGATGGCCGGCGCCGACCGCGTGGAAGGCTGCCTGTTCGGCAATGGCGAGCGTACCGGCAATGTCGATCTGGTCACCGTGGCGCTGAACCTTTATACCCAGGGTGTCGACCCGCAACTGGATTTTTCCGACATCGACGCGGTGCGCAAGGTGGTCGAGGAATGCAACCAGCTGCCGGTCCATCCGCGCCATCCGTATGCCGGCGATCTGGTGCACACCGCCTTCTCCGGCTCGCACCAGGATGCGATTCGCAAGGGCTTTGCCGTGCAGGACCCGCAGGGTGTCTGGGAAGTACCCTACCTGCCGATCGACCCGGCCGATATCGGCCGCAGCTACGAGGCGGTGATTCGCGTCAACAGCCAGTCCGGCAAGGGCGGCATAGCCTTCCTGCTCGAGCAGGAATACGGCATCAGCCTGCCACGGCGCATGCAGATCGAATTCAGCCAGGTGGTGCAGAAGGAAACCGATCGCCTGGGGCTGGAGATGAGTGCCGAGCAGATCTACCGTCTGCTGGAGTGCGAATACCTGCAGGCCACCGCGCCTTACAGCTTGCAGGGGCATCGGCTACAGGAAGAGAACGGCACCAGCGCTGTGGATGTTCAGGTTAGCCACGCTGGCGATACCCTGCACTGGCGCGGTATCGGCAAGGGCCCGCTGGAAGCCCTGGTCGCCGGACTACCGTTTGCCGTGGAAATCATGGACTTCCATGAACATGCCATCGGCTCGGGCACCAATGCCAGGGCAGCAGCTTATATCGAATTGCGCATCAATGGCGCCCGCGCCCTGCATGGCGTGGGTATCGACGAGAACCTGACCACCGCCAGCTTCCGCGCGTTGTTCAGTGCGCTTAACCGGGCATTGGGGCAGGCGACCGAACAGGCCGCATAGGAATACAGCCAGGGAGTGGTAAATGAAAAACTGAAAAGGACTTCAGTGTCAGGCCCGGCAGGATAACGTTCCAGCTGAAAACTATACTGCCGGCAAGGCCCGTCAGTCCTGATTGTCCGCACTGGCTGCCACATCAGTCCGGCACTTGAGCACGTGCTGCTGCTCGCCGGCACTAATTAACCAAGTGTTTGTCTCTGGCTGGAACACCGCCTCCAGTACATCGTTGTAGCTGAACTTCCATTTACGCTGGTCACGCCCATCCAGTAATTCGATACGCAGCAGGGTGGCGTCACTGGCAAACGGCAGATCCGCCTCGGCCGCTGCATCAGCCTGATCAAGCACAGCCTCGTCCAGCGAGAACTGCCAGGAATACAAACCGTCAATTTCCAGCAATTCGGTGTTTTCCAGCTCGTCGAGCAAGTAAGGGTTAACGCTTGTCATGGTGTGTTCTTCCTCTAAAGATCCAGTTCAAAATGATCGGCATCCAGATGGGCCGGAAAACGTTCGCGATAGGCATCCAGTTGCGCAGCATTGAGGGTGACATTGAATACTCCTGAAGCCGGACCGGCGGACAGCAACAACTCGCCGTTAAAATCCAGCACCTGGGTATCGCCACTGTAGGCGTGGCCCTTGCCATCCTCGCCAATGCGATTGAGCGCCGCCACGTAGCACTGGTTTTCGATGGCCCGTGCCGGTAGCAGGCGGTTCCAGTGCTGGCGCCGTGCCGCCGGCCAGTTGGCGGTATACAGCAGCAGATCGGTACCGCCGGCATCACGACTCCACACAGGGAAGCGCAGGTCGTAACAGACCAGTGGCCGCACCCGCCAACCCTTTAGCTGCAGCACCAGTTGTTCGGCACCCGCAGCAAAGTGTTTGTGCTCACCGGCCATGCGGAACAGGTGGCGCTTGTCGTAGTACGCCAAAGTGCCATCCGGCCGTGCCCAAATAAAACGATTGCGATAAGTGCCGTCGGCGGCCTGGATGATCAGACTCCCAGCGAGCACCGCATCAATCAGACGGGCCTGCTCCAGCAGCCATTGCGTGGTCGGCCCGCCCTCGGGTTCAGCCAGCTCGGCCGACTGCATGGAAAAACCGGTGGTAAACATCTCCGGCAGCACCACCAGATCAGCACCACGAGCCTGCTGCAGCAGCGGCTCGAACGCTGCTCGATTGGCAAGCGGGTCCTGCCAAGCCAGGTCTGCCTGGATCAGGGCGAGGTGAAGATCACGTCTGTCGCTCATCTGCACTCCCTCAAGAAGGGCAACGTAGGGTGGTCAACGGCGATGCCTTGGCCACCGTGCCCGGTCGATGATCTGATTGGTGGCCAATCGCGTCGCGAGTTGACCAGCCTACACCGCACAGAGCTTCTCGGCTGCCGCCAGCAGGGTTTCTTCGCGCTTGGCAAAACAAAAACGCACCAGACGCATCTCTGCCGGTGGTTGCTGATAAAACACCGAGACCGGGATCGCCGCCACGCCTTGCTCGCGGGTCAGCCACTCGGCCATCTGCAGATCATTCAGATCCGGGCGAATGGCCGAGTAATCGGCCAACTGGAAGTAGGTACCTGGCGAAGGCGTAAAGCTGAAACGCGAAGCTGCAAGCTGATTGCAGAACCGGTCGCGCTTGGCCTGATAAAACGCCGGCAGTTCGCTGACGTGCTCAGGATGTTCTGCCATGAAGTCAGCCAGCGCATGTTGCAGCGGGGTGACCGCAACGAAAGTTACGAACTGGTGAACCTTGCGTAGCTCTGCGGTCAGCGCCGCCGGCGCCACGACGTAACCGGTCTTCCAGCCGGTGACGTGGTAGGTCTTGCCGAACGAACTGACCACAAAGGAGCGTTGATACAACTCCTCATGGGCCAGCACGCTGGCGTGCTGCGCACCGTCAAATACCAGATGCTCATACACCTCATCACTGATCAGCCATATCTCGCGCTCACGGACCAGTTCCGCCAGCTGATCGAGGTCGGCACGCGACAGCAGTGCACCGCTGGGGTTATGTGGCGAATTGATGAATATCAGTCGGGTATGCGGGGTGATGGCATCAGCCAGACACTGCCAGTCGATGGCAAAGTCCGGCAATTGCAGCGGCACGTGAATACAGCGCCCGCCAGCCAGCTCCACTGCCGGCTCGTAACTGTCATAGCAAGGATCGAGAACGATGGCTTCATCACCCGGACGAATCAGCGCCTGCACCGCGCAGAAAATCGCCTCGGTAGCACCGGGAACGATGGTCACTTCAGTCTCTGCGTTGACGCTGCGGCCATAGAGCCCGGCCACTTTCAGCGCCACCTGTTCGCGCAAACGCGGCAAGCCGGTCATCGGTGCGTACTGGTTATGCCCTGCCTGCAGGTGGCGCATGGCCGCCTCAATCAGGGCTGGCGGGCTGGCAAAGTCCGGAAAGCCCTGGGACAGATTGAGCGCGCCAAACTCCGCCGCCAGTTGCGACATGCGGGTGAAAATCGTGGTGCCGACATTCGGTAGTTTGCTGGTCAGCTGCATGACGCTCCCCTCAGAGGTTCTTTGGGTTACTTCTTGTCGCGGCGTTTCTTCTCTTCCTTTTTGTGATGGCTCATCATGCGGCGCTTCCTGTTCACCTGACGATCGGTGAGGGAGTTCTTCTTGCCCTCGTAAGGGTTTTCACCACCCTTGTACTCGATACGCAACGGTGTACCAACAAGCTTGAGCACGCGCCGGTAGGTGTTTTCCAGGTAGCGCGAATAAGACTTCGGTACCGACTCCACCTGGTTGCCGTGGATCACGATCAGCGGCGGGTTGGCACCACCGAGGTGGGCGTAGCGCAACTTGATGCGCCGACTGCCGACCATCGGCGGCTGATGCTCGCGCACTGCGTCTTCGAGGATCTGCGTCAGGCGGTTGGTTGGCCAGCGGGTGATCGCTGACTTGAACGCAGCCTGCACCGACTTGTACAGATGACCGACGCCGGTGCCGTGCTTGGCGGATATGAAGTGAATGTCGCAGTAGTCGACAAAGTTCAACCGGCGCTCCAGCCCGGTTTTCACGTAGTCCTTTTCGCCCTGCTCCATGCCGTCCCATTTGTTCAGGGCAATGACCAGCGCGCGACCGGTTTCCAGCACGAAGCCGAGCAAATTGAGGTCGTGCTCGACCACACCTTCGCGGGCATCCATGACGAAGATCACCACGTTGGCGTCCTTGATCGCCTGCAGCGTCTTGACCACCGAAAACTTTTCCACCGCCTCGAAGATCTTGCCGCGGCGGCGCACTCCGGCAGTGTCGATCAAGGTGTACTTCTCGTCATCACGCTCGAAGGGGATGTAGATACTGTCACGGGTGGTACCGGGCTGGTCATAGACGATGACCCGATCCTCACCCAGCATGCGATTGACCAACGTCGACTTGCCGACATTCGGCCGGCCGATGATTGCAATCTTGATGCCGTCCTTTTCACTCGGCCCGGGGATGCGCTTGGCTTCCTCGCCCTGCGCGACGATTTCTTCCTCACCTTCGCCGAATTCTTCCTCGCCGCCATCCTTGGGGAAGATGCCCAACGCCAATTCCAGCATGGTGGTGATACCGCGGCCATGCGCAGCAGCAATCGGTATCGCATCGCCCAGGCCCAGCGGGCTGAATTCGGCGCGGGCGATATCCGGATCAACCGTATCCACCTTGTTGGCCACCACGAAGCAGCGCTTGTTGCGCTTGCGCAGGTGCTCTCCGATCATCTGGTCGGCGGCGGTCATGCCATCGCGCGAATCGACCATAAACAGCACTGCGTCGGCTTCTTCGATCGCTTGCAATGACTGTTCGGCCATTTTCGCATCGATGCCTTCTTCATCGCCGGAGATTCCGCCGGTATCAATGACGATATAGCTGCGCCCTTCCCACTGCGCTTCGCCATACTGACGGTCGCGGGTCAGCCCGGCGAACTCGGCGACGATAGCGTCACGGGATCTGGTCAGACGATTGAACAGTGTCGATTTGCCGACGTTAGGGCGGCCCACCAGGGCAATTACCGGAACCATGGGTTCCTCCAGCTATAAATGCAAAAAACGCAACGGCCGCTACCAGGGTAGCGGCCGGAACACAAAGCAGCCCAAAGACCACTCGGGTCAACAGTTACTTGACGGTATAGGCAACCAGATCGCCGCCGTTGGCATACACATAGATCCAGTTATCCACCACCAGCGGGCGAACTCGCAGACCATCGCTATCGACGTTTTCGCGCCCGAGATACTGACCGTCAGCCTGACTGAGCAGGTGCACATAACCCTCGAAATCACCTACCGCAACATAGCTGGAGATCACCGCGGGGGCTGTCAGCTGGCGACGCAACAGTTGATCGTTGCTCCACATGGCCGACGCACTGTTCTTGTCGACCCCTTCGACAACACCGCTGTCGAGACTCACGTACAGATTGCCAAAATCCTGCCCCAGGCCAACATAACTGGAAGAGTCGCGCTGCCAGATAATCTGTCCGCTATCAACATCCAGTGCCGCCATGCGTCCCTGGTAAGTCACGACGTAGAGAATACCGCCATCCAGCAGCAGACCACCGTCGATATCGACAATTCGTTCCAGCTCGGAACGGCCTTTGGGCAAGGTTACCTTCTGCTGCCAAACCGGCGCTCCGTTCTGTACATTCAGAGCAACAACCTTGCCCGATGACAAAGCAGTAATCGCCAGATCGTTGGTTACCAACGGAGTGCTGGTACCACGCAAGGTAAGCACCGCCGGCGTGTTGTCGGAAATCCACAGACGTTTGCCGGTATCGGCTTCCAGACCGATGACACGATCGTCCTGGGTTTGCACCACGACCACATAGCCATTACTGACCGGCGGAGCGAGTACTTCACTCGGGACTTTCGCGCTCCATACGGGCTCGCCGGTGTTCGCATCCAGAGCAATAACCTTGCCCTTGAGGGTTCCGACAAATACCAGACTGCCATTTACACTAATGGCGCCCGAGATCTGGTGATCAAGTTCCTTTTCCCAGATCTTGTCGCCAGTCAGGCGATCAATAGCCATCACTTCGCCATTCAAGTCAGCAGCGAAAATGCGGTTACCGTCGATGGCCGGAATCAGTTTGTTGTACAACTCTCCCTGACCGTCGCCTACCGAGCGACTCCACTCCTTCTGCAGACTGGCCGTTTCCGTGAAGTCTGGCAGAGGCGAAGGCTCCAGCTCCTGTTCTTTACTACTACTGCAGCCCGCCACCACGGAGGCGAGCGTCAACACCGCTAACGTTTTAAAGCGCATGACGTTACTCATCCTTTTGGGCCAGATCATCAAGCTTCATTTGCAAACCACCTGCAGCGGCCTCGTCAGAGAGCGCCAGCTTGGCTTTTTGATAGGCCGCACGCGCTTCCTCGGGACGATCCAGCTGCACCAGCAAATCCCCCTTCAACTCTTCACGACCAGCCTGAAAAGCCGGGGCAGCATTGCCTTCCAGCAACTTCAGGGCTTCTTCAACCTTGCCCAATGCTGCCTGAACTCTGGCCAGGCGCTGGCGGGCCAACTCTTCAAGCGTGTCATCTGCCGGCTTGTCGAGTACAGCCTGAAGCTGAATCACTGCCTCTTCCGGCTTGCCTGCATCAATAGCCACCTTGGCCACGAAAAGACTGCCGTACTGGGCATACTGGCTTCCCGCAAAATCTTTCTGCAGATTACCGGCAATGGCCGCTACCAGAGACATATCTGGCTGCCCACTGTCAGTGATCACTGTATCCAGCAGTTGCTGATAAAGCATCGAGGCGGTTTCAGCCTGATTGGCCTGGTAGTTCTCCCAGCCTTTCCAGCCGAAAACCAGGATCAGAGCCAGGGTAACTCCGGTCATCAGTGGCTTGCCGTTGCGCTGCCACCAGTCGCGGATCATCGCCAGTTCTTCTTCTTCAGTACGCGAGGTCACCCCAATACTCCTATCAAATGTCGGCCGGCCGGCTTATTCCGGGACGGATAATAACTCGCCAGCCCTTCCAGTGGCTGACATGAATAAAATCAATGCTGCTTTAAACAGCCTGCCAGATAAGCCGGCAAGTCCTGCCAGCTTACTGCTTGCTGCTGACCTTCATCGCGTAAAGGCTTAACCCCGATCACCTTCAGGGCCAGCTCATCCTCACCCAACACCAGCGCATAGACCGCACCGCTTTTATCCGCTTTCTTCAACTGACTCTTGAAGCTGCCCGCCCCCGCATTCACCACCAGGCGTAAACCGGCGATTTCATCACGCAGCGTTTCCGCCAGAGTCAGCGCAGCCAACTCGGCAGCCTCCCCGAAAGCCGCCAGATACACATCAACCTGTCGTGACAGTTCTACCGGCACTTTATCAAGGGTCTCCAGCAGTAACACCAGACGTTCGATGCCCATGGCAAAACCAACACCCGTGGTAGGTTTTCCGCCCATCTGCTCAACCAGACCGTCATAGCGGCCGCCGGCACACACCGTACCCTGAGCGCCCAGCTGGTCGGTTACCCATTCGAAGACTGTCTTGCCGTAATAGTCGAGGCCGCGCACGAGTTTCGGGTTGATCACATAAGGAATACCCGCCGCATCCAGTCGCGCACGCAGCCCGGCAAAATGCTCGCGGGAATCATCATCAAGAAAGTCTGCCAGACGTGGCGCATCGACCAGTAACGCCTGGGTTTCCGGCGACTTGCTGTCCAGCACCCGCAGCGGATTGCTATTCAAACGGCGACGACTGTCTTCATCCAGTTGCTCGCGGCGTGCTTCCAGGTACTCAACCAGTGCTTCCCGATAGATCGCCCGCGCAGCAGAACTGCCCAGACTATTCAGCTCCAGGGTCACGGAGTCACGCAAGCCAAGCAGCCCCCAGAGGCGCCAGGTCAGGACAATCAGCTCGGCGTCGATATCCGGACCGGCCAGGTTGAATGCTTCTACGCCGATCTGGTGAAACTGCCGATAACGGCCTTTCTGCGGGCGCTCATGACGAAACATCGGACCGCTGTACCAGAGCTTCTGTACCTGACCACCACCGCTAAGGCCATGCTCAAGCACGGCCCGCACACAACTGGCCGTCCCTTCGGGGCGCAAGGTCAGGGAGTCACCATTGCGATCTTCGAAGGTGTACATCTCTTTCTCGACAATATCAGTCACTTCACCGATAGAGCGCTTGAACAGTTCGGTGAACTCAACAATCGGCATACGGATCTGACGGTAACCATAACTATCCAGCAAACCGGCAACCGTAGCCTCGAAATAGCGCCACAAGGGCGTCTGCTCGGGCAGAATGTCATTCATGCCACGAATGGCTTGCAGAGACTTGCTCACAACACTTCCTTAAATAATATTCAGCTACGCACAATCAGCGCAGCGTCAGCAGCAACCTTCTCAGCTGCCTTTTGACGAATCAGTTTTTCCAGCTCTGCTGCCAGATTTTCATTGCCGAGTTTCAGTGCCGGCTTGCCATCCAGATAGATCAGGTTGCTCGGTGTCCCGCCGGTCAAGCCGATATGGGCTTCCTTGGCTTCGCCGGGGCCATTGACCACACAGCCGATCACCGCCACATCCAGCGGCACCAGCAAATCCTCCAGACGCGACTCCAGCTCGTTCATGGTTTTCACCACATCGAAGTTCTGTCGCGAGCAACTGGGGCAAGCGATGAAGTTGATGCCGCGTGAACGCAAGCGCAAGGACTTGAGAATGTCGTAGCCAACCTTGACCTCTTCAACGGGATCGGCGGCCAGAGAGATGCGAATGGTATCGCCAATGCCCTCGGCCAACAGCATACCCAGGCCTACTGATGATTTAACCGTGCCCGAACGCAGCCCACCGGCCTCGGTGATACCCAGGTGCAATGGCTGTTCAATCTGCGTAGCCAGCAAGCGGTAAGCCGCCACTGCCATAAATACATCCGAAGCCTTGACGCTTACCTTGAAGTCCTGAAAGTTCAGGCGTTGCAGGTGCTCAACGTGACGCAAAGCCGACTCGACCAGCGCTTCCGGGGTCGGTTCGCCATATTTCTTCTGCAGATCCTTTTCCAGCGAGCCGGCATTCACCCCGATACGAATCGGAATACCGCGATCACGCGCCGCATCGACCACCGCCCGAACGCGATCTTCCCGACCGATATTGCCGGGGTTGATGCGCAGACAATCAACACCCAGCTCGGCTACACGCAAGGCAATCTGATAGTCGAAATGAATGTCGGCAACCAGGGGCACCCGCACCTGCTGCTTGATCCTGCCAAACGCCTCGGCAGCATCCATATCCGGGACCGATACCCTGACGATATCGGCACCGGCATCTTCCAGACGGCGTATTTGCCCGACAGTTGCCGCTACATCACAGGTATCTGTGTTGGTCATGCTCTGCACGGCGATCGGAGCATCACCACCAACCGGGACAGAGCCGACCATTATCTGACGGGAAACGCGGCGTTTGATCGGAGACTCGCAATGCATGGCTAGACAGACTCAATAAATTTTTTTGCAGGAGCTAACTGTATCAATCCGGAACCAGCCCAATGGCTTGAATTCTCGGATATGCAGCTACTGACCCAGCTTCAACCGGGCTGTTTCACCTGAGGTGAATGGCGCGGTATCTACAGCCTCGCCATTAAAAGCCACCTGCGCACCCGAGGCAAAGCCCAGACGCAGTTCAAGGGGTAACTTGACCGCCAGATGGATGCTCTCGCCCGGTTTTTTCATCGTACTTAGCAAAACCTTGCCATCGGCATCGGTGACCTGAGTCCAGCAGGTAGCTGTAAATTGCACAGACAGCAAACCCTCACCAGCAGCAACAGCAACGCCTGCTTCAGCAGGGGCCGGAGTGACTGGTGTAGCAATGACTGCCTCTGCGACCGTCTCCACAGCCGCCTCCACCGGCGCCTGCTCGGCGGTAGCGGAGGTGGCAGATGGCATCACTGGTACAACCGGAGCTTCAGCAGAAGCAGCTATTTGAACATCCGTGCCAGCAGGCTCGGCAATCTCAAGTTGCTGCCCCTCAACAGGTACTGACGCTTCTGCCTGCGCAAGCTCAACAGCCTGATCCTCTGGCTCAATAGGGTGAATCTTGGTTGTGCCATCAGCACTTTCCACTTCAACCCGCTCAAACACGCTGGAT
>Ga0102814_10003224_pt1 | contig 10707 bp, 7 predicted proteins | sample ColrivemetaGS741_FD_79112 | JGI IMG/M metagenome (GOLD analysis project Ga0102814, IMG submission 79112) | Estuarine microbial communities from the Columbia River estuary - Flood tide ETM metaG S.741 | ecosystem: Environmental > Aquatic > Marine > Intertidal zone > Estuary | place: USA: Columbia... | reverse complement strand
ATCATAACGTCAACAATTTCAACATTAACTGCTTCGTAATCACCTGGTGCATCTACTAATCTTATCGTAATAGTTGGTGCAGCAGTACTAATGTCACTCGATTTATTATCATCACATGAAAATAAAAATGCAATAAAAAATAAAGGGAAAATTAATTTTAAAAATTTCATTTTGCTCATAATTCTATTTTTTTTAAATATTATATTTAGATATACGTGGTAAATGTTCTGTTTAGACGTAAAAAAAATAATGATATAAAATTGACACTTCTTAACGCGCTTAGAATCAATACCTCACATTATTTAATTTCAATAATACAATTTTAAAATAGATTTAAGTATTTTTATACATGAATAGCATATTTACGTATACCAAATGTTATTTTGCTAAAAAAAAATTAAAAGAACATGACAAAAACAGCACTAATAACTGGAGCAACCAGTGGCATAGGAAAAGCAACCGCTTTTGAGTTCGCAAAACAAGGACTTAATTTAATTTTATGTGGTAGACGATTGGAACGCTTGCAAACCATTCAAAAAGATCTAGAAAAGTTAACCAAAGTGCATATATTAAATTTTGATGTTCGAGATAAAGAAGCAACATTTAAAGCTATCGAATCGTTACCAGATCATTTTAAAAAAATAGATGTTTTGATAAATAATGCAGGAAATGCGCATGGCTTAGACTCTATACATGAAGGAAGCATTGACGATTGGGAAGCCATGATTGATATAAACGTAAAAGGGTTATTGTATGTAAGTAGAGCTGTAATACCGCAAATGACTGCACGTAAATCAGGACATATCATCAATATTGGTTCTTCGGCAGGAAAAGAAGTGTACCCAAAAGGAAACGTGTATTGCGGTAGTAAACATGCCGTTTTAGCCATCACCGAAGGCATGCGTATGGATTTAAATCCGTTTGGTATCAAAGTAGGCGCTATAAACCCGGGGTTGGTTGAAACCGAATTTTCAAAGGTGCGGTTTAAGGGTGATAAAATAGCCGATTCAGTTTATAAAGGATATAAAGCCTTGCAGCCAGAAGATGTTGCAGAAGTTATATATTTTGCTATTTCAAGACCTGCTCATGTAAATATTGCAGATGTTTTAATGTTTTGTACCGCCCAGGCAAGTAGCACTATTTTGAAAAAGGAAATTTAACATAAACTATGAGATTCCCGCCTTCGCAGGAATGAGAAATATGATTAACAAACGCCTACTTATAAAGCACTTGTTGGCTCACAATGATGAAAATAGTTTTTACGATAAAAAGCGTAGAATCGATATTAGTTTTAAAGAAGGTAAAGCTAAATTTTTAAAGCATATTTGCGCGCTTTCTAACAGCAATCCTAAAAACAACTCATACATTGTTATTGGCGTTGAAGATGAAGATAACGATATTGTGGGAGTCGATTTTTTTGACGACAGCAAAATTCAAAACTTAATTAATGCTTATTTAACCAATCCACCCATTGTTCAATATGAAAACATTCCGTTTCCGCACTTACCAGACCATAAAGTAGTCGGCTTAGTAACTATAAGGCCAACGGGGAAAATAACTTCTTTAAGAAAAAACATCTGGAAATATTACGGTGGCTCTGTTTTTTTTAGAGATGGCAGCATGAGTATGCCTAAGGTGTTTGATATTGAAATAAAAGACATTAATTCCAAAATAGTTGAAGCGATTGAAAACAACGCTCAAAACAATATAGAACATACCTTAAATGGTGTTTTCGACTTTTTGAAAAACCGAAAAGATTACACTCCTCAATATAAAGTTTTTAAAGAGTATTTTGTAGTATGTTGGGCAGGACAAAAAAAGGTCGTTAAAAACGAAGTTTTCTATTCCAGAGTAGATATTGAACTCATTAATGAGCAGGTTCGTTTGTTTTTTTCTGCGTTAGATGAGGTTGCTATTTTTATAAATGAAGATTCTTTTAGAATTATTGAATATGTAAACCTCGGATTTCAAAATTCTCATACTTACCATCAATTAGAAGAAACCATTATTAGTTTTGAAAACAATGCGAATTATAATATTGAAACTAAACTATTATTTGAACCGCCTCAATACGACAAAAAAGTATTGCATCATATTTATAACGCCACAAATTCCGTGTTAGAAAAGCTAAAAAAAGGGCTTCCTTTTACAAAAAATGAAGAGTTGGATTTAAAAAATTTACCAGTAACCTATTTAATTTGTTACTTAAATTTATTTCATGAAGCTATTGATAAATTAGAAGAAGCCAAACCTTTTTTAAGAGCTCACAGTGAAGAGTTATACCATCTATATAAAGAATCTATGCGAGTTTTAAGAAAAGTAAAATATAGTTAATAACCTTGTTAAAAACTTAACCTTAAATTAACTTTGGATTTTAATTTCGTGGGAAAAAAGACATATATTTGCGCTGCTATTAATCTTTTTAAGATATAAATCCTGTCTCTCCCGGAAAACTCGGCATTGATGCAGGATTTTTTTTATGCGTTTATTTCAAGCGCATTAGCCACCAATCTTATTTCACTGTATGTGAATTTGTCATCAATTTTATTTTTAAGCTCCGTAAAGTTTTCAAAAGTTGCTTTTTGCATGATGGTTTTAAGTTCTTCATACTTTTCTACTGGCATAACATCCGTAATTTTAATGTCGCCCGTTGGAATAAAATGAGCCAAATGCCCTTCAATAGTAGTGGTTGTGAAATTACGCTCTTTAGCAATTTCAAAAATTGATAATCCGTTTTTAAATAGTTGAAGTGACACCTTTTTAGTGTCCTCTTTTTTTGGTTTTTCCTTTTTAATGCTTCCTTTTTTAGAAACAATAGTTTTTGGTTTAATAGCATTAGTATCACAATACTCCTTAATGATATCAATAATTTCGTCGCCATATTTTTCTACTCGCACTTTTCCCATGCCATTAACCACCAACAATTGTTTATGGGTTAAAGGAAGCATTTCGCATAAATCGTATAACGATTTTTGAGTAAAAATAACATAATGCGGTACATTCTCCACATCAGCAAAAGAAGCTCGCAAATCTTTTAACTGTTCAAATAATACAGGATGTTCGGATGTGTCTTTGCGTTCCTTTTTAACAGGAGTTACTTTTGTTTTTTGTAAAACCGCTTTTGCTCTTAACTCTAAATATTTTAAGCTGCTATAACTGTTTTTTAGACCATTTAAACAAAATAATTTAATGACTAATTGCTCTTCAAGTACATCTAATTGCTTATTTATGTCTTTATCTATTTCCTTATTTTCTGTGGCAAATGTTAAAGTGTCTAAAGGTGTTTTTATAAATTCTGACGTGTGTTTTATAAAATAAGCTACAGCTTTATTAATTCTTCCTTGAATTACTGCGCTTTTTTCCGGCTCGATTACATCAACACACAATGTTTTTAATTGTGCCATAAAACTTGTGTTTAGCTTTAATAGCTTGGTAATACCTGCTTCTTTTATGGCGATTAAAGGCTCAATCATATTCCCTTTTATACTACTTGAGTTTTTGTAATAAAGGTCTAAAAGCCTGTTTACAGGTTGTAAAAACGCATAGTAATTTAGCAGTTCCCCAATTAAATTTAGCTGATATTTTTTTTGCGATTCGTTTAAAACAGTTTCATTTGGCGGGTTATTTTCAACCGATTCGTTAAATGAAGTTACACGCATATCGTTAATAATACTGCTTTCACTAATCGGGTTTTTCAACACAATCCCTTCTAGGGTTCTGCATCTACTAAGCGCCACATAAGTTTGTCCGTGTGCGAAAGATGCTTGCGCATCAATAATGGCTTTGTCAAAGGTTAATCCCTGACTTTTATGAATGGTTATTGCCCATGCCAATCGCAATGGCATTTGTGAAAATGCACCCGATACATGCTCTGAGATTTCTTTGGTTTCTGGGTTTATGCTGTAATTAATATTCTCCCAAATTTCGGGCGTTACTGCTATATCAAAATCATCGTCCAGACATCGAACCGTAATTTCTTCTTTATCTAAATGAATAATCTCGCCTATTTTTCCATTAAAATAGCGCTTTTCGGGAGTGCTGTCATTCTTTACAAACATCACCTGAGCGCCTTTTTTTAACTCTAGTTTTTCATGGGTTGGGTATGAATATTCAGGGAATTTACCATCAACCTCAGCCTTATAAAAGTAACTTTTATTCTTGTTTTTTTGCAACTCCAGATTATTCATCTCGTTGGCTCTGTTATTATGCGTGGTAAGTGTTATGTATCCGTCATTTTTAGCAGGCACAAAATCGGCAATAAATCGTTTATTCAAAAGTGCCGCCGAATCACTGGAAAGCTTATTATTCCTTATTTCATTCAGAATTTTAATAAACACCTCATTATCTTGCCTATAAATATGCTTAAGCTCAATACTAATCGGGTTGCAACTTTTAAACACGTTGCTGCTAAAAAAATATGGCGTTTCGTAGTACGGTTTTAACAACTCCCATTCGTTGTCTTTCACCACGGGCGAGAGCTGTTGCAAATCGCCAATCATCAGCACTTGCACACCTCCAAAAACTTTCTTACGGTCCTTATAACGTTTTAAAACCTGATCAATGCCATCCAATAAATCGGCACGAACCATACTAATTTCATCTATAATTAGTAAGTCTAGCGACTTAATAATATCGATTTTAGTTTTATTAAATTTTCTCTGAAACCCCGACTCTTTATTTTGATACCCCGATTCCTCTGGTAAAAGCGGACCAAATGCCATCTGAAAAAACGAATGAATAGTAACCCCTTTAGCATTAATAGCCGCTACACCCGTTGGCGCAACAACTACCAATCGCTTAAACGATTTTTGCTTTAAACTATGTAAAAAAGTAGTTTTTCCTGTGCCTGCTTTTCCCGTTAAAAAAACGTTTCTATCTGTTTTTTCAACAAAATTCCAGGCTAACTCAAGTTCTTGGTTTTTGGGCATTGGGTTTTTTTAAATCAATGTTTTTCTAAAAAACAAATATAGTTAAAACCTTTAAAATTATTTGAGCGCCTGCCTGCCGGCAGGCAGGTTACCACAAGGGTCGGGCTATTCGTTACAAGTCCTCGCTCCTGCCTCACTGCAGGCTTTTCACTGCTATCCCTAACGCAGAAAAAAACCTCACAAGTTTTAAAATACCGTGAGGTCTTTAATAATTTATTTATAATCTAATAGATTCCTGCCTATGCAGGAATTTTACAAATCAAACTTAATACCTTGCGCTAAAGGTAAACTTGTTGTATAATTTATGGTATTCGTTTGGCGACGCATATATACTTTCCACGCATCACTACCCGATTCGCGACCGCCTCCAGTTTCTTTTTCACCACCAAAAGCACCACCAATTTCGGCACCTGACGTTCCAATATTTACATTGGCAATACCGCAATCAGACCCTTGAACAGATAAAAAATGTTCTGCTTCTCGTAAATTATTTGTCATAATTGCAGAAGACAAGCCTTGAGCCACTTTATTTTGAATATCAATAGCATTTTCAACTTCACCTGAATATTTTAATAAATATAAAACAGGCGCAAACGTTTCATGCTGCACAATTTTAAATTCGGGTCTAGCTTCGGCAATGGCTGGTTTTACATAACAACCACTTTCAAAACCTTCACCTTCTAAAACACCACCTTCAACTAAAATTTTCCCACCTTCTTCAACGACTTTTGTTAATGCATTTTGGTACATTTTCACCGCATCAGTATCGATTAATGGTCCTACATGATTTTTTTCATCCAATGGATTTCCAATTCGAAGTTGTTTATAAGCGTCAGTAACGGCTGTTTTTACTTTATCATATATAGATTCATGAATAATCAATCGTCTTGTTGATGTGCAACGTTGTCCAGCAGTTCCAACAGCACCAAACACAGCACCAATAACCGTCATCTTTATATCCGCATCTGGAGTAACAATAATGGCATTGTTTCCACCTAATTCCAGTAAACTTCTCCCTAAACGTCCTGCCACTTCTTGTGCCACAATTTTACCCATTCTGGTAGAGCCTGTTGCCGAAATTAACGGAACACGGGTATCTTTAGTCATATATTCACCTACGCGATAATCGCCGTTTATTAAACATGAAATTCCTTCTGGCAAATTATTCGCTTTAAAAACCTCAGCTGCTATATTCTGACAAGCAATGCCGCAAAGTGGTGCTTTTTCGCTGGGTTTCCAAACACAAACATCACCACAAATCCATGCTAATGCAGTATTCCACGCCCAAACAGCCACTGGAAAATTAAAAGCAGAAATTATACCAACTACCCCAAGTGAATGGTATTGCTCGTACATACGATGTCCTGGTCTTTCAGAATGCATCGTTAAGCCGTGTAACTGTCGGGATAATCCAACAGCGAAATCACAGATGTCAATCATTTCTTGAACCTCACCTAATCCTTCTTGGTAAGATTTTCCCATTTCATAGGACACCAGTTTTCCTAAAGCTTCCTTTTTCTCACGTAATTTATCTCCAAACTGACGTACAATTTCACCGCGTTGTGGAGCTGGCATTAATCGCCAAGTTTTAAATGCTTTTGTAGCAGCATCCATTACTTTATCATAATCTTCTTTAGTAGTCGTTGCTACTTTCCCAATTAATTTCCCGTCTACTGGCGAACAAGATTCCAAAATGTCGCCATTTGAAAAGTTGTTAGAACCTGTAGAAGTTCCATCATTTATGTCTTTAACACCTAAAATATTAAGCGCCTTTTGAATTCCAAAATCGGTTGCTATTGCCTGCATGTTTATTGATTTATTATTCTAATCGTATTTATTTGCGAATATAGCAATAAAAAGTCGTTTTTATTAAAGTTCATTAACAATAAAACGACTAAATTTAGAGCCGTAACTAATAAATTTTAAAATGAAAAAACTCATTTTTATTCTAACAGTAATTTTAATTGTGTCTTGTAAAAATAGTTCGGATACCAAGGTTGATAATCTGGAACAAAAACAATCTCAATTTTCTATAGTTATTCATGGAGGTGCTGGTACTATTTTAAGAAAAAACATGTCACCGGAGCAAGAAACCTTATACACCGCAAAACTTGAAGAAGCGATTCGTGTTGGTTATGTTGTTTTAAAAAATGGTGGTTCCAGTCTGGATGCTGTTCAAAAAACAATTAATATTTTAGAAGATTCGCCCCTTTTTAACGCGGGCAAAGGTGCTGTTTTTACCAATGCCGAAACTAATGAGCATGATGCTTCTATTATGGATGGGAACACTTTAAAAGCTGGGGCGTCAGCAGGAACTACTATTGTTAAGAACCCCATAAATTTAGCTCGAGCTGTCATGGATCAATCTCCTCACGTGATGCTTTCTGGGGTAGGTGCCGAAACTTTTGCCAAAGAACAAGGTTTAGAAATAGTTGACCCTAGTTATTTTTATACTGAAAAGAGTTTTAACGGATTACAACGTGTTAAAAATTCTCAAAAAACAGCTTTTTATAATGAAGATATCAAAGATTCAAAATTCGGAACCGTGGGCTGTGTCGCTCTGGATAAACATGGAAATTTAGCAGCTGGAACATCTACTGGCGGCATGACTAATAAACGTTGGGGACGTATTGGGGACGCTCCAATTATTGGCGCTGGCACCTATGCTAATAATAAAACCTGTGCAGTGTCTTGCACCGGATGGGGTGAGTACTTTATTCGTGGCGTGGTAGCTTATGATATATCAGCATTAATGGAGTATAAAGGTTTAAGTTTAAAAGAAGCCGCACAAGAAGTTATTCAGAAAAAAATTCCAGAACTTGGTGGCGATGGCGGTATTATAGCTATTGATAAATACGGAAACATGACCATGGAATTTAATACTTCTGGTATGTTCAGAGCAACTATGAACGAAAAAGGAGAGCTTTATATTGGTATGTACAATGACTAATCAATCATCTTATTACGCTGTTATTTTCACTTCAATTCAAAAAGAAAACATTGAAGGTTACAGTGAAATGGCTGAAAAAATGGAACAGTTAGCAAAACAACAATCTGGTTTTATAGGAATGGATAGCGCCAGAAAACAGGTTGGCATTACTGTAAGTTATTGGGAAAGTTTAGAAGCCATTAAAAAATGGAAACAACAAACAGATCATATTGAAGCGCAAAACACAGGAAAAACGGATTGGTATAGCTGGTATAATGTGAAAATTTGTAAAGTAGAACGGGAATATGAATTTGGGAATGAATCAAAAATAAATGATTAAAATTTCAAATTAACGTTTTAATGCAAAATGCCCGGTCAATTTTTGTCCATCAATAATAATAACATACCAATAATCGTCTGATGGTAATTGTGCACTATTGAAAGTCCCATCCCATGAAAATGGGCTGTTTTCAGAATATTTTACAAGTTTTCCGTATCTGTTAAAAATAGATACTTGCGAGGCGCCATAAAATTCAATACCACTTAAACTAAATGTGTCATTTACACCATCATTGTTCGGAGTAAAATACTTCGGAACATAAAAATGTAAATGTATTTTAGTATCTATTATAGGGCAATTACGCTCCCGCACATAAATTGTATACAAACCACCCTTTATATTTAAAAAAGTGTTAGAGGGTTGGTATATATTTCCATTTAAAGAATATAAGAAATCCCCGGAATTTGAAGTTGTAACAACAATATTTCTACCCTCTGATCTGACATTATCAATACTCGGAATGGCCGCTTGAGTAACATTGAATATTCTGGTTTCAAAAAAACATATTGGACTGGTAATTTCAACTGTATAATCACCTGGTGAATTGACTGTTATAAAATCGGCGGTTTCTCCCGTACTCCAAAGATAAGTAGGGTTTAAAAGGCTTGTGTTTGCCTGTAATGTTAGGGTCGCTCCGTTACAATAAACGAGATCTTCGCTATAGACTGAACCAGGTTGCGTTCCTATTATATCCCAAACACAAGTTATAGCATTAAAAGTTGTTGTTTGCCAACACTGTAAACCTGTTGGTGCTATGGGTTGCGTTCCTGAAATATCCCAACTACATGTTGTTGGATTAAACGTTGCGGTTTCCCAACATGAAGTGGTAGGTTGAACTGGTTGTGTTCCCGTAACATTCCATATGCAAGTAGTTGTATTAAAAGTAGCGGTCTCCCAACATTGTGTTGTGGGTTGAACTTGTTGTGTTCCTGTCACTTCCCAAATACAAGATGTGTTGTTGAAACTGGCCGTTTGCCAACATTGTGTTGTTGGCTGCACAGGTTGTGTTCCTGTAATTTCCCATGCACAGGTAGTCGTGTTAAAAGTGGCGGTCTCCCAACATTGTGTTGTGGGTTGAACTGGTTGTGTTCCTTCATTGCCCCATACACAAGTGGTGTTATTGAACACCCAGTTATCCCAACAGTTTACTGCTAATGGTTGAACCGCTTGCGTTCCTGTAATTTCCCATGCACAGGTAGTCGTGTTAAAAGTGGCGGTCTCCCAACATTGTGTTGTGGGTTGAACTGGTTGTGTTCCTGTAATTTCCCAAGCACAAGTTGTATTATTTTTAGTAGCCGTTTCCCAACAGGCTAAAATTGGTGCTGCGGGTAATTGATTAATTGTTGCTTGATAAATATTCGAAAACGAAACACATTTTGAATTGGATAAATTAACCGCTACTTCTGCAATTTTGGCTCTGTAATATGTTGTATTTAACACAGAAATTGGAAGGGTTTGGTTTGTTTGTCCTACAATATCTACCCAAGTAACACCAGTATCTGTACTTTGCTGCCATTGATAAAAGTGTGTGATGACAGAAGAATTTGGTATAGCAGTTAGTGTTGAAATAAAAGGTGTTGGGCTACTACATAAACTAACAGAAGTGTTGTTATTAGAATCTGTTACTCCAACTGTGTCTCCACAAGATTTAAATTCAATATCATCTATTGCTAAATCATTACCACAACCGCCTTGTCCCTTATTAATCATTTTCAAAATAACTGAATTTTGACCAGCTAAAGTTTGAAAAACCAAGCCATATTTTTTCCAAATTGGTGTAGACGTTCCGTTTATACCTCCTGTATCACCAGAAGCTAATAAATTTGTATTGGTACTATCCCAAATTTCAAAGCGTACGTTTACAGGTATTCCTGAGCCACCACAACCTGTACTTGGCAAAATATTTATTAACCATGAAGAAAATTCATAGGTTGTAGTTTCACAAAGTCCAGTTACGCTCCTTTTATAAAACTCACCTTGAGTGAAATCTGCATTCACAATAAAACATTTCCCATTTGTATCATTAGGTGTATGATCCTCAGTTAAGGTCCATCCGTATGACATTGTTTTACTCGCAATAGTATATTGACCATCTTGAGGACCAGAGTTACCAACGAAAAAATATTGAGTATTTAATGCTGACAAAGGGGGGCCGTAGTTTGTGCCAGTTCCGAAAGTTTCAGTAAAAATAGGATCTCCAGAATTTCCCGTACAAAGGCCTAATTGAGCTTGCATCTTCAAAATAGAAACAAAACATAAGACAAATAAAAGTATACAGGTATTTTTATTAACGGAGTAGGATATAAATAGGTGCGCCTTTAACTTCAAAACGATTTATAGTTATTTTAATTGACTAAAATAAATTATTTAAATTAGATGAAGAAATTTTACGCCTATACAAAGACCATACGGAATTATAATCGTCTTTAAATCAAAGCTTTACTTTATATAAAATATTCTATTAAAATCTCTACCTTTTAATAAATGTTTTAATCATACAATGGTCTGAT
>Ga0102814_10003218_pt1 | contig 10716 bp, 21 predicted proteins | sample ColrivemetaGS741_FD_79112 | JGI IMG/M metagenome (GOLD analysis project Ga0102814, IMG submission 79112) | Estuarine microbial communities from the Columbia River estuary - Flood tide ETM metaG S.741 | ecosystem: Environmental > Aquatic > Marine > Intertidal zone > Estuary | place: USA... | reverse complement strand
TGCACCTCGTAGTACTTCTCATCGAACTCCTTGAGACCACGAGAGCCCTCTTGGATCTGCTTGAGGAGAGCCTCCCGCAGTGCTGGGATGTTCCACGCCTTCTCCGGAACGTCAAGCAGACGACCGATGTGGGCGTCCCCGTTCGGGAACTTGTGACGGGAGGTCGCCACCTGAAGGATCACGTCGTACTCCGGAGGACCATCGAAGTCCGGGATCTCCTCCAGCGTGTGGCACACGTCGCAGCGAAGTAGGCGGATCTTGGTCTCTGTCGCAGAATCTTGACTCATGCTGCCAAGAGTACAATCAAATGGTGAATAACGAAACGACCATCATCACGTTCACGCTGAGGACTGTCGGCGTGACGGAGGACCAATGGATCTCCTCAACGGCCACCACGATGGAGGACGACACCATCGAATCGGTGGAGCGGGCCCGTGTCCGCAACCTGAAGGCCCTCCACACGAGTCTCGCCACCCCTCCACCAGCCCTGACCCCACTGGGTCTCTCCTCCGCGTGGAGAGAGCCCTACGATGACCTCCGCGTGACCATTCACGAGAAGATCATCCGACAGGATCTGATCAGCGGAGAGGCGCTCGAAGAGCGTGAACTAGGAACGCACACGACCCGGTACTACCTGATGAACCTAGAGGAGAACTGACATGCGAGGCAGCGCCGTAACGAACCGACCGGTGAACCGAACCGCGACCTGCTTCTTCTGTGGAGGCTGGCCTGCGTGTCTCTACAAGGACCTCAACGAGAAGCACTCCTACCGGGTCTGCGAGACCTGTGTGGAGAACAAGACCGTCATCAAGGTGGACGGCGTCTACGTCATGAACCCGGAACAACCCGCTGCGACGCAGGAATCTCCTGATTCGGGTAGCCGTAGTTCATCGGAGCATGAAGGTGCTCCCGGTTCTGCCGGGTGACCTCGTCGCCCGTCATCGGGGAGACCTCGGTGTCCGGACGGGCCTTGCGGTACTTCCCGTCCGTGGCACCCTCGTGAAGGCTCGCGGTCTCGCTCCGGCTGCTGTTGACGGCCATGTTCTGACTCCTATCGGATCTGCTTGAAGGCGGCGCGTGGGCCTGCGGGCCCGCGCTGACCCAGTTGGACGTTCTGCGAACGGGCCGCTGCCATTCCGGACCCCGCGAACATCGGGTTGGCTGCCATGGGCTCCGGCAGGCTCGTCTGGGCCACGGCCACATTGGACTTCGTGCCCTTCGGTGTGACAGCAGGCCGGGAGGCTTCGTAGGCGGCGATCCCGCCGGAGAACGCCTCCTTCTTGCGCCGGGTGCTGGCATCCCGTCCGATCTGTCCACCCACATCCGGTCCGGACGGCAGGTTCGAGGGGATCGGGGAAATGCTGCCCGGGGCAGAAGTGGCAGGGCGGACCTTCTTCTTCGGCTCGCTGGGGACGCCGACACCGGGGTTCGAGGTGCTGAACACCGGCTGCGCCTGACTGCGGGCACGAGCCTCGGGATCCGACCCGGGACTCATCGTGTTGCGATCCTCGGGGGACACGTCCATGGCTCGACGCGCCTTCTGACGGAGATTCAACTCCTGAAGGTGGTTCGAGGACGCCTCGTGGACTGCGTCCGCGTCCTTGAGTGCGTGCCAGCCGCCGGGCTGCCGAACGAGAGCCGACACGGCCTTGCGCTGGGCGGTCTGGATCGGAGTCCTCGGAGCAGTCATGCCCATGCCCTGACGCTTCTTCGGGGACGCACCGGGGGCGGGCGTACCCTCACTCGCGAGGGTCTCAATGCCGTACCCCCGGGCTCCCGACGCCTGTGACTCCTGAAGATCGAGGATGTTGGAAGACAGGCGGTCCGTGTGAGACCTCTTGGTCCCGTGGAGTGCCTCGTCAAGGTGCTCCTGCACCTGACCGTGAGCGCGGGACGTGATCTCCGTGGAGGAGAGCGCAGGAGACTGCCCCTTGCCCTGACGACGGGAGATCCGGTCACGAGCCACGTCCAACATCCGGTTCTGGACCGGGTCGGTGTAGCCCAGCGCGTTCAGAGCAGTGTCCCGGCCTCCGGTGGGACGGTTGCTCCCACGAGGGCCCGGCGCATCAGCCTTCGCCATGGCGGAGAGACCCCCACCATGACCCAGACTGTTACCCCCCACGCTCGGGGAGTGCATCATCACCATCGTGTCCACGAGACCATCGCTGCGCAGCGGGTTCGGACGCTGGGCTACAGCATCCGCCTCGGCGCTCAGTTCGGCTGCCTTCGCCCGACCATGCTCGCGCCCAATCTGCTGAGTGAACTTCTGGGACACGCCCTCCTTCACGGGGGGAGCGCCGGGGTTTCCGAACTCGGGAGCCTGCGGCTTGTAGTCGAGACCCTTCGAGGTCTTGGGCCGGGCCACACGAACCTGTGTGCCACCGGAGGTGGTGATCTCGCCGCCCTGAATGCCCGCCTCTGACATCGCCTGCGTGGAACCCTCAAGCGAAGGGTGGATCCCGGAGACGGACTTGGTGGACCCGCGCTCGCCGCCGGTCTGAACTGCGGAAGCATCCACACGAACAGGACCAGTCATCCGGGCCTGAACAGCGGCCTGAGCATCCTGCTGCTTCTTGGTCTTGCGGGCCATCGATCTCTCCTCACAGTTCGGACTGGACCCAGCGTATGGGAGGGGACTGACAGAAGTACGGCCTAACGAAGCCTTGTCACCGGATCATTCGCAATGCGAAACCCCCCGCCCAAGGATCTGAGCGGGGGGCTTCGACTGAACGTCTGCTACTCGTGCGCTCCACGACGCCGGGCGGCGATCATGAGGGCGAGGCCGGATGCCAACGCGAGCGCGGCCATGGTGGCCGTGAACGAGGTGGCGTCATCCCATGCCCCAGTCTTCGCCAACTCGGTTGTGACCGGGGTGGCAGAAGCCGACTCGTAGTCCTTCTTCTTCGGCTTCTTGTAGGTGGGGGTCTTGGTTGCCGGGGGAACGACGACGGCGGTTTCCGTCTCGCTGGGGGTGGCAACCGGGGTGCTCGGAGTCACGCTCGGAGTCACGCTGGGCGTCACGCTCGGAGTCACGCTGGGCGTCACGCTGGGCGTGGCAGTAGGCGTGCCCTCTGGGGTTGCGCTTCCGGTTGGCGTTGCGGTGGGCGTTGCCGTCTCGCTCGGCGTCTCGGTCGGCGTGGGCTCAGTAGGCGTGGGGCTCGGAGGGGGCGTCTCACAGACCTCCGAGTAGTAGAACCAGTCCCGCTTCCCGCTGCTCCCAGCAGAGGTGTAGTGCAGGCCCATCCCCACAGTGCCGATCCACGTCACGTTGTCCGACTTGTGCGGCTCCTGCTTGGTGTTGGCCTGCCAGTAGTCGGCGGGGAACACCGGAATCTCGTCCTTGTCGATGCCGGAGTTGCCCTTCAGGGAGTAGTGCTGCCCGACGCAGACCAGCGGCTCACCGTTCGGCTCACCCCCCTTGGACTGGACGCTCGCCAGCGCGGTGCCCGCGAACACCATGCCGAACGCGACGAGGAGCACCCCGATGATCGCAACCATCCACGTTCTCTTGGATGTCTCAGTTGTCATGTCGTGCCTTTCGTTGGGGCCCTCGTGATGTTGCGCGAGCCTTCAGGATGAAGTATGCCGTCTCCTCACAGAGACCAATACGTCGCCAGACCGGTCAACCCCAAGATCACTGTTCCCGACAGGTACAGGAGGGAGAACATGCACCCTCCTCCGGTCACAGGCCCCGCGTTGTTCAGCCCGATGAAGTGTCCCTTGGGGCAGACCGTGGCGTTCCCGGTCATCTCCCGACCGCACTGAGGGCACTTCCGGGTGCTCCCGATCCCCCGCAGAGCCTGATCGAGATTCTCCGCGTTGCGGGGCCCTGTTCGCCAGATGGGGTTGTTCCGATCCCCCCAGAGCCGACTCATACCAGACCCAGATTGTTCGACATGTAGCGGGATCCGCCCAGCATCCCTGCGGGCCCTCCGCTGTACCACGACCCTTGAACATTCAAGTTGGATCGGGGCGCGTTGACGATGTCGGTCACCCGCGCCTGACGCTCCTGAACCTCGGGGTACCCGTACCGGGGTCGGAAGGGGGCCACCTGAGGCAGCGCAGGACGGACGTGGGTGGTGATCTCGTCCCGGGACATGTGCAGCGAAGCCACCGCCTGCTGGGTCAGCGCCTCCATGTGCGAGGTGAAGGGCCCCTCGTAGGACCAGACCTCAGGCTCCTGATCCCACTTGCGGTACGCCAACTTCCCATCGAAGTACGCGGGCATCAGAACAGCACCCCCTGACCAGAGATCTGCTTCTGGCTCACATTCGGATTGGACTTCTGCATCTTGGCGACGGACTCAGCACCGTACATGGCAGCAGCACCCGCGTGGGCCTTGCCCGACGCCGTGCCTCCAGCAGACTCCGCCTTCTCCTGATTCCACTGGATGGACTGAGTCCGGCTGACGCTGCCCAGCCCATGCTCGGACATCACATCCCGCGCGACCTTGTCGTGCAGCGAGTGGATCCCAGCAATGGACAGGTACTTGGCCTCGTCCTTGGTGCCCGCCAGATGAGGTGCCATCCCGCCGACCCCCGTGTGAGTGTCGGAGACGAGGAAGTTCCCCTTCGGGGCCTTCGGGTCCACCCACGAGTTGTGGTACGCGCGGACCTTGTCACCAGCGCCAGCCCCCGGACGACCCCCGGGCTTCCACGCCTCGCGCAGCGGGGTGCCAGACATGACCTTGGCGGTCACATCGATGGCGCGGGCCATGTTGCTCGGGTAGCCCTGATGCGGGTACTTGCCCTTGAACCCCTCCTTGTACTCCTCACCGGACATCCCCGCCTTGGCGTAGTTGATCGCAGCCTTGGCGGTGTCGTCATTGGGGTACTTGATTCCTCCACCCTTCGAGGTCTGGATGAACGCCATCTGGGGAGACGTGATCGCATTGGCAGCAGCGTTCACATGAAACGGAGTCCCGGTCTCCTTCGAGGAGTTCACGAGACGCTCCCGGGGGAGGTCGTGGCCCTCCTCTGTGTGGCCCCGCTCGGAGTAGAACGACGCGTGGTCAGGGTCCCTGATGAGACCACGCTGAACCTGAGGAGTGAACGACCGCTTCATCGACTCGGGTGTCACGCCGTAGGAGGCGGCAGCGCTGACGATCCGATCCTGCTGGTGCGGCTTGAGATCCTCCCAGCGGGGAGGGGAGTCCACCATGTGCGGGTGCTCGAAGAGCGTCCCCTGCAACGGGTGGTTGGCAGGCTCGGACCCACCCTCCTCGTTCCAGCCCTGTGCGCGGGACAACTGGTGGTTGTTGAGATTCCGCGCTCCGGGGATGATCTCCTGCGCCGTCTTGAAGCGCTCGGGATTCGTCGCCTCGAACTGCTGACGACGCTTGGTCATCCGACCGCCTGCGTTGCTCGCCATGTCCCTACCTCGCCGTCGGCATGAGTCGAGACAGCGCCTGCTGTCGCTTGATGTCGATCCGACCCGGCTCATTGGCCGGAACACTGGCCTTGCCGTCGTTGACCAACTTCGGGGGAGGAGTCACAGTCTCCACGAACGTGGTCTTGAGACCCCTCTTCTCGTTGCGCAGGCCCCGGTCCGGCTGGAGTTGAGAGGGCCAGTAGTAGTCACTCTGGTCGATGCGCTCACCCTTGTGGACCCCGCGCTGGTACGAGCGCTGGTTGACCCTGCTCTTGGTGGCGTCCAGCAGACGATCATCCCGCCGGGTGCGCATCGTGCCGAGATAGCCATCGGGGTACTCCGCCGCCGGGGTGCGGCCAACACCGAGACGCTGTGCGTCGAGTTCAGAACGAGCAGAGGGCATCGCGGAGCCGTGGCCGACGATGTTGCCACCGTACAGACCACCGGCACCCAGCCACTGGTAGTTCTGGTGCGGACCCGGCATCGCGCACCCCCTTTCGCACTGCGAACGCTAGTCCATCTTGAACAGCCACGAGCCGATGTTCTTGGCTCCATGACTGAGGGTGTTCTCCCCTTCGTGGCGCATGGAAAGCGCCCGATCCTGACTGCTGAACGCCCCTCGTGCGATGGGGGCCACAGACCGTGGCCCTGAGTACTCCCGACCGCCCTCACCGAAAGCAGAACCGCCTGTATCCTCCGCCTGAGGCGCAGACGGAGAAGCCCGGGGCACGAACTTGGCCCCGAAGTTCATCTGCGACCCGGAGACGATGGACATCAGGCGGACGCTCCTCCAGAGAACGAGCCACCTGTGCCCTTGCCCCGGATCAGGCGACCATTGGCCTGCGTGGAACTGGCCTCGATGGAGACCGGGACGGGGATGCTGACCCGCAGGCCGTAGCGAGCCCCGCCGTTCTCGTTCTGCACGGGGTTGGGGCGGGCGACCGGGAAGAACGCCGGGTCGGACGCGGGCGCGTAGAAGCGCGGGTGCAGGGTCGCACCGGACGTGTAGTCAGCGCTGGCGTTCACCATGTCGCGCAGGGCGCTGCGATCCATGGGCTGCCGGGGGCTGCCGGTGCTGGACATGCCTGCGAGGCCAACGGCCATCGAGTCTTCGATCACGGGATCCACTCCTCCGTAGACAGACGAAGGCGCACCCATGCGCCTCTTCTGGGCTGGGCTCTGGCGTCGCCAATCAGTCATACAGCGATGGTAGCCACTGAACGGTGCGGAGTGCAGGACTTACTGGAGGCTGAGTCGGAAGACAATTGAGCTGATCGAGTCCTGACCATCCCGGCCCGGCACGTTGGCGAAGCCCTGACGGCAGTACAGGTCCAGACCACGCGGAGCGATGTACCCACGGGCGATGGCGATGGCCTTGTTGGCTTGGTTCACCGCCGATGCTCCAACGGCCCGGAGGACGACCTCCTGCTTCTCGTAGAAGGCGTTGGAGATCGCAGAGGCGACGGCAGACGGGTCGGATCCCCCGCCCACGCGGATGACGCTGTCAGGATCCGCGTCGTCATCCACGGCCAAGTTCCGGTTGGCTACCGCCATCAGTGCTCCTCAGGTGCTTCATACGGCCCGTACCCGGCCTCGACAAGTAGACGCTGGAAGTCTCCCACAGACATCATGACCCACCACTGGTCAACGCGAGTCTTCCCGATCCCTCTCGGCTTGACGACCAGCGCCCCGATCTTCGCCATCTTGTTGGCCTTCTCGACGGCGAGTTCCTTCATCCACGGACCGAAGTGGTACGTGCCCCAGTTCTTGACCTCGATGCAGACATCATCGATCCCGCCGATATCACCCTTGTCCACGGCTCCCTGCTTGCCCAGCCGGTAGACCCGATGGAAGCCGCGAGCGATGAAGTTCTGCTCGACAGGGATCTCCCCCTCCTGATTGCCCTTGCGGGCCGCTGCACTGCTCATGGCTTCTCATCTTCCGGAAGGTGCAGTTGGTTGCCCCAGCCTGACTGGGCTCTGGTGTACTCACTCTGCTCCGTCTCCTTCTCGGCGCGGGCGGCGAGCAGGCTGATTCCCATCTCATCCAACTGCACCCATGCGTTCTCCAACCGGCCCTGCCAGTAGGCGTCCCGCTTCTCCCGCTCGTCGGCGCGGATGATCGGCTCAGCGACCTCCAACACCGCGTTCACCCCATGACGGGCTGACGGTGCTGAAAGCCACGCCTGCCACGCCTTCTCCTGCAACTCGTCGCGGTTCATGGCTTCCACTTATCCCGCCGGGCTGCCTTGACCGATCCCTCGCTGGTGCGCCGGGTCAACTCCCGGCTGAGGACGTTGGCGTCCCTCTCGTACCGCTCTGCAAGATCCGTGACCACCCTGCGGTAGGCGTATGCCTCCTCGAAGTTCCTGCGGGCCTCGTACACGTCGGGATTCTGGAGGGCCTCTGCCTTGGTGAGGGTGACGGCCTTCTTGGTGGGGGCGTCGGTGTAGTGGAGGCTGATCTGCCACTCCAGTTCCAGTTCCAGTTCCTTCTCGCTGATGACCGCGAGCCCTACCTGTGCGCTGGCGTAGTCCGCCCATGCGGTGAACAGGGAGAACTCCTCCATGAGCGCCACATCATCCAGATCCTCAAGGTTGTGGGGGAGGGCTGGTTGGTCATCCACCCCCGGACTCTGTGGCAACTTGAACCCCTGATCCTCGACCTTCGCGACTGCTGCTGCCCCGTTGGGGGATGAGTGGTACACCGTCACTTCGCCTCCTCGTATGCCCTGCACTGCGCGCACACGCCATGGGGGCACTTGACCTCTCGGTCCTTGCTGATCGCCCACTCGATGTCATCCGCGACCTCCCAGAGGTGGTCAGTCCATCGAGAGTCGTACTCAACCACGAACTCCCGAACTTGCTGGTCTGACTTGTACTCGTACACGACCACGGCCCGCTGGACTGGACCGATCTCTGACAGTAGGGCCTGAGACATGCGCAGGTAGATCTGAGTCTGCCGGAAGTGGGAGGGGAGAATCTTGGTGATCCGCCCAAACTTGTCATGCGCTACCTCGTCAGCCTCCTCCTCGCCCAGCACATTCAGGAGTCGAAGCGTCCCGGGACCGATGGTCTTGTTCTCCATCAGGATGTTCTCGTCCCCGCTTGGATTGACGATGCCGTCGGCATGGCCCCCGATCCGACCGTGCGTCAGGGGGACCTCCTTGTACTTCCACATGTGGGGGCCGTGGTCGTTACGGGTCGGGCACGGATCTCCGCCCAGTTCGTTGGACCACGCCCGCTTCTCCTCCCAACAGAGGGGGCACTTCCAGCGACCCCAGAGGATCCCCATGTTCCCGGTCCACCTCTGCCACTTCTCCCCGGACTCGGTTCCGGTCTCGAAGATGAGGTTCAGACGCAGTGGGACGACCGGGGCCTCCTTCATCGAGTGCCCGACCAGTCGGTGCCACGTCGCACGAGGGCACCAGTCCGGCTTGCACATCTCGCTGGGGTGGATGACTGTGGCGTCCCGGTCATTCGGGAGCATCTGGAGGTAGCGGTCAACCTCCCCCAACAGCACCGTCTCGTGCTTCTTCGCCTCCAAGTATGCCTTCATCCTCGGACTGGTCACTCTCTTCTTCTTCGTCGGCATGCTGCTCCAGATAGTTCTCGATGAGGGCCCAGTACCGGGAGCCCCGAAGGTGGGCTACTTCTCGGTACTTGTCCAGTGTGAGTAGACGACGGAGCGCGTTGCGCTCACGGGCGGAGAGACCACCCCAGATACCGAATGGGTCCTCCGTGAGGAGCCCGTAGAAGAGGCACTCAAGGATGACCGGACAAACCACACCAGTGTCGCTGCCTCGGCAGATGGCCTTGGCCCGCGCAGCGACTGCGGCGTAGGTGGCTGCGTCACGGTCTGGGTAGAAGATGTCCGGCTCAGGATGGGCATGGCAGATCCCCTTGATCCAGATGTCTACCGGCGTTGGCCCGAAGTTCAAGGAAGTCCTCCTCATCGAGGACGACGAGGTTCCTTCCCTGAATCTGCACCGCGAGCACAGGGATCCTGCCGTCCAGTAGCGCTTCCTTGCGTATCTTCTCCCATATCGTCTTCTTGATCGAGAAGGACGCCTTCTCAGTGGTCTTGGCCTCCACCAGCAGATCCTCGGATCGCACATCGCCCTTACGGCTCCAGAAGGCCCCGGACGCAGGGACGGTCCTCCCGCCAAGGTTCTTGGCGAGGGACCTCTCCTGCTTCTGGCTAGGAGTCCCTGTCACGTCGGCATGTCTCCCACAACTGAGGCGCGGGGCGTAGCACACTCCTGCGCATGGGCCTGATGTTCATCGTCGTGTGCGACGTGTGCGACCGGGCGAGTGACAGGCCGAACGACCAGTTGTCGATGGCGATGTCCGCCCGAGCGTTCGCAGCGACGCAAGGATGGACCTACAAAGAGTCCAAGTGGAGAGCAAGCGACATCTGTCCGGACTGCATCTGAGTTCGCACTGCGAATCACGGTGCCACTCCCTGCCTGCACTCCTGCTCCATGTAGAGAGCCTCTTGCCCGTCGATGTACGTCGGGACGTTCCGAACACACTCGACGTAGTCAGCCCGAGCCTGACGACGCTGCTCTGCGGCGGAGGAGATCGTCATGTACCCGACGATGGTGAACACCGTCAGGAAGACCACGGCGACAACTCCGACGGTGTCCGACTTCGTCACCTAAGGCCCCAGTCATCAAACACGACTCGGGTGGCCCCGTTGTGTCCGTGCAGCCCGATCACGCTGTCGAGATCGTCGTGGATGACCGTGGTGGGCTTGACGTGCTCCGGACGAGCGGTGCCCGCCTTGAGCCATCTGAGAACCACGGTGCCATCAGAGAACTCCACGCCCTCCGCCACGGTCCCGGTACCGGAGATGCCGGTCACGTCCGCATCGCGAACCAGACGGAACGTCTTCATCTCTGCCCCTGCCTGAGTCGCTCGATCTCACGCCGGATGTACCACGACGCCTTCTCCAGATCCTCGATCTCAGCGGCAGCGGTGGGGTTCTTCAACCCGGCGCGTGCGATGTACTTCACGGCGTTCCCCCGATTGAAGTTCATCTGCTCCGTGAGGTCGATGATCTCCAGTCCCTTGTACGCCGTGTAGTGGCTGGGGTGGTTCACCGGGTCGTTGTCCACCACGGGCACGTTGTTGAAGTGCATGGCCGGGTGGTCGCAGCCTCCGGTGCAGTCGCACTCGTAGACGCCGTTCAGGATCCTCTCAGCCATTGGTCTCCTCCTTCTGCACCATGACCGCGTTCTTGAACATCTGGAAGCGGACCTCGGCGATGGGCATCCCACCCTTGATGTGGTAGCCGTTGACGTAGACGTACCGGGACCTGACCCGGCTCAGGGCGACGTTGCTGA
>Ga0102814_10003216_pt1 | contig 10720 bp, 23 predicted proteins | sample ColrivemetaGS741_FD_79112 | JGI IMG/M metagenome (GOLD analysis project Ga0102814, IMG submission 79112) | Estuarine microbial communities from the Columbia River estuary - Flood tide ETM metaG S.741 | ecosystem: Environmental > Aquatic > Marine > Intertidal zone > Estuary | place: USA... | reverse complement strand
CGTAAGGGATTAGATCAGAAACTAATACATTCTTAAGCGACATAGAAGTTCCACTAGTCCCATTATATTTCCAATCATAGGTATCATAAGAAATAGTTCCTTTAGAGCCATTACCAACAGTTACTCCTACCAAAGGTACAATTAACCCAGCCGCATCTTTAGTAAATACGCCTGGCGACTTAAGATCTTTGCCTCCGGCGGTTACTGCGTTAGCCTTAAAAGTTAGCTTATACTGACCCGTTTCGTTTCCTTCTGCGTCCTCAACAGGTCGTAAAGAGCGTATTAACCCTTTCTTTTTGAACTCCGAAGCAGTTTTCTTATCTACATTAGCTGTTGCTGACCATTGTTTTTTCTCAAAATTTAATTGAGGATTTTTAGGGTCCAAAAAGCACCAACTTAGCTCAACATTTTCTAATAAATTTGCCATTTATATTTCTCCTTTTCTTAATATTTGTGGAAGATTCCACATTTCATTTTCTACTCTTCTCATCCAGAGCAACCTTCCCATTTCAACCATCACACATTTGTGAAATTCTCCATAGGCATTTTTATAAGCTTTAGCAATTGCAACCCAGGCGTCATCAATTTCAGGGTTAGCTGCTAATAGTTTTTCAGCGCCCACTTTTCCTATTTTAGGCACACCTTGGATATTATCCACAGGGTCACCAGCTAACATTTGAAATTGCATTGATCTCATACCATCAAACTCCGTTACATAACTTGCTTCTTCTTTTCTAAAGTTATACTTGTTTCCAGGAACCATCCAAAGGTCTTTATCCACAGTACATATGCATGTACCCTCTGGATCTTTACTTTGAGCAATAGCTAATGTATCATCAGCCTCCTCATTAACACTTATAACTACATTATACTTATCATTCAAATAGTCTCTTACTTTTTGATAATAATAAGGTTTTTCAGATGTTCTATTTCCTTTATAAGGTTTAGTTACACTAATTTCCTTTCTAAAGTTAGTAGCCCCTGATAAGTGAATCTCAAAAGTTTCACATTCCGCTTCTCGTACTATTTTCGCAATAAAGTTATCGATAAACTCAATACAAGATTTCCATTTAGTTAAAAGGATATCTCCAGCTTCAACGGTTAATTCTTCGTTACCGAAATCCATCAAATCATTAGCTGAATCTTGAGCAAATCTTTTGCTTTCTCTTGAATCTAGTACTTTACCTTCACTATTTATTACATCGAAATAGTTAGTTTGGCCCCAATTTGCAGACCAATACACTAACACATCTCCGTCAATTAGTGCTTTCATACTTTTCTTCATATCTTACTCCAAAATATTGAGAGATAATCCATTCAACTTCTTGAGGCATAGCATTAAACCATTCGTTTTGGCGTTTGTACTTAGTCCCTAAAATTTGATGAATTTGGCCCTCTGTTTCGTGTCTATCTTCTGTATAAAATTTACTATACAATTTATAAGACCTATGTGGATCTCCGGTTTGGTATTTGTTTAATCTATCACTAGCATTAATACTCATACCTACCTTAACCCAACCTTTAAAAGCCTTGTTAATCATAATATAAATTTCGCCTGAAACATCTTTACTGTCTAGCTCAGCGTGCGACCACGCGTCATCTAGCGATTTAAATATTCCTGGCTTATGGATTTTACTTGCCATAGGAATATATTTTCCATCTAAAAACATTCTCTTTTTGTTATATTTCTTTTTAAAACATGCCCTACAGAATTTATGGCCACCTTTTGCTGACCAATTGCTTCCTTCGACAAGTTCTATTTTACAACTTGTGCATGTGTTCATATATCTCCTATTTTAATATATACTATACAACCGCATAACTAATCATCCGGGGGATCATCCCCTGGCAAAAGTTCGTCGTCGACAAAAAATCCTTGATCATTATAAAATTCTTCATCGCGCGAATCATCTGTTCTATTTATTAAAAATATTAGCTTGTCAATTGCCTCTGGGTCACCAGTGCTAAGACCATATATCTCGCATAGCTCCTCAAAATCACTTGCCATATCTTACTCCTTATTAATTATATGCACGGAAGCCTAACCTCTTACGAGATTATGTATTTAGCTTCCGTTACATTTTGTATATCTAAATCACCGTACATTACTGGATTGGCGTGTAAACCGAACGCTTTAAGAGTATCTCCTAATTGGTCTTCTTCAAAGATTTCAATAAATGTTTCTTTAAATGTCTCCAATAATAAAGATGTTTCTTCCGCGTTAACCGAAAATTGATCGTGAATCATCATAAATGACTCAACCCCTTTTTCAGCTAAATTGGCTATAGTTAATGATAATAACGCAGCATCTTGTGAATGAACGAAATTAGCACTTATTCCTTTAGCGTGGTCACTTTTCATCGGCTTATCTATAAATAGCTGAAATGATAGTTGCACCAACTTTCCGGCAAAACTACAATTAACCCTTCCCGTTTCAATTCTAGAGTAATCTTGAAATGCTGTAAAGCCAGATGCAGTTTTCCAAGTTACTAAGGCTTTTCCTCCGTTATTTCTCAAAGCAATTTCAACTCCTTGCTTTAATGCCTCCTTCGCTTGAGTTTGCCTTGGAAACGCGGATTCTACACCATCGTAAATAGCTGTGCCCACATAAGAAGCGTCGTCAAAAGTCATTTCTGATAATGCGTCCACACCGTGGTCTCTCCTATCATCATAAGTTTGCTCTTGAATACACTCTCTTCCTGCATCATAGTAGTATGACATAGTTGGCCTTTTGCATAACTTGCGCCAAGCTTTATTGCCTAAATCTTCATAATTTTTATAAGCAAACCCACCTTCTAGCACCGAATTAGCAATTACCATATAAGCGTCACCAATTTCTTGATTTGGGTGATTAATTACATTAGTTTCTTGCGCTCCAATAGTATCTCTAGTTACCGCGGATAATACTTGCAAGCCGGAATTAGTTGCATCTAACCCAATTGGCAAATAACAAATATAATCTTCCCCTTGCTCATGGTACTTTTTCCATTCTAACGCAGCAGCCATCAATTGAAACTTAGATTTCTTTTCACTTTTAAATTGATTTAGCCATTCCGAATTTGCTAAGTCCTCAGCAGCTTCAAGAATTTCATCCATGTGTACCCATACAAATAGCACTCTATCTTCCATAGCTAATTTGTCTTCTCCCATACAATTTGCAGTATGAATAGCTAAATTGTATAAAACGTTGTCACTTACGGGCGCGCCATTTTTGAACATTAGCAACCCTTTAGCTAGATCGGAGCCTGTTGGCTCAAAATAATTAACTACAGGGTACATTCTCCCCCTGCTATCTAACTGAAAGTCATAATGAAAAGTTTTACTACACATTCTTTGTGCCATAAAAGAAACTTTATCAAATTCGTATCTTTTTGATGAAGCTCTGACAAGATCAAGTGGCTCACTTGTTTTTTCTTTGAACCAACCTGACGCTTTCCTTTTGCTATATTTTTTGCTTCTTCCATCTATTTGTACAGTAGTTAAACCTTTTTTCATTAATTGTTGGCTTACATTTGCTAAATACCACTTTTTTGCTTGTTCACCAACAAACTCTGAAACTCTTCTGAATTTCATCAACGAGTACAAAGCCTCTGACACTTCTTCAGAGTCAATTGCTTGGGGAATAAAGGTATGTTTATCTTTATCCATCCGTAACAATATTGGTAGCAACTCTTCATTTACTTTAAATTTAGTGCTGCCGTAAGCATTTAAAGCTGCGTAAACTTTAGGCATCTTAATATGCGTATATTGAGAAGCTAAAGACTTAGGCATCTTTTTAACAATTGTTCGCCCATCTTTTCTTGGGTGTGTCCAATAAGTATAATCCTCTTTAGGAAGTTCTAACTCTGAAACTGTTAGCTGATCTTTAAAGTAATAAAATAATAAATTATCTTCACTTATAAAGTCCAATTTATTCAATTTCATAACTCCTTGTCTTTCGGTTACTTTATCTATATAACCCAGAGACTTTAAAGAGCCAAACGCCTCTACCCCAGCTGATATTAAAGCGTATTTAACTTTTCTGTTAGTTCCAGCTTTTAAATTGAACGTTGTAATTTTGTTCATTTCAATAGCAAGCCCTTCAGCTGCTGTAGTTAAACCGGTCCCCTTAGAAATTGCTTTTATTGTGTGGTCTAAAATTAATTCCGCCATTCCACGAACATTATCTGTTGCTAATAGCACTTTTCTAAAAGCGGATTTAGGCCCTCTAGGTATAGCGGCGGTCATATGATTTAATTGACCGGTGATCTGTAGAAGTAATGTTTCTCTTCTATTTTCCATCTACTCCTCCTTTTATCTACGCAAAATTAGTCCTTTTATAAAATAATAAACAAACCCTACATAATAAGCAATTTTAAAAATAGCCCAATATAGTAATTTATTCATTGGAGTTTTCTTTTTTATTTTGTTGTTTTTGTAATTCATTTATTACTCCTATTTATTCCAATCTTTTTTCCACAAATTTCTTGGTTTTGCATAGTCTTTTATTTCTTTACCAACATTTTCTCGGCCATTAATACTTTTATCTAATAAATCCCATTCTATATCAGTTTGGTCTTTTTGTTGTTTATTAAATTCCAGTAATTGCTTAAAAGTTCTTTTTACAAATTTCATAAGAAATCTCTCATTGACATACCTGCGTCGCTTAGAGCATCGAAGCTTTTATGCTTAGACTCATTTTTAAACTCTTCTGCATCTGAATCGTGTTTTTCTTTTTCGTCTAACTCAGACCCAAAAGGTGACATCGGAGGCATCGGAGCTGGTCTTTCCACCCCAGTAATTTTATTAATACCAGCGCGCTCTTCCCTCATTTCTTCATAAATTGCATCTGCGTGCATTTCATTTATTTCCATTTGTTTCTCCATGTTATTGGCTGTCTCATCAGTAATAGCTTCAGCCTTGCTATTAGACGCCCGAAGGCGTTTCGTATTTATAATTTACCGGCATCTAAAATTATTAAGCCCATAATAAATGATAAAGCTAATAATTCGCCAAATAATATCCATTCTGGCAAAGTGCTCATCATAGATCTTCCTCCAGCATTATAGGTTTATCCCCTGCCCAACCTGTGCATTCAATTGCATCGTGTGGCGCGCATCTTAATTGATCTTCTAGTGCGCTACAACCAGTTAAAGTTAGTAGCGCAAGCAAAGATATTATAAATATATGTTTCATAGCTTCTCCTTGTTAAAATTACCATTTAATCCATTTTGGAATAATAAGTGCTTTATCATGCATGCACCTTTCTAAATGGTCCAGTGTGTTAGATTCATCTTCCGTTAATCCTTCAAAAGCAACTGCTTCTGCTTTTTCCGGAAAATCTTCTCCTGTAAAACGTTTTCTAGAATATATCAAAGAACCAAGTAAACTTTCTGCTTCTTTTATAAAAACGCTTATTACTTGCCTATCATATATTCTAGATCTGTAGTCCCACAATTCATTTCCATCATCATCATACATATTATTACCTTTTTAGCTCAAAATCAATTTTATCGTAAGGAAAATAATCGTAATACTCAAGTTTTTCTCCGTCCCAATTAAACTTTATTCGAGAATGGTTTGGAATTCTATATGTAATCATATCTTCAATAGCTTGCAAATGTTCTTGATAAATATGAGTGTCACCAAAATTCATAGTTACCTTTCCAGGAGTTAACCCCGTTTTTCTGCCTATTTCAGATAAATACAATGCCGAAAGAATTAAGTCACTGGGTAACCCAATAGCTACATCTAAACTGCGTTGGGTCCAAATTAAATCAAGAAAACCATTTCTAACATAAAATTGATAGTTAAAATGGCAGCATGGCAAACTAAGCTTATCTAAACGCTCGGAATTCCACAAGTTAATCATATGTCTTCTGCTACCCGGATCTTTCTTGATACCTTCAATTAGAGCGTCCCATTGTTTCCTAGGTGGGTAATCTAATTCAAGCTTTCCATTTTTATCAGCCCAAAGTTTCCAATATGGACAACCTAAAGCTTCGAATTCTTCGACTGTTTTAGCATCTTGTAAAAACCCTAAGAATTCCCCCACTACCCCTTTAGTAAAAATCTTCCTATAACTTAATAAAGGAAGCCCCGTTTCAGCCATGTCAAATTTAATACTGGTACCGAAGACGCTCAAAGTTTTACCATTTCTAGTATCTCTTTGAACGCCATCAGTTAAAACCTCTTTGACAAGCTGTTTGTACACCTCATCAATATACATAATCTTATTTAAAGCTATTTATATATTTAAGAGCTTTGGCTGCAGAACGACTGCTAATACCATGATATCTCATTAGCATTTTTCTTGCGTCATTGTGTTTACCAAAATTGTGTGATGTTATTTTTGTTTTCATTCTTTACTCCAGTTGTTTGACTCGTGACCGAGTTCTATTAAAAATGCTAGATTTGTGCTAGCGTGTGCTAAATGAGAAAATCCACTTTCTGGATCGATTATCTCACCTTTACGATATGCTTCAAGATGCCTATACAAAGCACCAACATATCTTTCAGGGTCATCAACGGATTTCCAATTATTGGCACCATACTTATTAGCACCAAATGTCAAAACTTCCGCAATACCTTGAATCACTTTAGGTGGTACTAAATCGTACCGAGTTTTTCCACCATCAAATTTTTTAAATACTTCCATTTGTATCTCCCTCATTTATATCTATACATCCGTATATTCATCTACAGATATATGGGCAAATCCCAACTCTTGCAATATAATTAAAGTTTTTAAAGCAGCAGTAGAACTTAAAATGATCTCTAAATCTTCACTTCTTGTTGCTATTTTTGCTATTTTATCGACAACATCTGTTATTAGCATTTTATTTTTGTTCATTTTGTTGTATCCATACTGCTTTTAACAAAATCCCCTACTTCATTTAGTTCGCCTTTTCGATCTTTAATTTCTTGAAATGAAAAGAACAAGCATTCTTCAATAGTCATTCCTTGAAGTTTACATTGCATTATAAGTGTAACTATTATATCACCAATAGCGTCCCTTATTTCGTGCTGGTCTTTGCGGTTAATAGCTTCTAGCAATTCATGAGTTTCCTCTAATGTTTTAATTGCTTGAGTCATTGGGTTCCCATTAATGGTTATTTTTCTATCTTTACCCCAATTTTCTATTTGAAATATTAATTCATCTATTCCAGCGCTTAATCTATCAGGCGACCGATTTTCATTCCATTTAACTTGTATCTCATTCATAATATCTCCATTTGAATTTTAGCCTATCTCATCAGTTGTGTTTTCAGGCCCAACACAAGACGCCCGAAGGCGTTTCGTTGTTTTATGCATATAGTGATACATAATTAAATATTTAATTAATAGCTTTCTCTAATTCGTGCATAAAGTCATGCTGCTCAAGCTCATAAGCCAACTCATTAGCTAATTCCCAACTTTCGCATACACCTTTATCCTTTAACTTCCATTTTTTGTCTAGTACCCACGTGCCAAACTGGCCCATGTAAGCCTCCACAGTAATAGTTATTTCATCAAAAGCTTCTGTAAGTTGCACATGAAGTTCTTGACGAAATCTTGTAAAATTATATTTGTCAGAAAATGCTAAAGATTTAGCCCCTTCATAAATAATTACATAAACTTCACCATGTGTTAGTTGTAACTCTTTGTTAATAATCACTTTTTTCCTCCTTTTGCCACCACGTTGGTTTACGTTCAGGCATTTCATTCCAAGCTGCATAATGCTTTTCGTTGATGCAATATCTACGATAAGCAGTAACAGGATTTTCATGTTTGTACTCGTCCGGCATAGCCTGAGCAATTGGTGTTATTTCACCGATCGGAATATTAAAAGGCGTTTGCCAAAGCGCGTCTTTAAGTTTTGTGTAACTTAAATGCGTTCTGATATAACGTTCTGTGTATTCCTCAGATAAAGCTATAAAATGTTTATATAGCCATTCATAATTTGCTTTAGACTGTCTAACCCAGATCGAACAAGGATGATTTTTATGCGTGGATTTGTATAAATTATGCATATCCGCGTAAGAATCACCATCAAGCTCGCGATGAGCACAAGATAGCATTTGAGCTGTCTCAAGCACCATCTTGACCAACATTTTGTCAGGTTGAACTTTTGCAGCTTCAACCGGGTCTTCGTCAAAATAAAATATATTCATGTTTTCTTTCTCCATTTATTAAAATTACTTAAAGGTATAGGCTGGATTTGAACCAGCGACCCAATGCTTCGGTGTGTATACCCACTTAAAACATTGTACTCTTTATCTAGTAACAGGATGGTTTGCATGAGAAATATCTTCCTCCCTTCCCCACTAGCTGAGTTACTATACCTTTAAGCAATCTTTAATAATTATTTATATCTATACATCCGTATAAATTGTGCTATCTCATCAGTTATACTTTCAGCACTAGTATAAGACGCCTGTAATGTTGTACTTTATGGCCTTGCTCGCCAGTTAACCATTCCGATCAAGGCACTTTCGCGGCTCACCATTAGCAATCCAATTACAGGCGTTTCGTTAATTACCCATTTTATCCTCCATTAGGTATTTTGAAATCGCTATAATGACTTTCATTAACTCTCTCAAATCCTAAATTATGCGTTAATGACCATCTTAAATAGTCCATAGCATTTAATTGGCTTAAACGAAAGTCCATTGTTTCGCCGAAATCATTCATTGCTTCATTAAATGTATTAAAATACTCGCACAATCTTTTATAATTTTCAATAGGCATAGTAATTACTGCCTCATTTTTTGAATATTTTACTTTTGCTTTTTCCATTTATAGCTCCATTTATATTAAATTCTCGACCTATCTCATCAGTAATACCTTCAGGTCTGGTATTAGACGCCTTTCGGCGTTTCGTAAATTAAATTAAATGAATTGCTATTGTTTTTACTGTTAAAAATGTTATTACCCCAACAATAAAATGCGCGATCGTCATTATTATATCGTTTGTATTCATTTATTCGTCACCTATATAAGTAACATTTGCATTACTTTTATTTATTTTTATTTCAACAAGCGTATCAAGATTTCTTACAACAATTTTAAAACTTTTGGTCATTTTAACAAATATTAGACCAAATTCTTCAATAAAACCTTTAGCGTGTTCAATATAGTCAGCAAAATCTTCATATTCTTTTTCATCTTGCCATCTGTCGTATAAATAAAATAATCGACCATCGTCCATAATATTATTTATAAATCCAACAGTTCCTTGGTACATATCTTCAGTTAATTCTTTCATTTATATCTCCATTATTGTAAATTTATTGTCGAATCTCATCAGTTACACTTTCTCGACTAGTGCAAGACACCCCGAAGGGTGTTTCGATTTATTTATTTTTATAAAGTTTTCTTTCGCCTTTATCATCAGATTCCATAAATTCTGGGCTAAACATAAAATTCATAACTTGTATAAATTCTTTGTCATTTTTACATTGTTCCCTAAAATTTGTGTTACTTTTTCTTGCTAATTTAACTATTTTTAATATTTCTTTTTCAGTTAATTTCATTTGTGCTCCTTAAATAAAATTATTCCATTCTTTTTATAAACTTTCGATCCTTGAAGTTGAAAATCATCTTCACTTGTGGCATGTACTATTTTTTCAAAAACCACTGCATTTCCTGGAGCTTGCCAAGTCCCAATGTGCCCATAATCATTATAATAAAGATGGAGAGTTGCTCCATTTTCTTTTAACGATGTATAGCCCATTGTTTGCTCATTATTTATAAAGTATAAATAATCTTCAAATTCACTCTTTTTAACTATTGTTGTAGATGTAAAACTCATATATTACTCCTAAAGTTATCTTACTTATACATCCGCATAACTTTTATAAAATTAAAAAGAGGGAATCGAACCCTCTCACTAAAGTATTCACTTTAGGCCACCAGGTAGGGAATCGAACCCTATACACCAGATATTCATCCGGCTTCCATTCTTTAAATTGGTGGGACTCGAAAAGATTCACCTGGCCAGGTTTGCCCGAGTTTAGCTCTTCTCTTTTCGCTGCTTAGATATTTGACGGCTTCATGTGGTCGGTCTTATATCCCAATAAACCCCGAACTTATACACACTTTAAGCATTTGCCTCTTTCGCCCTTTGTATTTCTTCGATAACACCCCTCGTAAGCCTTGCCTAATAAACCGAAGTCAAAAAGAAATATTCCTCTGGAATTATTTCTATTAGGTGGAATTGGTGTTTCTCCATACTCATATCCTCTAACGCACGTCCCATAAACTTTTTGTCGTATCTCATCAGTAATACCTTCACGACCGGTATTAGACGCCCGAAGGCGTTTCGTTTTTATTCTTCTCTGGTTAACTCATGTAATTCAACCGAATCAAGCTCATCAATTAAAATTGAATCGTCATCATGCCCAAATGCCCAAGACATTGGCCAAGATAAATCAAGCCACGTTTCTTTGCTGCCTTGATTTTTTTCAAAATATTTTAAAGCGTCATAAAAACGTTTATAGTATCTTGTTTTTGAATGTTCAGTTTCAACAATAAAATATTCTCCACCTGGACTAGTACTTAACCAAACATATTGGCCATCATCAACATCTTTAAAGGATGTTAAATATTCAAATCTAAAATTAATTAAGCCTTTTTTGATTTTATCCGCTCTTTCTTTATTTATTGGATTATTCATTTTTGTCTCCCTAATTAAAATTTTGAGGTATCTCATCAGATATGTTTTCACCTCTAACATATGACGCCCGAAGGCGTTTCGTTT
>Ga0102814_10003212_pt1 | contig 10725 bp, 10 predicted proteins | sample ColrivemetaGS741_FD_79112 | JGI IMG/M metagenome (GOLD analysis project Ga0102814, IMG submission 79112) | Estuarine microbial communities from the Columbia River estuary - Flood tide ETM metaG S.741 | ecosystem: Environmental > Aquatic > Marine > Intertidal zone > Estuary | place: USA... | reverse complement strand
GAGTTTCTACAAATGTAGATTTCCATTCTGAAACTCCTTTTGGCGATGTGATAAGAAAAGCATTCATGGCGTGTCTGTTTTTTAATGACACGTCAAATATACAACCAATATTTAAACCTGCAACTATCTTTTAAAAATATTTTTATTTTATTTTATCTCGTATCGCGATTCGCGAATAGCAAAAGCCCCAACTCAATTAAGAATCAGGGCTTTCTAAACAACAGAACAATGAAACAATGAACTGCAAATATAGTGATTTATTTCAATTCTAGTTCTTCACCTGTCAAAGCGAAGTAAAGGTTTTGAAGTTGGTGGACGTGTTTTGGAAATCTAAATGTCATACCCTGCACAAGGTCATGTGATTCAATAACCGCAATGGAAACCTCCAAATCAATCATAATAACGCAATCAGTATCATCTGGTCTGCATTTTAACTCAAAACCGAGTTCGGTCATGATACCATATTGTTTCTCAAACCCGAACATCTTTAGCCAATCTTCTGTTAGTGGTATCGGGTTTATTTCCGATGTAGACCATGCACAAGCAGGGTCGTAGGGTTCTACTACCGCCCAAACTTTACCTGTGTTAGTCATTCCAGTTACTTTTGAGTCTCTACCTTCGTAAAGGTTTACCCAATTACCTATTCTTAATTCTGTTGGATTCATTGCTCTTTTAGATTAGGCAACAAACATAAACATTAAAACCCGAATTGCAACTATCTTTAAAATATTATTACAAATTAGCCGATTCGCTAACCGTTGCAACTCTACCTTGTACTCGGTTAATCTCAGTCACCTGGACAACTGGAGCAGGCATTTCCGAAATAACATCTGCAAAGTCTCCTTTAGTCATTGATGAAGATGTAGCCGTTTGCCTTGCTGCGAAGGTTGGTGAAACAATCCCACCGTTAGCCATATGACTTGATGCGGCCAAAGGAACACCACCACCTAGAACGTTTAAACGGCTTGCTTGCGCTCTCAATCTTGGGTTTGCATTTACGCCTTTGGTCAATACAATCTCACCGCCTTCGGCTTCTCCGTAGTGTTGACCGTTGCCGTACATTTGGATTCCTCCTTCAGCGTGAGAAGCACCTTGTAAAACCCCACCCCTTGCGAATTGTGGTGCGGCTGGTGGTTTCTGTGATGCAATAAACCCAATTTGAACCGCGCCAAATGCTGCGGCAATTGCTGCCATTGCTGGACCTAGTGCAACACCTGCAATTGGTACGGCTGCACCTGAACTGTAAGCCGCAATAGCTGCTTGTGCCGTCCCGATAATGGCATTAGTAATTTGTAGACCTTGACTTAAATTAAAGTTTTTTAATTCAAGTTGATACTTTTCCATCGCGGCTTTCTTTTCGATAGCCTTGATTTTTTCAGCTTTCTTTTCTTCCGATAATGTGCTGTTTTGAATAGCATTTATTTCGGCATTTGCTAGTCTATCAACGCCATCTATTCGCTGTTGATTGGCTTGCATAGCTATTTGAAGAACTCCCGTAATGGTACTTGCCATAGCTTCAGCCACTCCTATTGCTGCTTCCAAGTCATCATCAGTAATTCCTAACGCTTCCGCAAGTGACGGTACATAATCACCCCCCTCACCAAGACCCTTTGTAATCTTCGCTATTGCATTCTCAACTAACTTGAGATTCTTGAGTTCTTCATCGGTTATGATTCCGTCAGCACCTGCAATGCTAGTCATCAAAGCCAACTTAGTTTGAAGATACTTCAGACTAATCTTTGCCTTTGCATCAGCTAACTCTTGCTCGTTGTCAATTGACAATTCAGCCGCATCAATTTCTAGCTGCTCATTAATGCTGATTGCCGCTATTTTATCGGTGAACTCTTTAGCAAGTGCCGCCCTATCCATTTCCGCAATTTTAGCCTGGAACGCTGCCCGTTGCGCTAATTGCTTTGCGTACTTTTCTTCATCAACAGAACCAACCATATCAGCCGATGCGGTGTAAGCGGCTGTCTCATCGTCAATGTTAGCTATCTTTTGAAGTAGTGATTCACGCTCAATGAACGCTATCTTTTCTGCTCGTTCTTCCGCGTTCTCAATGCTTATGATTGCGTTGTTTTTTTCAACCTCTGAAAGTTCATCTATCAACTTGCGCTCATCCTCATAACCTTTAATTACAGCCGCGTTTGCTTTCTCTTGCGCTTTAATTTCGTCCTCCTTTGCTTTTATTGCCGCCTTTGAGTTCTTCAATTGTTCAGCCGCTTCTTGTTTTGTGATGCTGTTCTCTTTGGCTTTTAAAGTCCGTAGCTTCTTGATGTTTGCGGCTTCGATGTCTCCAAGTTTCGCTCTTTCTTCGGCTAACTTTTGCTCGTCCTCTTCCATATTTTCACCCAATTTAAGCTGCGCTTCTGTAATCCTAACTCGCTCCTTTTGTAGTGCAAGTTGTTTCTCCATTAGACCCTCCTGGATTGCGTTAGCCTTCTTAATAGACTCAAGCCTAACCGCGTTGCTTTTGGTTTCGTCCTCCGCTATCAATTGTAAACTAGCGACCTCCGCTTTTCTCTTGGATGTTTCAACTAGCAAATCACGCTCACTATCTCGCAACTTTTGCATCTGCTTTTCCAGTCCTGCGGCTGCCTTAGTTTCTCTAACTATTTCGTCTGCAATTCCTGAGAATGCGCCCTTTGCGGTTTCCGCTGCCTTTGAAAATTCACCGCTAAAGACTTGCGTTAATGCTTCGCCAAGCATTGACATTCTATCTGTTAAAACAGAAACGGTTGCGCCAATACCTGCTAGCCCTTGTGATAATAATTCAGAACCGCGTTTTGTTTGGGTTAAGAATGTAACAAGTGAACCAAGAGCAATAACTAACGCACCTATGCCCGTTCCAATGATAGCTAATTTAAGGACTTGTAAAGCACCACTAAATCCACCCGTTGCTACTGCGCTCGCTTTGGTTGCTGTTGCTTGTGCAACAATGCCATTTTTGAACGTTTGAACCTTCGTAATGACACTACCAACGTTTACACCGAATATGTTTATTTGACCAGCTGCGCCTTTCAAAGCATCTTCGTAATTACCTACATTCCTACGGTTATCACCTACGGCTTTCTCGTTTGCTTTGAGTTTGTCAGTAATAGCTTTGATGGTTGCCTCCATCCGTTTGCCCTCTTTCGAGTTCTCGCGCTGTCCTTTGCTTAACCCGTTGTATTCCTTTGTCAGAATAGATAGCCGCGCCCGTAGTTGCTCGTTTGAACCCTTCGCAGCATCTACTACCGTTTTGTTATTGGCGTACTCTTTATTGGATGCAGCAAGTGCTTTGGATGTCTCAGTCATTTTTAGCTTTAGACCTGCTTGTCTTGCGGCTAACTCTGTTGCGCTAATTGTTCCGTCCTTTGCCGCTTGGCTGTTGGCTTTCTGCTCCTCTTTTAACTTGTTCAATTCAAGCGTAAGCAATGCAGCCGACTTAGCAGAACTAGCCATTGAATCGTTCGCCTTCTTAATGTCCTCCGAGTTGATTTCAATATCAACGAGTATCTTCTTTTCTTCTGCCATTATTACGGTAATCTAATTAGTTCTACTTCTGTTGAATCTACTTGGTTCACTTTGTATTGGTTAATGTAGCTGAGATAAAAATAGCAGTTAAATCGGTCTATCCATTTGGGTTTGGTAAAGTCGATTTGATTAATGTCCGAAGCTGATAACCTCATCAACATCTCAACCATTTGAGGACGTTGGATTATAGCTGTGAGCGTTTCCCAATAAGTCTCTACTAAGTTTGACCAAAGTATCTCATCAAAATAAACCTCACTTGCGCTTGTCACGGTTGTTGCTCCGATTAGCTGAATTGGTACTGGGCTATCAGTTACAACCTTGTGAACTCCTATACGTGGCTTTCTAGTATTCAACTCATAATATTGACCAATGTTGATAGCGCGACCCGTTGTTGCTAATGGTGTTCCGCTACACCCTGGTTTTACGGTTACCGTGTTGCTGGTTGGTCTATCAATTACCATTACAATCTGACCGTTAATTGTAGTGCCTCCTATTGTTTGGCTGCCATTACAATCAGCGTATAAAAGTTCATCTCCCACCGCAAACTCAGTATTGGCTGCAAAGGTTACTGTTGTACCGCTTATTCCGCTTATTACTTCCTCCCTTGATTCCGATGTGTTCAAATCAATGAACGCTTTTGTCATTGTTTCTTGCATAGTAAAGATTCGGTTGCATAGTCCTAACGGTGCTTTGTAAATCTTCTTTTCACCTTCAGGCTTGTACTCACTTACAATCGTGTGCTTTCCTAAATCCTTTGATTCGGTTAGTGACGAATCACCCGTATCAATGCTGTATTCAAGAATGTTGTTTTGTTTGTAGCTTCCGTAGTTTGGTGTAATTTCTTCCGTTTCCGTTATGTCTACTTTATCGCTCCAATCTTCGCTTGTGTTGCTTGGTATGTCATCAAAGTAAACAAACTCAATGCTATTATTTGTCATATCAGGAATGACAATCAAAGAGAACGAATTGACCATGTATTTAATTAGGTCTAACTGCTTGAATTTGGAAGGTAGATTCTTTGAGAAGTTCCAAACAGAACCCCGAATGTAAACATCGTCAGGTACATTAGTAAATACAGCCGAATCAATCGTAACACCTACAAATCTTGAGCTTACTTCAATTGTTTCAAATAGTTCTGTGTTCGTTCGTGCCTTGATTGTTGCCGTGAAAGTTCCGTTTCCGAGCGCGTCAGAATGTGCGTAGTTCTTATTAAATTCAAGAAGCCCAACGTTGACAAATGTCATAACTAGAATACTTGTTCCGTTTAGCCAATTGGTAACAGTAAACTCAATAACAGCCGTGAATGTTTGGTCAACTGGCTCATTTGGCTGATAACCTGGGAATGGTACTTGAGGAGATGTTAGGTCATCCCAATTACCAAGTGATATTTGGTTATCGTTGTCAAAGAAGCCGCCTGTGCTATCGTTGTCGATTCCTGCGTACCAAAGAGTACTACCTGCTGCAACGTTGATTGTATGTGATGATACATTGCACCTAAATCCTTTTGATAATGTCCAAGCGTCTGAATGTAGAATTTCATCATTGACAAACGGCAACACCATCTGTTGATACAACGGAACTGAATCAAGTACGTTGGTTACCGTTAGCCCTATCTCGGAAAAAGACCTATCCACAAGGGTTTTCATAAACACGGAAGGAAACAACATTGAATGAGATATTGAACCGTTTAGATTCTTGACCATTCCGTAATCAATGTCAGGATAAACGTAGTGGCTTGTGTAATCGTTAAAACGGTTTGCGGTTACGTTTGCTAAGTTCTGAATGTGGTCTAAATCTGAAAGGTCTAAATCGGTCAACTCTTTGCCGCTTAGTAAATCAATCCAATCAGCGTTACCACCTTTAACCACTACGCTCAAACTATCCTTAATACTTTGCAATTCAGCAAAGCCGAATACTTGATAGATTCCATCAGTTATGATGTAGCACTCCAAACGTTCCCAGCGTGTTGTATCGGTTGAATTAAGTTCATTGGGTAATCCGAACACATCTAAGTTATTAGCTGTTCTTGGTAGCTTGAAAGTATTGGAGTAATACCCTTGTCGGCTTTCAATGTCCGTCAATCGGTTTACTCCGTAACTCATTACGATGACCTCTTTCTTTTCAAGGTCGCAAAGTTTACCGTCTATCCATAGTTCGGTCATAGCAATAGGCTAATTATTGATGATACTATTAACACTACTATAATCCACGCTAAAATTTCGCTAGGGTCTTTTAAATGTTTGTTCATTGTGTTTGGATTACGTCCTCAATAGCATACATAAAACCGAACTCATATTCAGCAAATGACTCACCACTACGAACCTTTCGGAATGTCTGCCTATCAATTAGAATTGGAACAAACCCAGCATCATCCCAAAGATACGCTTGTATTGCTTTGAACGCATCAGCCACAAAATCAGCCGACATTGGAGAAACCTTTCCCGTTGTAACGATTAAACCTTGATGTACCTCCTCAATCCTCGAATAACGCTTTTCTCCATCGCTATTTATGAATGACGAATCCGAACCTTTGCCCTGCTCAGTTTGCGCTTTACCGTTGAAGGTGTAACTCTCCCAACCTCCCGAAGGGTCTAACCAAACTAAGTTAGCGTTCTGACAATGTGGCAAATCTAAAGGGGTTGCAGCTATATCACTAACGTTGATTGTTATCGTACCTGTTAAAGTACTTGAATCGGAAAGTCTTGTTTGAGTCACTCCAAAAGTGTAAGTTCCTAAAGTTCCTTCAGGTATGTCAATCTCAAACTGTGGGAAATTATACGCTCCAAATGGAGATGGTAAAGGTTCAGCCGTTACCCAACTTGGAACAGTTCCAGTAAATGAGTAAAAGTATTGAGTGATGCTTTGCTCGAATTGGTCACCAAAGGTAGCCATTTCGAAAAGGTCGTAAGTTCTGTCTAGGTAAATTGCCATTATTGAATAGTAAATGTTGTGCCTATTTCTAAAAATCCAATTCCTCCCACATTGCCCGTTCCGGGTGTGGCGGCTATGTTGACAATATGCTCACCAAACTCAGCCGTATCTTGCCAAATCATTGAATAGATTGTTTTCCCGTTCTGAAAGTGGATTGGCTCACGTGCGTTTAGAATCTTACCAGCCGCATCATAAGCGGCTAGGTCATCTTGCTTGAACGTTCCGTTTAGTGCGTATCTAGTTGTATGTGATTCAAGTCCAACAAATAGAGCAAAGGGTATTGACATTTGGAAGTCGCGCCCTATTCGGGGTGCTTTGATTTCCTTAAATACGCTCTTTAAGAAACCACTTACATCTACCTTACAATTTCCATCTGCTCCACGAATAGCCGTGATACTTGCGACCAATCCATAAGGATAATCTGTAAATCCAGGGTGAGCAGCATCATAACCAGCGTATAGGTTAACAGGAACACGGGTTGAGATAACCGTACCGCCTGCTCCTGCGGTGTAAGTAGTATCTAACAAAAGAGCATTTCCCGATATTGAAAGCACCTTGTGAGTTCCTGCGTAGATTCCGCTTGGTATTATCGCGTTAGTCCCCACAATGAAGTTGTCAACGTTTGAAAGTGGCGAAATGATTAGTTGAAGATTACCTAAATAATTACCAGCCGCAACAAAAGTATATTCAGGAGCAAATGTGTAAATGATTGGTCTGTGAACTGAGTTCCAAAGGTTAGGTAGTGTAATTGCCATTATGCTTTTATGTCAAATGCTGTTACTATATTATCTGTTAATCCTTCAACCGCTTTCGATGCTATTAACTGAACAAACGCATCAAATTTATCTTGCTTCAATGCGTCCTCCAATAACCCTGAGTTCTGACCTTTGTGAGTTCTCCAAACCATGTTTCCCTCCTTTTGCATTTTGGTAGCTATTGCATAGGCTAGTGATTTAATCGGCTTATCAGTTGAAATTGGTTTTTCTTTAATCCAACTCTCTATTGGAGATATGGGTGGAAAAGAACCAGGTCTTCTTCCCCATATTAAAGTGTTAATGTAACCGTTAGCCAATATCTTAAACCCGTTATCCGTGTAGATTATCTCAACAGAATCGTGCAACCGCCCCGAACTATTGACTGCACCAAATTTGGTAATCCGCTTGGTTTTGATAGCGTTCTGAATGTCAGCCTTCGTCTGCTCTGCGAAGTTTCGCAATAGTATTTCCTCGTTAGGACTTAGCACTCAACTTGGCTTTTAATCGTCACGCTCAAAGTGTAACCGCTTACACCTTCCAATATTTGGTACTGTGGTTCTGAGCGAATTGAAGTAAACTCAATGTCAGAATCATAATCATCTTCTAACCTATCCAAGAAGTCTTGGCATAACAAATCCATTCGGCTAATGATACCCTCCCTCAATGCTTCATCTTGCAGCCCTTCATCCTTCTCAACGAATGAGAACAACAAAGGCGTAGTTCGTTTAAACGTGTCCTTTGGGTCGCGTTCTTGCGTGAATGGATATAGATGTATTCTTGGGTATGGTAACGCCTGAGAGTTAGCCGCATCGCTATTACGACCGTGAATAAATGTTCCCGTAGTATTCACAGCTTTAGCCGTGTCTCGAACCATATCTAGTAGCTGTTGGTAGGTCATTTTCGTTTATACGTTCGTGTGCAATTGGCTCGTTTTCCCTGTTCCTTTAAACAGCAATGTTTGAACTTTAGACTTGAGCCGCAAGCGCATTTATCATTTCTATGGATGACGTAATTAAATTTAATAGTGTCGTTCATTCTATCGGTTTGTCAGTCTTTGAATTGAAGTATTGGAGATTCTCACTATACTCCCGTTCCGTCTTTTCAAGTAGTAGGGTTGTGTAGATGTCAATTGCTTTCTTCTCAAGGATTGGGTCGTATTTGAGAACGTCACCTTTCGCAAGCGCGTGTAAAGTGGCGAACCATCCGAACTGTTGTATCTTTTCAATCCCTGCGGCAATCTCATTGTCGTTTGGTTTGTCTGTGTACATATCTTCCCACCTCTTTTGCCATTTCTCAAACTGCAAAAAAAAAACGCCCAATAGCCTAACGCTTCAGGAACTCGCAACCCTTTAATATCAACGCCCGTATACGTCTTAATAATCAATTGAGATGCTGCAATCTCAGGAAGTTCTAACTCATTCACGCGCTTAAATTCGGCTTCTGAATTAATCAACTGCAACCATGTACCCTGCTCAATAGATAGTTCTTTTACTTCGTCAGGTACTTCAATATATTCGGGTTTCTCGTTCCAAAAAAAGCCGCAAGAATTGAAGATAAAGGATTGAGACTCTAAACTCATTTCGTTAAAATCCTTCGTGCTTATTCCTGTAAGTGCTTCAATCGCTTCTGTAGTGTCATCGGTGCAAAGAGCGTTCACGTAGTCAATCCATTGCAGGTCATCAAACGACTGAGGTATCTTCTTGTCCTCAATCCCTCTTTCGGTTATGACTTTAATGCTTACCATTTAATTTACCAAAGATAACGTTTTCATAATTAACCGAATGTACGAACTCTCATCTTACCTTTCTTGTTTAGTTTCAACTCCATCTCCAAATAACGAGCAGCATCAATTGCGTGATTCCAGGCATCAATAGGCTTGTTAATCTCCATACCGTCCCTATCCTTTGCCCAGCAATAATTTTGTAGTTCCTTTCTTAAATTGGTGCTTCGCTTAGTAATTTGAAATGGTTGTTCTTGCATTAGTCCAACCCCGTACATAATCGAATCCGCACCTTTGGTTACTGGCTTCAAGGTGAAACCATAACGGTTAATATCTGCAATACTTTTCGGGTCTGCACTATCAGCGTAACCAATCATTTGTTTGGTAATGTCGTTCTCTTTCAATAGGTCTGCAATGTCTGAATTAAGTAACCCCGTCCGATACACCACCTCATTGTATATTCTAACCCCGTTATATTCATAACCCATTATTACAGATGTCGGGTCATTACTGTAGCCGAAATCAATAGAGTAGCCTACAAACTTCGCATCCTGGGGCAAGCTGTCAATCTCTGACCAATTGGAAAACACAACGCCTCGCAGACTCCCAATATTACCCATACCGTAGACATTCCAAAGATTAGCCCAATATTCGCTAACTAGTTCGGGCGGCTGTTGACCTTCAACGTAATCAACTCCATAAGCCAACCTGTAATAGTTTAGAATCTCATTGCGTTCGTTATCGTCTAACATCTCATTATCTTGAAAAGTTAGCTGAATGAAGTCACAATCATCTCTACCTATCACCTCTTTGTCAATGAAGAAAGGAGCATCAGGATTGTAATCCGAATAGACCTTTTTAGCCCTAGATGCCACTTGTCTGTAGCTTTCTGAATCGCATTTGTTCACCTCATTGAAGTATGCAATGTCGGAGCGTAGACCCTTACCAACATCTGACTTGTCCAACCCTATAAACTTGATGAATGAACCGTTAGGAAACCGATACAAAGTACCTGCTAAGAACTTAGATTCAACGTATAGACCTGATAGCTTCATTATCTTAACAAAGTCCTTAATGACCGTTAGCCGCATCTTGGTTAACTCTGAAGATATAATCAATATCTCTTTGTTCGGTTGGCTTGATGCGTGATTGATTAGCAGTATCAGTATAGATATTGTCTTACCGCTACCCTGACCACCTCGAATTACTTTAACGCGCTTCTTTAGACCTGCTATCTTACGGAGTGCCGTGGTCTGCGCTATCATCTAACGGGTCTATGTTTAGTATGCTAACGTTTGCGTTTACATTTGTCTCGTTCTTCTCAGCTAGTCCAGCAATCCTATTACCCATACTCGCATTGAAGAAACCTAATAGCGTTCCTGTCTTAATGTTGTCGTTCCTTTCTGCCTTTATACGCGTAAGGATGCCCCCAAAGTCATCGTAATAACCATTGTCATTATCAAAGTAATGATGGATATGTCTATTGTATTTATCGTAATACCAAACAAAGAAACCATCAATATCATAAGGCATTGGAGGGTTATCTGTTACTCGTTCGCCATCCTTACCAACGTATTGAACTTTCGCCCATTTAGTAGCCTGACTATCAACATAGCTTTTGTAGTCGTTCCAAGCACTTAACAACTCATCAGGCGTTTTAAATATCCTTGTAGGGTGTATGTTTCCGTTCTTTGCCATATTACAAAGGTAATCAATTACATAAGATGATGCGTTAGCCTAGCCACCTGACCGTTACTGAACGAATGAACAAAACCCTCAATAGCTTTCTTTGCTCCAACATAT
>Ga0102814_10003205_pt1 | contig 10745 bp, 5 predicted proteins | sample ColrivemetaGS741_FD_79112 | JGI IMG/M metagenome (GOLD analysis project Ga0102814, IMG submission 79112) | Estuarine microbial communities from the Columbia River estuary - Flood tide ETM metaG S.741 | ecosystem: Environmental > Aquatic > Marine > Intertidal zone > Estuary | place: USA: Columbia... | reverse complement strand
TCAATTAATCCTTGTATTCCATCAAAATGGGATGGTTTTAAAATGACCCGAGTATTTCGTGGAGCTACTTATGAAATAGAAGTTACAAACCCTGAACATGTGAACAAAGGGGTGAAAAAATTACTAGTAAATGGAGAAGCGATAGTTGGACATATAGTGCCAATTTTGGAAAAAGGTAAAAGACACACCGTAAAAGTGATAATGGGAAATTAAATAGTTTTTTTTTGATAAATGTAAAAAATCCTGAAGATTGTTACTTCAGGATTTTTTTATGCTTTATAATACTCTTTTAGTTCCGACAAATTCGTGTCTAAATTCTTTTGGAGTACAGTTTTTTTCCTTTTTAAAAAGTCGGTTAAAATTGGCTATATTGTTAAATCCACACATAAAACTAATTTCTCCAATACTTAAATCTGTTTCTAATAACCATCGTGAGGCAAAACTAATTCGGGTATGATTGATATAAGTTACAAAAGTTTGTCCTGTTCTTTTTTTGATAAAACGGTTGAATGATACAGGACTCATATTTACCAGTTCAGATATTTCGTTAAGTGTAATTGTTCTTTTAAAATTAGCCTGTATATAATCGTATACCTTTTTTATTTTATCGCTGTTTTGAAAATCAATTTTTTCAACACTCGAATTTGAAAGCATTTTTTGATTTTCAGATTTTGCTAAATCATCTAAAATAGCTATAAACTCTAAGTAATATTTAATACCATGTATTTTTTGAAGAGCCATTAATCTTGGCATCATTTGTATAGTCGTTTCTTTTGAAAATAAAATGCCATGTTTTGCACGGTTAAATAAATCTTTTATAGGTTTAAATATTCTGCGTGATAAAGTTTTTTCATTTAATAAATCATCATGAATATGTACTGTAATTTCATAAATTTCTTTGCAAGAACACTTATGTAATTCCCAACCATGAACTACATTTGGACCAACAAGAACCAACTCAAGTTCATCAATAATTTCGGTATGATCACCAATAATACGTCTTACGCCTTTTCCTCTATAAATAAAATTTAACTCATATTCCGGATGGAAATGAATTGGAAAATCAAAATCATCCTTAACACGTTCTTCAACTATAAAACTGTCTTCTGGAATTAAACGAGTAATTTCTCTGTGTGCGTTATTTATCATAGGTATATGTAATATATTTTTTCCTAGTAGTACAGTTTTGTCGTAAATATATAAAAATTTGACAAAATCCTATTAACAATTATTTAACAATTATTTATATATTTGTTAGTGTATTGAAGTCTTTTAAATAGACTTGATGCAAAACCAAAATATAATTAAACCAAATAATTTATGAAAATGCAAATTTTAAAAAACATCTTTTTTCTGGGGATGCTTATGTTTGGCTTGTTAGCACAAGCTCAAAGTGTTTCAGGAACAGTGACTGATGCGAATGGTCCTTTGCCAGGTGCAAGTATTGTTGTAAAAGGCACAACTAATGGTACAACTACAGATTTTGATGGAAAGTACACATTAGAAAATGTGGCAGCTGACGCTGTTTTACAAATAACCTTTGTTGGTTATGGCACAAGAGATATTAGCGTTGCTGGTAAATCAGTTGTTGATGTAGTTCTTGTTGAAGAATCTGACGTTTTAGAACAAGTAGTTGTTGTTGGATATGGTGTTAAAAAGAAAAGTTTAGTAACAGGTGCTATTGGAAGTTTAGATTCCAAAGAAATTGAAAATTCATCTAGTCCACGCGTTGAGCAGGTATTACAAGGTAGGGTTTCAGGTGTAACAGTTGTTTCTTCTTCAGGTTCTCCAGGTTCTGGTGCAAAAGTAAGAATTAGAGGTGCTGGTTCTAATGGAAATTCAGACCCTTTATATATTGTAGATGGAATGAAAGTAAGTTCAATGGATAACATTGCACCAAGTGATATTGCAAATATTGAAGTTTTAAAAGATGCTGCTTCTTCAGCTATTTATGGTACTGAAGGTGCTAATGGTGTAGTTATTATTACTACAAAACAAGGTAAAATAGGAGAGCAAGTGGTTAGTTTTAGTACTAGTTTAGGTTCTCAATCTGTTAATACCAAAATGGAATTAATGAATGCAGGTCAATTTGTTACTTACATGAATGAATCTGGTGAAGCTGCAGTTGTGGATAATGGTATTAACACTAATTGGATTGATGAAACTTTTCAAAATGCATTTGTTCAAAGATATGATATCAGTTTCTCTGGAGCGACTGAAAAAATGTCTTATTATTTATCGGGTTCTTATTTAGACCAAGATGGTACTGTTGGAGACGATAATAATTATAAAAGATATACAACACGTTTAAACTTAAAAAGTGATGTAAAAGAATGGTTAGAAGTAGGTACAAATGTTACATATACTAATATTGGAAATTCTCCAATTTCAGAAGATGATTCATTCAGAAGTCCTATTAACAGTACATTGTTAATTGACCCATTAACGCCAGTTATTTATACAGGTACTTTGCCTCCAAGAGCAGTTGAGGGTGTTGCAAATGGAACTGCAATGACAGATAGCAATGGCAATGTATATGGTTACCCAACTTATTCAACTGGTGAGGTAATAAATCCAGTAGCTTCATCTAACTATTTATATAGAGGAGGTATTGATACCGATAAAATATTAATTTCGGTATATGCCAAATTAAAGTTATATGAAGGGTTAAACTTTACATCTAGATTAGGTTATGAGAGATCTAATACATTTGATACAAGATGGACTCCGATTTATTATGTAACTTCTGAAGAGCAAAATTCTCAAGTAACGTTAAGAGACAATCTTAGTAGAAACTCAAGATGGTTGTGGGAAAATTTTGCAGATTATACAAAACAAATAGGAGAACATAATGTTACTGCATTATTAGGTTATTCAGCTGAAAAAATTAAAAATCCTTACTATTCTTTACAAGGAAGTGAAGTAGCTCAAGAATCAGAAGAATTTGCATATTTTGATTTTACAAATAGAGATAATGATAGAATTGGAGGAAGTATTTATCAAAAAAATATGAATTCTGTTTTTGGTAGAATTTCTTATGATTATGCTGGAAAATATCTTTTAGAAGGTTCTTTAAGATACGATTCTTCAAGTGTTTTCCCTAAATCTAATAAAGGAGGAACCTTTCCTGCTGTTTCAGCTGGTTGGGTAATTTCAAAAGAAGATTTCTGGAATTATGATGGTGCAGTTGATTATTTAAAATTACGTGCAAGTTGGGGACAAAATGGTTCTGATGCAAACTTAGCAGGAAATGGAGATATTCAAGTGTTTAGAACAGTTGATGGATCTACTCCAGTTGTTTACCAAGGTATCACAGGAGTTACTCCAGGAAATTTGGCAAACCCTAGTTTAACTTGGGAACGTTCTGAGCAAACCAATATTGGTGTTGATTTAAGAGCCCTAAATGGTAGATTAAATTTTGGAGCTGATTGGTATAATAAAACAACTAGAGATTTAATTATTCCAAATGGTAATATTATTGCACCACCTTCATTAGGACAAACTGTAGGTGCTATTAATGGTGGAACAATTAAAAACACAGGTCTTGAGTTTGAAATTGGTTGGGGAGATACAACAAGTGGTGATTTCTCTTATGACATTAATTTGAATATTTCAACTTTGAAAAATGAAGTTACTGAAGTGATTGTACCTGCTCCATTAATTGGTGCTGGATCACCTTCAAACGGAGATGGTATTACAAGATTTGAAGAAGGCTATCCAGTATGGTATTTTTATGGGTACAAAACAGATGGGATAGATCCTGCAACAGGAGCTCCTATTTATGTTGAAACAGATGGTAACCCTGGTATTACTGCAAACGATAAAACCTTTATTGGATCACCACATCCAGATTTAATTTACGGAGGTAATATTGCTTTAGGGTATAAAAATTTCGATTTTAATGTAATGTTACAAGGCGTTTCAGGAAATGAAATTATTGCAGCATATCACCAACCTTCTCGCCCATTAACAAATAAACCAGTAAATTGGTATACTGATAGATGGATACAAGCAGGAGACAATGCTGCTATGCCAGGAGCAGCAAATGCAATTGATGCATATCAATCAGATTTGGTTGTTGAAGACGGATCTTATATGAGAATTAAACAATTACAATTAGGATATACTTTTGCTAATGAATTAATAGAAAAAGCACATTTGAAAAAATTGAGATTGTATATTTCTATGGACAACTACTTTACATTTACTAAATTCTCTGGACTAGATCCTGAAGCAGGTAGCTTTTCAGATAATAGTATAGGTGTAGATAGAGGTTTTTATCCAATTCCTAGAGAAGTTATGTTTGGATTGTCAGTAGATTTTTAATAAAAAAACATTTATATAAATATGAAAAAATTAATTTATAGTACTATAGTTATACTTTTAATAAGTGTTTCGTGTAGTAAAGATTTTGTGGAAATTCCACCAGTAGGAGTTTTAGACGCCGCTACATTCTTCAACAGTGAAGAAAATGCGGAACAAGCCTTAATCGGTTTGTATGATTTAATGCAATACAATTATGCCAAAGATTGGTCAAGTGCCTATTTTGTTAAAATGTTACCAGGAGATGATGTTAATTGTGGTGGTGGTTCTGCTACAGATCAGGTGCCTTTGGTTGAAATTAGCGATTATACCAATTTATCGGTATCTAACCCTGCTGTTACAAGTGTATGGAATTTACATTACCGTACAATTGCACTAGCCAATACAATTATTGAAAACGTAGAAAAAAGCGAGTTATCAAATAAAGCTTTTGTTTTAGCAGAAGCAAAATTTATGAGAGCTTGGTGCTATTTTGAATTAACAACAATGTGGGGAGATGTGCCTTTACGTTTGGTAAATCCTACAGAGTTAAGTTCTGAAGCTTTTGCAATTCCAAAAAGTTCAAGAGCGGATGTTTATGCCCAAGTTGAAGCAGATTTAACAGAGGCAATTGCAGGCCTTCCAAATAAAGCTGGATTGGCTCAAAACTTTAGAGTTTCTAAAGGGGCTGCGCAAGCATTAATGGGAAAAGTATTGGTTTTTCAAGAAAAATATCCACAAGCCCTTACTTATTTAGAGCCTGTAATTTCTAGTCCAGATTATGATTTAGCAGATACAAGTACAGATGTTTGGTCTGTTGCTGGTGAATTTGGAGTTGAATCTTTATTTGAGATTGGATATATTGCAACCAATGGTTACGACTGGGGAAATGTTGCCTGGGGAGGAAGAATGGAAAGTAATTTGCACATACAGTTAATGGGGCCTCGTGGTGAGTTTGATATGGCTCCAGTTGGTTTGTTAAATGGTTGGGGATTCAATTATCCATCAGCAAAATCTATTGCGGCTTTTAAAGCTTCTGGTGTTAATGCGCGTAGAACAGCAACAATAATGACTGAACAAGAATTGATTGACGCAGGTGGCTCGGTTAAAAGTAAAGATGATGAAGGAAATCCAATCGCTATTTATGGTTATGATGGTGCTATTAGAATAAAATATGCTACAAGAGCTTCTGACACTAGTGATGGTGGTGTAAGAGAATTAAATTATTCTGTTAACTGGAGATTGCTTAGATATGCTGAAGTATTATTCTTAGCCGCTGAAGCTTACAATAAAACGAGTGCAGATGGTAAAGCTATTATCGAATTAAATAAAGTAAGAAAAAGAGCTGGCTTATTAGATTTAGATTCTTCTTTAACAGGAACAGCTTTATTTGACGCTTTAATGCAAGATAAATTTTTAGAATTTGCTCACGAAGGTCAACGTTTCTGGGATTTAGTTCGTTGGGGTAAGGCTTCTTCTGAACTTTCAGGAACAGGATATACTTCAAAAAACGATTTATTTCCAATTCCTATTACAGAGTTAGATTTAAATGCAGCTTTAACACAGGCTGATCAAAACCCTGGATATTAATATTAAGTAGTTTGATATAATTTTGATTAAAGAGCAACGTGGTTTACTGCGTTGCTTTTTATTTATTGATACAAATTGTTTGTGTCATTATTCAATAAAAAATTCTGGTAATTATGTTACACAAATCCTTTTTCTTTCCTCTTTTCTTAATTGCAATTATAAGCTGTAATAAGAAAACTCAACAACCACAAACTAAAATTTTCAATGAATTAGAAGCTACTTCAACAGGAATCTACTTCAGCAATACAATTATTGAAACCGATTCATTAAATTATTTTAATTACTCATCAATATATTCTGGCGGAGGGGTTTCAACGGGCGATATTAACAACGATGGTTTGGTTGATATCTTTTTTACAGGGAACCAAGCTCAAAATAAACTATATCTTAATAAAGGCAATCTTCAATTTGAAGATATTACTGAAAATGCAGGTGTTGGTGGTGATGGTCGTTGGTACACAGGTACTACAATGGCCGATGTAAATGGAGATGGTTTTTTAGATATTTATTGTGCTGTTTCAGGAATGTTTCAGCCTACTGAAAACCAACTTTTTATAAATAACGGTAATGGTACTTTTACCGAAATGGCGCAACAATATGGTGTAGCCGATAGTGCAAATTCAACACAAGGAACTTTTTTTGATTATGATAATGATGGTGATTTAGATTTGTATGTTGCAAATTATCCAAAGGCAAATGTAAACACTTCGCCTTTTAGCTATAAAAATAAAATGCAAACAGTAACGGATGCTGAATGCGATAAATTATATAGAAATGATGGCGATACTTTTACAAATGTATCTGAAATAGCAGGCGTTAAGTCCTATGGTTTTTCTTATGGAGTAACCGTTGGAGATATTAACAATGATGGTTGGCAAGATATTTATGTGTCTAGTGATTATAGCATTCCCGATTATTTTTATTTGAATAATGGTGATGGTACTTTTAAAGAAGTTATAAAAGAAGCCACTTCGCAAACTGCTTTTTACGGAATGGGATTGGATATTGCCGATTTTAACAACGATGAGAATTTGGATATTTTTCAAGCAGATATGGATGCCAATAACAACCGTCGCCAAAAAGCAAATATGGCAAGTATGAACCCAAAATTATTTTGGGAAACGGTATTGTCTGGTTTTCATTACCAATATATGCATAATTGTATGCAGTTAAATACAGGTGTTCAATTAAATGGTGTGCCGCAATTTTCAAATATTTCAAGACTAACCGGGACTTCTTCAACAGATTGGAGTTGGGGCCCAGTTTTTGCAGATTTTGACAACGATGGAAATAAGGATTTGTTTATTACCAACGGAATTAGAAGAGAAGTTAACAATCGTGATTTTTTCAATACTTATTCAAAAAACGATACTACGAAATTGTCTGATTTAGAAAAAAGTTTGATGATTCCTTCTGAAAAGATTGACAATTTTATGTTTAAAAACAATGGAAATCTCAATTTCGAAAAAGTAAATAAAATTTGGGGAATTGAGCACGAAGGTTTTTCTAATGGTGTTTCGTATGCCGATTTAGACAATGATGGAGATTTGGAAATTATTACCAATAATGTTGATGAGGTTGCTTCTGTTTATGAAAATAAAAGTTCAGAAATCAACAATTATATCAGCATTCAGTTTGAAGGAAATACAGCAAATAAATTTGGATTGGGAAACAGGGTTTATGTAAAAACAGGAGCAGTTACTCAAATGCAAGAATTAACTTTAACTCGTGGTTTTCAATCATCAGTAGCACCGAAATTACATTTTGGCTTAAATAAATTTGAAAAAATAGATGAAATAAAAGTTGTTTGGACAAACGGAACTGTTCAGGTTTTGAACAATGTTGAAGTAAATAAACAGTTGGTTTTAAAACAAAATGATGCCATTGTTTATACAAAAACTGTAAAAGAAGAACCGGCTTTGTTTGCAACTGTTGAAAATGAATTGTTACCAAAGCACAAACACATAGAAAATGAGTACGATGATTTTTTTAATCAAGTATTAATGCCTCATAAAATGTCTGCTTTTGGGCCAGCGTTAGCAGTTGGAGATTTAAACGGTGATGGTTTTGACGATTTTTTTGTTGGAGGTTCGTTTGGTCAAGTTGGTAGTTTGTATTTTCAAACCGCTAATGGATTTGAACTTCAAACAATACCTGCTTTAGAAAAAGATAAATTAAGTGAAGATATTGGCGCGTTAATTTTTGACGCTGATGCTGATGGTGATAATGACTTGTATGTTGTAAGTGGTGGTTATGAATTTGCTCCAGAATCTGAGATGTTGCAAGATAGGATGTATATAAATAATGGAAAAGGGACTTTTTCAAAATCAGCAAATGGATTGCCTGAAATGAGAATAAGTGGTTCAAAAGTGTATACTGCCGATTTTGATAAAGATGGAAAACAAGATTTATTAGTGTTGGGGCGTCAGGTTTCAGGAAGATATCCTTTACCGACATCAAGCTATTTATTGCTGAATAAGAGCTCGAAAAATCAAATTAAATTTGAAGATGTTACTAAGCAAATGGCAAGCGAATTTTTAAATTTAGGGATGGCAACAAGTGCGGTAATCACTGATTTTGATAATGATGGTTGGTTAGATATTATAATAGTTGGAGAATGGATGCCTATTAAAGTTTTTAAAAATGTAAAGACTGGCTTTAAAGAAATTTCTGAAGATTTAGGATTAACAACCAATACAACAGGTTGGTGGTGGAGCATTCAACAAGGAGATTTTGATAAGGATGGTGATCTAGATTATATTGTTGGAAATAATGGTTTAAACTATAAATACAAAGCTACAGAGTCAGAAACATTTGATATTTATTTTAACGATTTTGACAATAACAATCACGAAGATATTGTATTAAGTTACTATAATGAAGGTAAGCAATTTCCAGTGCGTGGACGTTCGTGTTCATCACAACAAATACCAACCATTAAGCAAAAATTTAAAAATTATGAAACGTTTTCTGAAGCGACTTTGGTTGATGTTTATACTGAAGAAAAACTGGAAAATTCATTACATTATCAAGTAAAGTCTTTTGCAAGTATTTATCTTGAAAATAAAGGTGAAAAATTTGAAATTCATCAATTGCCAGTACAAGCACAATTGTCTAGTGTCAATCAAATTTTGGTTGAAGATTTTAATAATGATGGAAATTTAGATTTTGTTATTGCGGGTAATTTATACGAATCTGAAATAGAAACGCCAAGAAATGATGCTGGTTTTGGTTATTATTTTGAAGGAAATGGGAATGGGATTTTTAAACCAATTCCACCAACAAAAAGTGGATTTTATACTTCAGGAGATGTTAAGGATATGGCGAAAATTAAGATTCATAATAAAGAATATATTATTTCAGTTAAAAATAATGACTTCTTGCAATTTATAAAAGTGAATAAAAAGTAGTAAAGTATGAAATATGCCAAAAGGTATGCAGAATATATTTAAAAATAATTGGAAGTATTGTTTATAGATAATGTTGTCAAAAAAAGGTGGTATTTATGTAAAAAATACTTTTAGATTCTCAGCATTAATCTGAAAAAGATATATGCTGAGGAGTAACTTATGGATTATAAGATTATTCTAAAATAGTATAAAAAGGACTTGATTTAAAGTCCTTTTTTAATTGCTGATAAGTTTTAAACCAAAACACTTATGGGTTGTTTTATTGCTTTTCCCATTTAATAGAACTCAGGCTACCACAAGCCTAATAATCATTTTTCTTAGCCATTTTCCATATAGATTTCAGAGGCTCTTACAACTATTAAAACCGAGATTAGAACAGTATAAATTTAATTTCGACCAACGGGTTCAGTTAATTAAATTCATTAACGTCCAATTTATGATCAATTGCAGAGAATAATTCCCCGTTGGGACCATTATTCTCAATAAGCGCAGGAGCTAGTGCTCCTGGTAAAACAGCTTCTACAGGATGGTCAGCATTTTCACCACCTAAATCGGTTCTAATCCAACCTGGGTCTAATGTGTTTATTCTAACACCAGTGTTTTTAAGTTTAACAGCGATATCGTATGTAAGTTTATTTACAGCCCATTTTGAAGCGCCATATGGCGCTAGTTCAGGCTCATCTTTTATTCCCGAAGTAGTATTAATAACACGTCCAAATCCGTTTTCAATCATTTTTGGAATAAATGCACTACAAAGGCTATATAAAGCAAAAACATTTACTTTAAAACTTTCATTCCAATCTTCCCAATTATGATTCCATATAGCTATTTGATAAGGCGACATGATTGCTGCATTGTTGTATAAAATATCAATATTGATTTCTAATTGATGAATATTTTTAATTAACAGCTTTACTTTTATTTCGTCTGAAAGTTCCCCAAATACGCAATAAATTTTTACATCATATTTTTTAAGAATTGAAAGTGTTTCTGAACAACTTTCTTCTGTTCGGCCGTGTACAATTATGTTGCATTCTTGTTTTGCCAAACCTATTGCAATTTGTTGACCAATTCCACGACTAGATCCTGTTATAAATGCATTTTTTCCTTTTAATGATATCATTTTCTCGTTTAAATTAGGTTCGAAATTACCATTTCAGTTTTTCATACAATGTATTGTTTGCTTTTTTTATCAACTTTAAAGTTGAAGTGTCTGAAGCAAAAACAGAGTTTAAACCTTGTGGTTCTTGTGGTGGATCTGCACTAAAATCGTCACCATGTTGCCATTTACCACTTTCAGCATTGGTTTTGGCATACCCGGCAAACCCCCAAAAATTGAGTCCCGCTAAAGCGCCTTGAGCTTTTTTACTTTCAGTAATTCTTTCAAAAATAGCATTGTAAAAAGTATTTCTGTTTTCAATAGAAGCGCTTAGCGATAAACTT
>Ga0102814_10003202_pt1 | contig 10754 bp, 8 predicted proteins | sample ColrivemetaGS741_FD_79112 | JGI IMG/M metagenome (GOLD analysis project Ga0102814, IMG submission 79112) | Estuarine microbial communities from the Columbia River estuary - Flood tide ETM metaG S.741 | ecosystem: Environmental > Aquatic > Marine > Intertidal zone > Estuary | place: USA: Columbia... | reverse complement strand
TTTACTTGAGAAGGTCGCTGTTTTTAAATATTCTAGAATGGGAATGGCATAACTTCCTAAATCTTTTTCAATGATAGAAATAATAAGGTTACTTTGTGGGTTACTTTGTGGGTTACTGTTACTTTTACAGTAACTTAAAATATCCTCTAAGTTATTGATGGATAGTACTTTATTGTCGATACTTTGTGGGTTACTTACACGTATTGGCAAGCTAGCCATTACATAATTAGCATCGTCGGTTTCAATTATTGGCATTGGCGAGCCATTTTTATCCTTGGAACCATAAATAGTTGCAATACAATACTATTAAGTTGTGTAATTAATTAATATTGTTAACCTTAGAGCTCACTTTAGTTCACTTTAAGTGGAATTATAGGACAATAAGACATATCTTTGAGGAAAACACATTATTAGAGTTAAATCTACATACAGTAAGGAGTTTAAGTCTAAGGCTATCAATGAGTTTCATCTAATTGAGAATAAGTCTGCTTTAGCAAAAAAGCTAGGTATTTCAAGAAATACACTGTATTTATGGGTTAAGGAATCTGAAGTACAATCAACAGTTGCCAAGTTGAGTAAGTCCCCACGTAATTTTGAAGTTCATCATGAATTAACATCAGCTGAACTGGCATTTTGTATTCAATATGTATTGGGGGGTTCGAGGTTTAATTTTATGAAGCTTACATTATTGCCTTTCAGTTAACAGTAGAGGCACCTGAAGAAAAAAAGACTATTGAGAAGTTGGCACAAAATCTACTATCTGATATAAGAATAATTTCGCATATCAATAAGCTTATGATAAAGCACTTATCAGTTACAAATGAAAAGGTAGATGCAATACTATTTGGTATGATTTCACAAAATGAAGACTATGGCTTAAAATTGCAGGCCTTAAAAATATATTATAAGAAAAGTGGCCGATTGGAAGGGCGTGAAAAAAATCAGGATAAACCAAAATATATTAATGGACTGAGACAATTTGATGGTGTTTTAGAGCGACTATTGAGCTAATGCTCATAAAATTGCCCCTCCAAGTAATAAATTTTTAGGGCAAATCTTTTGTTTGTAAACCAAGCAATACCATATTAAGCTGGTCTCAGGCTGGCCCGAATTGAAAAACCAGCTCTTTAGTTCTGCAAAACAAAAAAGCCTTGCAGTTTAAAACTACAAGGCTTATCGTTTTCACGTGTGGGATGAGCCGGGTTCGAACCGGCGACACATGGATTTTCAGTCCATTGCTCTACCAACTGAGCTACCGTCCCTTTGTGAGAGAGCAAATATACTACTAAAAGTTCGCCGAATCAATCTTGTGGTACAATAATTTTTGAAAGATGTACATCTTTTATGCGTAATTGCAGTGTAGTTACTTTATTCCACGTATTTTCTTCAATGGTGAATGCAATATCTATCGGGTTTTCTTTCGATTCTCGAACTAGTGGTAAATAGTCGTGCATATTAAAACCAATGGCATCAAATTCTTGTCCATCATTTTGTTTTAATTTCAATTTTAAATGCCCATTTCCTACAATAGTAGGGTTTCCAACGGCTTTTACACCTTTTGCAATAAAATTTGGTTTGGGATTTAATGGGCCGAATGGTTCAAACTGACGAAGAATGCTCCAAAATTTTGGAGTAATTTCATCCAATTCAATTTCGGAATCAATCAATAATTCAGGTTCAAATTCTTTATCACCCAATTTTTTATTTACAATAGCATTAAAGCGTAAACGGAAGTCGTCAATTTTGTCTTCGGGAAGCGTTAAGCCTGCAGCATATTCGTGACCACCGAATTGAATCAATAAATCTTCACATTCTTTTAGGGCATCATAAACATTGAACCCGCGAATACTTCGAGCCGAGCCTTTGGCTAATCCATCAACCGTGCTTAGCATAATAGTTGGGCGGTAGTATTTATCAACTAAGCGAGAGGCGACAATTCCAATGACTCCTAAATGCCAATCGGGATGATGTAATACTAAACTAGATTCTTCTTCAAGATTACATTGGTCGCTCAGGATTGCAACAGCGGTATTCATAGTGTCGGTATCAATCGTTCTGCGTTTTAGATTGATAGCTTCCAATTCAAGCGCTGAAATTTTTGCCTGATTTTCATCAGTAGCAATTAATAACTCAACGGCAGTTCTTGCATCGCCTAAACGACCTGCAGCATTAATTCTTGGGCCAATAGAGAAAACAATCTTATTGGTTGTTAAGGTTCCTGGAGGTAAATTGATTAAATCAAGTAAAGCTTTTATTCCTGCTCTTGGGCTTGAATTAAGCATTTTCAAACCTTCACGCATCAAAATTCTATTTTCACCAACAACGGGTACTATATCTGATGCCGTAGAAATTGCTAATAAATCCAAATACTTATAAACAACCGTAGGCGGGAGTCCGAGTTCTACCAAAGTAGCTTGCATTAATTTGAAACCAACGCCAGCACCTGAAAGTCCATCGAAAGGATAAGGGCAATCTGGGCGTTTAGGATCTAAAACAGCACATGCTTGTGGCAATTCATCTCCTGTTGTATGGTGATCACACACAATGAGTTCCATGCCCGCTTCACGAATTTGAATCGCTTCCTGAATAGCTGTAATTCCGCAATCAACGGAAACAATTAAGCTTGCGCCAATATTTTTTGCGAATTCAATTCCATCTTCACTAATTCCATAACCTTCTTTAAAACGGTGAGGAATGTAATAATGAGCTTTACAGCCAAATTCAAGCAAAAACATATACATCATGGAAGTAGCCGTAGTTCCATCTACGTCATAATCGCCATAAACTACAACACTTTCACCGCTGCGAACTGCTGTTGCTAATCGTTTTGCTGCTTTGTCCATATCCTTCATTAAAAAAGGATCGTGAAGTTGGCTTAAGTCGGGTCTAAAGAAGAGTTTTGCTTTATCGAAAGTGGAGACATTTCGGAGGACAAGCAGGCGTGCCAAGGTGGGGCTGACATTAATGGATGCAGCCAATGGTGACACAGCGTCTGCTTCCTCCGGCTCCTGTAGGATCCATCGGAATGACATATTATTATTCTATTTATTTTGTTAACCATGAAGAGGTATGGGGCTTTCACACTCCCGTACCAACAAGACAATATGTTTAAATAGGGTATAAAGTCTTAAAATCTTGCTACAATGTACGGTATAGACGGATGCATTCGCAATTAAAAATGAAATCTATACTTCGTTACTTTTTGATATGATTTAATGCTTAATTCAGTCTGATACGTGAGATTTAACAGAAAGCATTAGAAAGAACTTTATAAGAAATGAAAATTAATTCATTTTATAATTTGTTCAATAAATTCGGATTTGTAAGAGTCCTATTAAACTGAAAACGAGCTGATTTTCAAAAAATCAACTCAAGTTCAATCGAAGCTTATGTTGCACTAGTTTTTAATTCAAAAAAACCATCAAAACGAAAAAGGCGAAACCAAAAATGGTAGTGTAGATTGCCAATTTGCGATACTGTTTTAATTGAAGTGCCATGCCATATCCCGAAAAAAGTAATAAAAGTAAGCCGCTAGCTAAGACCATTGCGTAATATTTGAATCCTTCGCCACCTTTTCCTTTGTGAAGTTGCACAAAACGTCTATAAAAGGTTGATTCTCTTAAATCCAATTTTGCTTCTAAATTTTCAGAAACAGAAAAGCTAATTTCAGCATTGGAGCCTGACCAACTAATAGAACTTCTTGTTTTTCCCGGTCTGAAACTAGGTTCGCCTGAAGGAATAGGCATTTTGTTCGTTACTAAGTGATTAATTAGTGTGCTCAATAATTCGGCATCCGTTTTCGGGGCAGACGCTTCATCAATAGTAAATGTATAGGTTGCTTGTATGGTCTCGCCTTTTATGCCCCAGGTATATAAAGAACCAGTTATTAAAAACATGAGTGTGATGGGCATAATAAAGGCAGCAATAATGGTATGAGAAACCATCAAAAATTTTCTGTTCATAAGTGTTTTCTGTTGAAGCGATCGTTTTATTTTCCTAAAAATAAATAAAGTGGATGAGACAGATTGATAAACTTTATAATAGGATTAATGCATTAATTTACACCTTGTTTCAGGTGGTAAAGGCGAATAAATGGTTCAATTAAGTAGAATAGAAACATTTAGATGGATAAATAGACCTTAAAGATATTTTTGAACTGCTGTTATTTGGTAACAATTCTTAACAAAATGCAGGTTTAAGAGCAATTGAGCAAATTGTTAAAATTACCCGTATTTTTAATGCTTAAACATTAAAGGAACGCAATGAATAAAAAAGAAGAATTTTTTTGGAAAGACCGCTTTGTAAAAGGCATCAGTTTAGATAAAACAATTCGAATCACTGTAGTAAAGACAACAGAGTTAGTAGAAACAGCTAGAAAAAATCATCACTTGTCTCCAGTAGCAACCGTTTTGCTAGGAAGAGCCTTAACTGGCGCTGCTATATTGGCTGCTCAATTAAAAGGGGAAGAACGTGTTCGCCTTTCTATTGAAGGAGATGGAAGTATTGGAACTATAACAGCTGAAGCAAATTATGTAGGCGAAGTAAGAGGTTTTGTACAAAATCCAGATGTAACAATCGATATTGAAAAAGGAGAAACCCTTGCCGATGCTATTGGTTCAGGAGTTCTTCGATTTACTAAAAATTTGTACAATGAAGCAAAACCAGTTTCAGGAATTACTGAATTAAAAGATGGAACGATTACAGGAGATATTGCTCACTATATGGAACAGTCTGAGCAAATTCCTTCAATGATAGCCTTAGATGTTCAGTTAGCTGATGATGGAACCGTTACTTATGCAGCAGGTTTGTTGGTGCAAGCTATGCCGGGTTCTGAGCCAACTGAATTAGAACATATTCAATCGCAAATCCTCAAGTTTCCACCACTTGGTCTCATGATGGAAAGAGGACTATATATAGATGATATAATGGTGAATGCCATGGGTGATGTAAAAGTTCGAGAGATTGATAGAACTCCGGTTCACTTTTTCTGTAGATGTACCAAAGATCGATTTATAGATGCTTTGTCGATGTTAAAAGCAGAAGAATTGGGCGAAATGAAAGAAGAAAATCAAGAGTTAGTGTGTCAGTATTGTAGTAAGCACTATCTAATTGATAAAGATGAAATAGCTCAATTGCATACACAAGCTATTGCCCGCTTAAACTAGTTTTAAAAAGCCGATTCATAAATCGGCTTTTTTTATGAATCGAAACCGTGTGAAATCACAGTGTATGAAAAACTTGCCAACCGTAATGGTTAATTTGTCAATAAATGGCATCAACTTGAGATTTAATTCATTTTTTTTAGAGTAATTTTATAGATATAAAACTATTTTATATAAGTAGGATTGGATTTTAAAAGTTAACACTTCGAGTAAAAAATGAGTTTTAGTAGCGAACTTAAAGAATCGATTTTTTAGAAGTGCTATTTATTCAGGTAAAAAAAAGAAATTCAAGAATTGGTAAAAAGGGAAATATTTTGTGGATAATGTGTTGATAACTTGATTCATTCTATGAAAAAAATGTGTAATTTGGAGTCGAAATGCACTTATATATAAGCTTCTGGGATAAAAAATGCTTGTTTTTTACGAATAGGGGCGGTTTATTAAGATAATGACTTTTTAACGAAACACTTTGGCATAGTTTGTGTTATTGTGTCTCCAAACAGGTAAAAGACGATTAGATTGAACTTGACTGAGTGAGATAAGATCAAATAAATTTACCTTGAATAATTAATCTGCTGTTAGCATTAAAACTACTACAGATGCCTGAAGGGCTTTCACTTATGATTTTAGCTTTATGAAGAAATATACGATTTCACTTATTCTCCTGGTTTTCCAGTTTGTTGGTCTGAGTATGGCTCAGATACAAACGTTTACCAGAGAACCGTTTGCCTCTATGATAACGGATGATGATTTGTCGAAATTAGAAAGACAATTTGAGATTCCTATTAGAACAGCCTTAGGCGATTACTTTCCAAAAGAAAGCTTTTTAGTTGATGTGAAAATCAATTTGAAAGAAGTTTTCGTACCAATTGAAACTAAACGTACTTATACAGCAGCTGAGGCCAAGGGTCAAGTAGATGTTCAAGTAGATGGCCTTGATGCAATGCCTGGTCTTCCGTTTGTTCCTGAAGAGTATGGCAATAGAACTACTTCTGTAAGAGATTCGTTATCTGGTAGGGGAACAAAATTTAAAAAAGTGCATGAGATTAGTACAATACTAGTTAATGTAGTTTTGGATGATTCTTATGGCCAAAACGATGTTGATTTTGTTAGTGCTCTAATTCGTTCTGTTGGTAAATTGAATCAATTTAGAGGTGATCAAATTATTATTGAATCAAGAAAGTTTCCAAACAGCAAGAAAAACAAAGCTGGTTCTGGTCCTAATGGGGAGTTTAATGCAGCAGATTCGGCAGCCATTGCAGCAGCAATGATGTCTTCAGAATCTCAAAGTGAGAAATCAAATGCTCAAACTAGTGTGAATGAACGAAATAGTGATTCACAAAGCAGAGTTTCAAGAACAGACAGTGTAATTATATCTAGAATTGAAAAAGGTGCTGGTAATTCAGCTGGAGATCAATTAAATGAATGGTTTACAAGTCCTGTAATTCTCATATTAATGGGATTCATGTTAGTAAACTTACTCTTGTTAGTTTATCTATTGGCGACTCGTAATCAAAAAACGAAAGTAGAAATGCCAGAAATTGATTTGTCATCTATAACTAAATCGTTAGAAGAGATTAAAAATCAAAAAGTGGAAGAGAAAGTTGTTGAACAAGTCGAAGAAGTGCCAACCGTTGAATCTCAGATGCGATACGAAAGTGACAAATCATATCTAACTATTCAAGTAATTAGTAATAGTGAAGCAGTTGGAGAAGTTCTAGTTGAGATGATTGAAAGCGACGTAGATAATGGCGCCTTGAAAGCTGCAAACAGTATTTTAAGTGTAAATCCAGGTCTATTAAGTTCACTAAAACCAATAATTGGCGAAGAAAATCACCACATTATTGAACAATTATTAGAGGACTTACCTTCTTTACCTGAAGCAGCTCGTTATAAATTTGCACGTAGCTTCGCGTATCAGGTTAAAGCCCAATTAGGTGGCGCGAATTTAAATGGCCACTATGGTGATATTTTCAACTTTATGGATCAATTAACTGATTCACAGTTAATGCACCTGTTTAAAAATGAACAAATTGATATGATTGCGATAGCAATGGCTCAATTACATCCTGAGCGTGCAAATAAATCGCTTCGCACTTTTGAAGAAGAAGAGCAAATGGCCATTTTGGTAAAAATGGGTCGAATTGGAACGCTTCCAATATCAACCTATAAGCAAATTGCTACTCATTTTGCTCAAAAAGCGCTAGAAATTGTAAACATGAAATTTGTTGTTGCCGATGGTGTACAACGAGTAATTGATGTGATTGATAACTTGCCTGCTGAAGATCAAGATGTGTACCTAGATAAAATTGCAATGAGCGATCTTGATTTAGCAACTAAAGTTAGAAGTATGTTTGTCACCTTTAGTGATATTCCATCACTTGATGATTCATTACTCATTAAATCACTATCAGGTATTGATCGTAAGGTAATTGTACTTGCCATGTTTGGAGCTGAAGCTGAAATCGTTGATAAGATGATGTCGATTTATGCTTCTAGAGAGCGCATGATTGTACGTTCACAAATAGATTCACTTTCTGATCCTGAACCAGAATCGGTTGAAGACGCAAGGAAGGATGTATTAGCTGCAATACGTTCCAATAACAGAAAAAAGAAAGGAATGTAAGCCATGAAAATGTTTAAACTTTTTCTAATCCTATTCACAGTAAGTTTCTTTCTTACTCCAAGTAATTCAAAAGCACAAAGCTATTACGCAGATGATGAAATTGCCTTTCAGTTTGCTGAGATTCAAATTCTGATCGAAAAATTAGCGCTTGATTTAGAAACCTTACCATCGAATATAAAGCGTGTTGCTTTCTTTGATTTAACCTACGATAAAAAGGCAATTAAAAGAGAAACATACGACTTGCTAAAAGGAAGAATTGATCAACTTTTAGTTAGATCGTCTGCTATGAAGCTCGTTGGGATTCCAGAAGCCTTATCTCGTCCTCACTTAATTGTAGTTGGTACTGATAGCAGCTTGGTTGTTTCAAATACCTTTAGAACCAATAATGATGAAGTAAAATGGTTCAATGAATTAGCAGAAAAGTATTCGCTTGACGCCTTTCTAGAAGGTTCTGTTCGTTACGACGAAAAATTCGGTTTTATTTTAAACTTGAGAGTACTAAAATCGGCAAATAGAGATGTAGTTTGGTCTACAAGCTTATTATCACGTGAGATTTTAAAGAAAACTCAACTAACAATTGGTCGTGAGTATATCGTTTCTGCTGGTGTAAACATGTTTAGTGCAAAGTCATATATGACAAACACTAATAATGACTCGACTCTTGCAAATGGTGTTACATTTATGAATTATGCACTTCGCTTAATTTATAAACAACCAACAGACGACTCATTCAGAGGAAACTTTGGAATTATTGGTGGTATTCACCAAATAAGTTCAGTTGACTCACAGAGCGACACCAATTATGTAGCTATAAAGAAAACGTATTTCGAAGTCGGTGTATCAGGCTCGTATTCGTTTTTCAAGAAAAGAAGTGAGATTAATGATTATTGGTTAGATGTATTTCTTCAATCAAGTATGTATTTCCCAATTCCAGAAGACAATCTTTATTCGGTTTCTACTGGCATAAATCTTAATGTAAGTTATAATATCGGGATTGCTTTCACGATGAACTACTTATTGAACAATCCTCAGATTATTGAGAAAAACCTATTTATAAACACAAAATTAGATCCGATTGGTTATGGTATCAGTGCAACATTCAGATTCTAAAAAATGGATTTTTGGCTTTCTTCTACTTACAGCGGTTGCTTGTGGTGGAAGTAAAGAAGTTCAGAAAACAACACCTCCTGTTGTAGCTCCAACTACTATTCAAGAATCATCAAAAGGTGGTCCAGCTGTGACACCAACAGAAACTAAGACAGTTGAAGAAGAAGCGCCTAAAAAACGCAGTTTATTCGATGAAAAAGTTTATGAGGAAAAACCAGCTCCAAAACAGAGAGACATGGTAATTTCTTATGGCAATAAAAGCACAAATATTAATGTGCCTTTAAATTTAGATGAGCCGTTTTATTTAGAATTAAAAGGAACTCCAGCATCCAAAACGCTTCGTTACGATAGAGAGTTATTTGCAGTAGAAATGCGTCAAATAATGCGTGACTTTAGAAAAGCTCAAGATGCGTTTTTCAAAAAAGAATACGAAGCAGCTTTAGAAGCCGTAAATCGTTCTTTGTTAACTTTGGAAACAGCTGATGCTTTAGCGCTAAAAGGAAGTATTTATTACGTAATGAAAAACATTCCTAAAGCGAAAACCTATTGGGCAAAAGCAGTAAAGTTAGACCCAGAAATTGTTGTTCCAGAAATTCCAAATGATCCAGCTAATAATACAGCTGCTCCAAATCAGAGTCAGCTTCCTGGTGGAACAAAAAATTAGGTTTCGTTACTAAGTATACAATGAAAAAGGCGTAGAGATTTTCTCTTACGCCTTTTTTTTTGAATGTGAATTTGGGTTTGATTTCAAATTAACCAATTAATCTGAGTTCGGGATAAGTAAGAAAACGTCACCTTTAGACTCGAATTTTGGTACCAAATTAAGATTTTCCCGAACTCTGGTTATTTGTTAGTCTTGTAGATGATTTATAGCACATTATAGTTCCCCTAAAATGGATTATTCTTAACAAGAACTCAGAAACCTTATTTCTTCCAGCGTTTTTCACCGGCTTCAATCCGAATGGGTAATTTATTCTGAGCAGGAGGCAGCGGGCAAGTTGTAAACTCATTATAAGCGCATGGTGGGTTTTCAGCTTTATTAAAATCGATTGTAGTTAAGCCTTTTGAATCCACTTTATCGATATACAAAAAACGTCCACCTTGATACGTATCTTTTTTGTTACTCAAGTCTCCGAAAACTAAAAAATACTGTTCTCCATCAAATTGAGGTTGCAATTGATAGGTTTCGCCCAAAAGAGAGAACTTCAATAAACCGGGAGAAGGATAGGTGCCAACTTGCCCCAAAACATTCAACACTTGAATGGAATCAGATGTAGCTGTTTGAATTAAACGAGCTTCTACTTTGTAATCTGGATTTATTTCGAATCGCTCAGCGCCAGCAAAAGCATCAATTTCTTTGTTTTTTATTTGAAATAAACGAATCCCAAATAAATTTCCACGTCTAATTACAAAAAATTCGGAATTGCCAGCTCGAACAAAGCCAAGATCGTGGTCATTTCCATAAATCCCGCCATGAGTAAAGATTAAATCATTCAAGAAAACACGAATACTTCCTGTTACTTTAAGAGTGATTTGATTCCCGTTACGTGAGATGCTTCCTGTGATTTCAGGTAAAGTAGCATCGGGGAATATGAAATCTGCGGATTTCCCACTACCCCAAGTGTAGGTTTTGCTGTCTTCAAGCCAAAACAATCCGTTTACTCGTAAGTATCCCCGAGGAGCTTTTAATTCCTCAGTTTTCTTTTCAAAAAACTGATTTATTTCATTCTCATAACTTTCTACAGGTTTAGTTTGTTCTGAACAAGAGATAAAAAGCTGTGAACTAAGTATCAATAAAAAAAATAAAGAAATTACTTTCATAAGAAGACACCTATTAAATCTGGTACAAACCAAATGGT
>Ga0102814_10003201_pt1 | contig 10755 bp, 2 predicted proteins | sample ColrivemetaGS741_FD_79112 | JGI IMG/M metagenome (GOLD analysis project Ga0102814, IMG submission 79112) | Estuarine microbial communities from the Columbia River estuary - Flood tide ETM metaG S.741 | ecosystem: Environmental > Aquatic > Marine > Intertidal zone > Estuary | place: USA: Columbia... | reverse complement strand
GATAATATGTAGGAATTAATATGACTAATAACGAGAACTGTGTAGACAGAAAATAATACTGGTAAGTAACCTCAGGTTACACCAGCCCAACAAGGATTAATTGTCTGTCTGTCCGTCTGTCTGTCCGTCCGTCTGTCCGTCCGTCTGTCCATCCGTCCTTCTACTAGTACCGAGAGCGCATGTAGTGATCATAATGGGCCATACCAGAAAACACCCTGAGCGCCTGTACAGGCTCAATGTGTACACGTACATGTACCATGTACATGTACATGTACAATCTGTGCGAGAGTGCCTGAGTGCACGACACTCGGAAGACAGTTTCTTCTCACCGCGTTCTGCTGTGTATTCCCGCTACTTGTACTACTAATACTGGCGTAGAACGGGGTACTGCAGTCCTCTATTCGTGAACATATTCCGCGCCGGCAATGTGGGATCCATGCGTACATGGACCGTGTACTACACGTCTTCATAACACTCTTGTGTACCATACATGTGTACACCGATCGGTACACCTAGCATGTCCGTTGATCAGAACATGCTCGTCGTACTTGTACTGTAGTATGTACACCCAGGGTGTTTTCAGGTATGGCCTAATAGATGGAGACCGCACTACTAGTACAAGAAGAGAAGCACGAGTATGATAGGTACGGTAGAAAGCTATATAGAACAGAGAAGTAACAGGCGCCCGGTATTCTGTGGTCCCAAATCATGTAACTAGTACATATCTATCCGTACGTATTTATTATTTACGGGTGTATAAACTTGCGTCCCGTGATGTGCTGGCTGTGTGTACGTACATATCTAACCACATCCATTGGCTTCGTAAATTCAAATGTATGTACTACGTATGTGCTGGCATATGTTCCTGCTGGGCGGTGTTCGGGTGTATGGTGACGTCTTCCCCTTGTCGTGCGTCGTAATTGTTAAGTACGTATCTTCCTACGTAGGCTCGGTCTTCCGTGTCTACTGTACGTAGTACGGTTGTTGGTACTATGTTTTTAGGTATCCTCTGCCCTTGGCTAGATTCGAACGCATGTAGATGTGCTGTCATATGGCATATGGGCCTGGGAGGTGTTCGGTGTACGTATGTTGACGCCTTCCCGTGTCGTGCATCGTAACTGGTATGTACGTACCCCCTAGACTGGCCGTGTTACTATGTACGTAGTACGGTTGTTGTGGTTATACGGGTGAGACCGTCAATTGCTCATCCGCCGCTGCTGTCATAATTTTACGAAACAGGGAAAACTATACATCCCGTGGTACGTAACTTGGGAAGAGAATTTTGTTAAAAAATTGACTAACGATGACGTTTTTTTTCTCTATGCAACATTTGACTGACGATGAAGAATTTCTTTTATCTTTTTTTTTAATACAATTTCAACAGGTCCTATAATTTCATCACTTCTTCGTCAACATCATACTACCCCCCAGCAGCGGCGCATCCACTCTCAGCCTGAAGCTTGTTCACGGTGGATTGGCGGCACTCCATCACTTGCGGTAGCGGTCTCGGTACAGTTTCCATCCTCAAGCCCTGCAATACCGCTACTGTCAACGGTACGTCACCCTCTAAGCAGCAGTGTATCCACCCTAAGCCGGATCGTCATTCACGGCGGTTGATTAGCAACGCTCCATTGCTAGCAGTAGCAGTATCGACAGTTTTATTGCTATATCAGTAGCAGCATCGCCAGCATCGCTTGGCTTTTACAAGCAGCAGCATAGCAACTTGGTTCCACAAGCATAACTACCACCTGCATAATTGTTTTTACCAAGCAGCGGCTTTGTCAACAGACAGCATCAGCTTCCTTTTAACAGGCAGCAGCATCAACCAACTGCAACGGTTTCAGTGCACTACCGGCATCGTTGGTGCTTAAGCAGTTTCACTTTATCATAACCAGCAGTATTTGTTACAGTGCGGTTGCAGCAACGTTTTTGCAAGCAGCACTATCACTTTTAGTGCAGCAGCATCGTTGGTCCTTCAAGCAGCATTGGCATTAGTCATTTAACAACGCATAGCTCAGGGCTAGCATTGTTTTGTGAGTAATCCATTTGATTTGCCTCGGATTCTATTGGACCAAGCTTGAATCTTTGTGCCACTTTCGTGCGATCTCTACAGTGCTATGAGGTGCTTGTATTCAGTTGCATTGCTGTTTCTGTGACTTGATCATTCTACAGGGCTGACCTTCGGGTTTGCTTTGTTTTGTGGTGAAATCCAGTGCAGTTTAATTGCTTCTGTCATATTTTTACCCAAGCCTGTTTGAGATGCCGTTGACTTCTCAAGGCAAGGGAGTTCCTGTTCTAACTATGTCTATGTTGCTTTTGGAATTTGTCCCTTTACAAGGAGGGCCTTAGGGTCAGCTTTGTTTCTTGATGAAATCCTTTTGCGATGTATCACATGACTGATTAGGTCTTCTCAGCTTTGGCAAGACTAGGGAGTTTCTGTTCTTACATTTGTTTACGTTGCTTGGAATTTTTCACTTCACAAGGAGGGCCTTGGGGTCAGCTTTGTTTCTTGAAGAAATCCATCTGTGATGTATCACTTGTCTGATTAGGTCTTCTTAGCTTCTTATCTGAGTCGATTGCAACGCAAGGGAGTTCCTGTTCTTACATTTGCTTATGTTGCTTGGAATTTTTCACTTTACAAGGAGGGCCTCGGGGTCAGCTTTGTTTCTTGAAGAAATCCATTTGTAATGTGTCACTTGTCTGATTAGGACTTCTTAGCTGCACTTATGGCAATGCAAGGGAGTACCTGTTCTCATATTTGTTTATGTTGCTTGGAATTTTTCACTTCACAAGGAGGGCCTTGGGGTCAGCTTTGTTTCTTGATTAAATCCATTCGCAATGTATTATATGTCTGATTAGGTCTTCTTTGCTGAGATGATGGCAAGGCTGCGGTGTTGCTGGTTTACATTTGATTATGTTGCCCTCAGTGTTGATCACTAATGCCCAAATTTGATTTATTGTTCTTGCTCTTTGGTTCATATTTCCATCTATAGCAGTATAGTTTATTGAGATCAATATGACAGATATTGCTGAGGACCCTGTTATTGACTACGTTCTGGATTGCTCTTTTTGCCAATCACCCATATGTCAAGCTGGATTAAACCCACGCCGTGTGAATCCAATATTGAACCGAAATTTTTGGCTGGATGATTATTTGAACAAGAATGTATGGATGACAACTTCCCATATGAATGACATTATGACTCTGACATGTCACAGATACCACAACGGTCTCTTTTTCCTGCATCCCTTTGTTTATGAATTAGACAAATGTGAGAATACAAGTCATGCAATCTGTCCTGTGATTGATAAGGATGGGTGTGAAGTAGTTGGGATCAAGAACCCTTTTTGTTTTCCTGATGGTCAAGATTTCATCTCTGTATGCTACCTCCGCCAACATTATTTTGTTATTACATTGGCAAGATCTACTCCACCAGTTGAAAAAGTTACCGTCAAAGATTGGCAGTTAAAAGTATTTGACAGTATTTCAACTACAGTTGCAACAGTTTTGGCTGACCTACAGAAGCTTTTTGATGTATTAGGGATTGATAGGTCATTTATAGAGGTCACCATCGAAAATGTAATCAAGCAAAATGATGGTTCTTCTTGTGGATTTCATGCTTATTACAATCTCTTTTCCCTACTCTGTACTGATAAGAAGGATCGGGCTGATGCTACTAGATACCTTATACAATATGCTAATGACACAGACATGGCCATGAGGAAATTCACTGTGGCACAATACTGTACAATGCTGGCAGAATTTCGGAAGGATTTGGTGACTTTTCGCGGGAAAAAGAAACTGAAAAACTTTCAAGAGTATGGTTATTTGGTCGCCTATGATATTGATGGAAATAGGATTACCTACGGAGACAGAAAATGTGATGATATCTGGGTAGTACCGGACACTTTGGAATCAAGCGTGGCAGAAGTTGATGTTCGCAGTCCTGGTACAGATAACCTTGGGGAAATGAAAAACCTCTTTACACTTGGTATATCACGTGATCAAAATGTTGATCAACATTCATTAAAGTCAATTATTGATATTGTTCGTGGCAACAATAAAGCTGCTACGTTATCTAAGCTGTTGGCACTTTCAAAGAAAAAAATTGGTTTTGAGATTGATACGTACAGACAGGTCTACCAATTCAATTTAAAAGTGATCAAGGACATGAGTTTGGATTTTAGTGTACAAGACTTCATCCTTTATCTGCTCTCTATAAAACTGTTGACAAATACTTTTGAAGAGGAAGACTGTGATAAGCTACAAAAGATGTTGGGGATAGTGAGAGGAATGACTAATACATTCCTGATGGTGTCACTATATGGTGAACTTAGTAAGGAAAGACAAAATGATGGATCTTCTCATTTTTGTGTTGGTACAATGATAATTGTTATGGGAAGTTTTGGTAGTTATGTATCACATATAGCAGTGACCAATCAGAGATATTCCACATTTCTCTTTGGAGGTAAATGTGATGGACTTCCTTTCACCAAAAGGGGTATTGCTGGTGTCCTTGTGGCCGTGGGCCAGTGCTATGCAAGATTTCTGAACAAAGGAATATACAACATGTACACATGGTCTTATAACGAGGCTAGAAGTAAAGGTTGTTTATGGAAAAGCCAGGGGTTCTTGGAAGCTGATATAAAGGATAAAACTATCTGGCCTACGGAAGTGAGCAATGTAGTTGAGAAATACACTTTTTATTGTGAAGATACGTTGGACAAACTAGCCAGACTGAAGCCAATGTTTATCACCAACATGGTCCGGTTTGAAATTCATCCTGAGGAGCGAAAAGTTTATGATGTTGAATACCATCTACACCGGTCACCTTTTTTTAAGAGGGGTGCCTCGGTTGACCTCAGCAATGAGCCAAGGGATCATGCATTTGCTGTATCGTATCATTTAAACAACTTTAGTAGAGAGAAAGACGTCATTCAGGATCATAGATTGACCTCCATTCTCTATGATGTTCTTTGTCTTCGTAAAAGCAACATACTACTCCATCTAGTAGATGATATCAAGGGCAATGATATTCTGCAAGACATCATGGCAAGAGACAAAATGATTCCTTCGGTTGCATTGGATTACTTCGGTTATGCCATGATGATTCAATTTGAAAATGTTTATGTGTTTAGCTATGACACAATGAATGAGTGGCTTAACCATGGTTTTGATATGGCCTTCCATCATAAGAAGTTTGATATGAATCCTAAAAGGCTGAACACTGAATTTGATCTCATAGATATTGAAGCTGATAACAAGAATGCCAAATTCTTTTTCCCCATTCTTCTGTCCAAGAGGTTAATGGATAAAGATCTCTACATACTTGTCTGCCGTAGATGGATTGAGAATGACATCCATTTTATGCTGGCCGATACATCACAGGAAAGTGGAGTTAAATTGTCTTCAAGTTATTCCACAGATTTATTTGAATACAGAGACGTAATTCACTTGTTTATGAACACACCTTTGTGGCGCTTTGGTCAGGAAGCCTCATGGAGCAAAGTACCAAATATTCAACAATGTGAAACAGAGTGTGGCGCTCGTCTTGCTCTTCACACATACATTTTGTACCAGAGTAAATCTCCACACCGTTCCTTATTGCTCTTAAACTCTTTGGACAAGGATAAGAATACTTTAGGGTACTTCAGTAGAAAATGGCTATCAAACATTCTTGGCAAAAAACAATGGACTGTTCCCAAATGGGTTGCGAAAGTTTTGGTGAAAGATAAAACGTTCCGGTATACAGCAGGTTGGAAGAAGAAATTTTGCCAGTCCATGACTCTTGATGATGCCCTTTACAACTTATGGACATCAAATGTACTACATGACAAAAGGGTTAAGGAACATCAAAAAGATACTGTTATTACAGTTGTAGAATCTTCTACCATCTGTTCTGATGAAGCAGGCCCCTCCGGTGGACAGGAAAGTGTACAAGAGACGGCTATGCCGGGTAAAGATTTGTCAGACCCTTCATTGTTGGTGAAGAAGCATCTGGAATACATAGAAAGCCTACCAATGATGATGAAACCAACAGAATTATACTCCTTAACCTTGCCATTTACTTCTGATGGTAACATGGTTCGAATAGCAGAAGAAACAGAATTTGAAACGGGCTATTCGACTATGATTTTACGCTATCAAAGTAATGCTGCCGCAGAGCTTTCCACAGAACAAAAGGGTCATGTTTTAAGATACAGAGGAGATATAGTTGATAAGGTGGATGGTCTTGATGTGTATGCCATCGCAGAACAAAAGGATAATGTTTTGAGGAATAGAGGAGATATAATTGCAGAGGTGGATGGTCATGATGTATTGGGCCAATCATTTGATTATGTGTCCAATTTAATTCTGCAAGCAAAGGAAGCAAAAAGAGATCTAAAATTGTGCATGATAGATAGGTTCGGATTTGCTTATGAGCTTATTCCTGATAAAACTACTAGACATGGAACAAGTAGAGTTGCGAATGATGTCATTCAACCAAGGTCTAAAGGTACATCTTCAGTAAGGCATACTCCTTCGGAGAGAGCAGCAAATGCAGGTCCTACAACATGTACTACATCTCAAGAACAGCATGTTCCTGTACTGAAGCCCATAGGTTCTAATCTCGCTTCTGATATAGATTGTAACAAGATTGACTCAGTATCAGGTGAAGACTCCAGTCAACCACAAAATCTAGCCAAGCAGGGTCAAATAGACACAGAAACACATATGGTAATCCCTCCTGTGGTGGAAGCTGAGCAAAAGGAAATGTCTACAGCCAATAGTAATGTAGCAACATTTCTAGGTGATAACAAAAGCGGCAATGTTAACTTGTCAAGTAAAAACGTTGATGCATTGCAAACTGGTACTCCTCCATGTCATGAAATCATCACCGCTACTTATGTTGAAGCAGTAGCTGAGGATTTAGCTAAGCAGGGTCAAACAGACACAGAAGCACCTGCCAAAGGTATAGAATGTGAAGCATCGGGAACAGATTCAGTGGATTTAGCTAAGCAGGGTCAAACAGACACAGAAGCACCTGCCAAAAGTATTCCTGTGTTAGAAGGTGAAGCAACGGGAACAGATTCAGTGAATTTAGCTAAGCAGGGTCAAACAGACACAGAAGCACCTGCCAAAAGTATAGAAGGTGAAGCAACGGGAACAGATTCAGTGGATTTAGCTAAGCAGGGTCAAACAGACACAGAAGCACCCAAAATAAGTACTCCTTTGATGGAAGGTGAACCAATGGAAACAGATATGGCTTTCGGTGAATATAATGAAGCATTTACTCAAGAAAATAATGGAGGCAGTGATGTCACCTTTTCGGATACCAGTTCAACATATTCTGGTATAGGACCAGCCCCGTGGCGAACACCTACCCAGCACGCAGATCGTTTCCTTGAGACTTTTAAGGAAAAGGCAAATGTGGTAATAGAAGTGAAACCACAAAGGAAAAAAAAGACACAAACTGCACGGGTTTCTGCTTCATGTGCCAATTCCACCCAACTAAGAAGACTTCGTCCCTCAAGAAATCCATGTAACAGGCGTATTAATGAACAACTCATAGATACAGATGACGATGAAAATGCTGCAGAACAAGTTGCAGAAACTGTTCCGACAATTCCTCCACAATGCATCAACTGCACTTTCGGCATTATTAATGATGAGAAATGTTCCCGGTGCCGCCAGCCACTCCACAAAAAATGTGGTATTAAAGACAAAGAAGGAAATGATATATTGATAATTTGTAGATCGTGTGCTGAGGGGAAAAAAAGGTTCAGGATGTCGTCATTAAGTGATGCAACCTTAACACAAGAGTGGGGATTTAAACCGAGGCAAAGTAGAAGAAAACCTGGAATTACCGAAGGGTTAACTGAAGCTCAAAAGGCTGCCCTTGAGGAAGAAAGGAACAGAAAGATTGCTTTAAAGGCAGACAAGCTTAATGCCTGGCTTACCACCATTGATCAAATGCTATGCAAGTATGAGAAGGGGAAACTTCGCTACTATGGACGTGACAAGGAGAAAGATAAAGTTGGAAAGGAGCTATATGAACGATTTGTTGAGGAAACTTTGTGTGAATTCTATCCAAATGAGCTTGCTAATATTCAAGCTGAAAAAAGGATATGGCATAATATTCCAAGCAAGTTGTTGAGCTTCATTCGTAGCCACGCGAGATGCTATTCTAATGAAACAGTTTTTGATGCTTATCACCTTTGTGAATCCCAGCAATGGCAATTTATCAAGTTCAATGCTGAAGCAGAAAAGACTGAGTTTATTGTGGATCTTGAGGATGATTATGATGCTACTACAGATGGGTATTTTTCTCTGACAAATGATAAGACCAAAGGACCTGAAGTACGATTTGTTCCTCTGTACTACATGCGGGTGTGGACTTTGGTCTGTGGTAAAGATTTGGCTCCAGGCCAACAAAATGAAGTCACCAACATTGAACAACATGCAAAGAAGTTTAGAAATAAGTGGGTGGAAATTCCTACTGGGTCATACAAAAGAAAGTTTCAAGAATTGGATAGATATGACGCTAATGTTCCAAAAAGCTTCAGGATGCAGCCAACTGGTGAGCGAAGTTGTGTGTTTAATTCCCTGATCAATGCTCTACATTATATCAATGATTATGCTGGAAGAGATCAGTTGTTGAACTACTTACCGACATCCCTAAATTACGAGAAGATGAGTATGTTTTCGCATAGCAGAGCAGCTTTTGCTGCACAAATAATGAACAAAGAAGTGACAGGTTATCAAATTCAGACTATGAAGAATTTTGATATCTTACAAAATAGATCCATGTGGCCAACTCTATGTGTTTTGAGAGGGAGTGATTCTAGTATTAACCATGCTGTTACCGTGGTGGAAAACTATATTTTTGATAGTAATCGATCATGTGCGATGAGTTTGACAAAGTCTAACCTTGACTGGTGCTGCAGTGACTTCAGTGGTAAACAACAATTTGTAGCTATTCATACAGCCTACAGGTTTAACAAGATAAAACCCAAACCTGAGACTTTACTTCGTTGCTCTGATCAAAGAAGCCTTGGTATAAGTTCTATTGTTCAAGCTATGCAACAAATGGACCAAAATATACTGCATACGAATGTTATCCCTTCATTGGCTGAACTTCAAGGAACTATCGAACCCAATCAGTGTGTTATTGCCAATGTGAGGGAGCTGCTGAAAATAAAAAAGTTTGGATACAAACCAATAGCACTGAAACATATTAAAGATGTCTTGCAACAGCCATATTCGCCTTGGCCATCGATCATTTTAATACATGCTACTGGTACTTTTCATTATCGTATTGTCTCTATAGTTGGTGGTGCCTTGTTTGATGGAACTGATGGTGTATCGCTGCAGCTCACATTGGAAAATCTCCACTACTCAGTCAATTCTGAACGTTTGTACCAAGAAGAAGGAGCCTCTGTCGAGCTTATTTTTGGTTACAGATTTGTGAAAGATAAAGTTCGAGAATATGCCACCACAAACAAAGTCGGAGGTAGTGGAGTTAAATACGTTACTGAATATAAGAAGAGAAGAAGGATGGAGCATACGGATGATAAAATTTCAGCCTAGCTATAATTTAAGCCTCAAAGATTAATTAATAGATTTGTGAGTGGTTTAAAGTTGGTGGAATCAACCTGGTTCTACTGGCAACACTTTACGTGGATCACTGTAAACAATACTATAATTATCTTCATAGAGCTATGGTTATTGTGAAGAAGGGGATTTAGTGATGCTGGGCATTGGAAGTGTTACCAAACCAGGGGCATGGAGCTTTTATGATTAATTATCAGAATTGTGAGTGGTTTAAAGTTTGTGGAATCAATGTGCTGTAAAATTTTTGAGTGAATCGTTTATTGAGCATTAGTTTTGCACTCTTTCCAAAGACTTTCTGAAATGATTAAACACACTCCTGGCTGAATAGTTAGATATATTCATACAGTTCTTTCCCATGGTACATAGTTGTCTATGACTCAAACAATATGCTGAATATGCGAAAGCACTGTTTTGCTGAACATCCAACTGCAATGTCATTGACTCATTTATCATGAACTCAAATACTACATAAGCATGTATCAAACTTTGCTTGGGAACACAAATTGTTGTATATGTTGTGTCCTTCTCACAATGAAGATCTCTTGTCTTTGCATTTATATTAATATTACCAGATAACATGAAGCACTTTGATTGATCTTTGATGTCATCCTTAAACAGAGCTGTGACATACTCTTTCAAATCTGTCTGCTTAGACTTGTATTTCATGAATCTGCAGGTGACATTGATGAAGTTTGACAAACCAGGAATAATTTTGTTGAATGATCTGTAGCAATTTTCAAAATAGTCTCCAATATATTGGATAAATTGTGAGCTGTCAGAACCATTATTATCACTGGCATATTGGGTCAAACTGATTCGCTGACATTCACTTTTTTTGAAATCATTTCTAAGCCCAAAGCTAAAACATTCACCGGTAGAACCATAATGATGTGTAGTTTTGTTCGTCTTGATGGTGCTTCTCTTCAACTTTTTTAAATTTATGTAGTCTTTTTCGTTATCCCATACATGAATAGGTACCCACTTTGAACCAGTAACATCATTGACACCAATGTCAATATTTGTGATGTATAGCATTAGCAAAGCATACTCATAGACATCATCATTGTCTCTGTCGGCAGAAATGAAGCATATACTTGGATCTTCCTGTAGACAATGTGAATTTGCTTCACATAAAATAGCTAAATATCCATCAGTAACAT
>Ga0102814_10003200_pt1 | contig 10756 bp, 26 predicted proteins | sample ColrivemetaGS741_FD_79112 | JGI IMG/M metagenome (GOLD analysis project Ga0102814, IMG submission 79112) | Estuarine microbial communities from the Columbia River estuary - Flood tide ETM metaG S.741 | ecosystem: Environmental > Aquatic > Marine > Intertidal zone > Estuary | place: USA... | reverse complement strand
CTGGAATGGTACTGATTGGTATGTGCAAGACATGGTAGGTAACGAATACGATGTAAGAAAACATGCACAGAGTTTAATACTTAACTACTGCCCTGAGTGGAAACAACGTAACATAACCAACAGGTCAATGGAGTTAGTTAATAAAGGTTCAGACAATTGGACAGCAGAAGAACTAGCTGAGTACAATGCTAACCAAGCTATCTGGGCTAAGATAAAAGAGATACGTGATGCTTCTAATACACTAGAAGCTATGTCACCTATACCTCACGACTACTGGTTAGACGAACATTGGCCTACAACTTAATTGACTTAAAGGAGCCTTAACATGGCAATACAATTAGACTTATCAACATCACAATATGGCACAGCATTTAGTGGTGCATACTTTAGAATAGTAACAGCATCAATCTCAAGAGAGCTAGGTGATAGCTTCTCAGTAATGATCGATTGCTCTGGGTTTGCTACAGCAACACCAACAGATGATACTCACCCTGTAGACTTCCGTAGATATAATGCACCATTAGCTACTATCGAAGCTACGGCTGGCGATGACTTCTTATCTAAGTGTTACACTTGGGTGATGACACAAGATAACATGAGTGGTTCAACAGCAGTATAAAAATAAGGATGATCAAATGAATAAAAGAACTATATCTTCTGCGCATGACAGGCTTGATGAGCTAGAAAAGCAAGTGATTGCAATCAAAACAGAAGTTAAGATACAATTTAAAGATCTATTTGGTCGAGTTAAACGTATGGAAAGCATTATGATTGCAGCAACAGGAGCAATATTAACCTTACTTGTTGCGGTATTAATGAAGATGTAATGAAACTTAAATGGTTATTTCTTTCTATGCTAGCAGGATGCACACAGCTAGAAGCTCCAACACTTTCATATCCTAGTGTATGTATGGGAGATAAGAACTGCGAGAGAAATCAAAACGCCAGAACTATGGGCGGCCTTGGCTACCATGATGCAGCGCTTACAATTATGTGTAGCGACAATACATTTAGACAAGCATTGGAAGAGCAATGTGGAGATACATAGTAATACTTATTCTTTTCTCTGCGCAAGCTAGGGCTGAAATAGGTGACAGCTCATCTTTTAACACAAGTTCAGGCAATGATAATAGCACAGTTGAAAGTAATAACTTAACAGAAAACAATACATACAATGGAGCAGGATCATCACCTAACTCGCAACCAGTATACACTAGCAATGCACCTACTGTAATGGGCGGTGGTGGTAATGATTCTTGTTTAGTGCCAGAAGCAAATGGTATACAGCTATTTACTATAGGTGTATCAGTAGGAAAGATGAGGCAAGATGAGTCTTGCAATCGTAGGAAAGATGCGCGAATTATAGGTACGCCGCAAAATTTGGGAGGAATGGGGCTACAAGTTTCTGGTATTAGTATCATGTGTAGTTCTAAAAATGTATTTCGGGCAATGGCATTAGCGTCAACGCCCTGTCCTTTAACGGACATCAAGACAGGTCGCATACTAACAGGTCGTAAAGCCTACGAGATGATGCGAAAAAATCCTGATGTTTATGTTGTAGGATACGAAGAGTCTAAAACTTTTTGGGATGCTTTTCTGTTAATGCAATTAAAGGAACTACCAGATGTTAAAACAAACAAAGATAATAAGCCTAGCCTGTCTTCTAGGTTCAGGAGCCAGCGCACAGCAAGCTCCAGAGATTAAAGATCTATACGATGCGGCTTCAGTAATAGAGGCGCAAGTAACATTGGGCGCTATACTAACATTAGCTGCAACTGACTATGCTAATGAAGGTAACATAATAGCTGATGCTGCATTTGAACAAGCGCATGTAACCTCTACTCAACTTACTACATACAATGATGCTGTTGATGTTGTTGCCGCAATGGATTTTTCTGCTGCAGAAAATGCATCTGATTTATTCAAGGCTGAGTATGATAGTGCAATGATTATGTTAGGCATGTCTGTTGATGATCTTACTGCAGCTAGTGCAACTCTTATGGCTGCTAGTGTAATTGCTAGCAAAGCATTAACTGCTGATACTAGACCTGAGTCTTTAGCGTTACAAAATTATTTAAGTAACATTGAGATAACTGAAGAAGACAGATTAGATTACAATAATGCTTTAGATACTGTTGGTGTGTGGACGCAGCTATCAGGTGCGTACTTAACTGCATCAAACAATGAAAGCTTAACAACATCTATTGATAACTATGCATCTACTAATAGTATTGTTGTTGGTAATTATAGTTCTGTTGAATATAACTTTGTAAAAGATGAGTATCTAATTACATGGGAAGGTGAAGGCACAGGTTGGACACAGTATACAGCATCTAATCAAGTAAGCGCTGTTGATTTGTATGACTATGCGTCTGCATATACACAGGAGTGATGACATGTCTGAAGATATTGAGATCAAAGCTGGAGGATTTACGCTTAGAGGTTGGCATTTACTGGCTATTACTTCTGCTCTTGGTGGGCTTTCTTCCAGTATTTACTATGGTTACGATGTGGTTAATAGGTTCTGGGATGTAGAGGCTACAGTTACAGAGGTAGTATCTGTTGAGCCACGCATCCAAGCACTTGAGCAAACATTACAATCAAATGATGTTGAAGGTTTGGCTGCATCTCTAGCTAGAATAACTACACAAATGACAACTATCTTAGAAACACAGGCTACACTTGTGGATTTAAAATCACAGGTTGAGAAGTCTACGATCTTAACTGATGGTATCGAGCAAAACCTTAAAGAGTTACAGGCAGATATAGATAGTACATGGGATGCTATCGATGCATTGGAGAAACCACTATGAAAAAATTTGAAGACTTCGATAAGGACGGCAACGGAAATATTGATAAAGCAGAATGGGATGCACTTGAGTACGAGGATCGTAAGCGTAGGTTAGAGGACGAGGATGCCCAGCGTGATGCTCAACGTAGGATGACATGGTTCGCCCTGTCAGGGATGCTCCTGTACCCCTTTGCGGTGGTGCTAGCAAATGTATTAAGCTTAGATCAAGCAGCTAACATACTAGGTAGCATGGCAAGTGTATACTTTGTGTCAGTTGCCGGTATAGTGGCTGCGTTCTTTGGAGCAACAGCGTTATCGAAAGGTAGAAACAATGATGAATCTAGTAGGTAATTTAATAGGGCCTGTTACTGGCCTGTTAGATAAAGTAATTGAAGATAAAGATCAGAAGGCAAAGCTTGCGCATGAGATAGCAACGATGTCAGACAACCATGCACAACAAGCATTGATGGGGCAGCTGGAAATAAACAAAGCTGAAGCAGCATCAGGTTCTTTATTCAAAGGTGGATGGCGACCATTCATAGGTTGGGTATGTGGTGTGGCATTTGCTTATCACTTTGTTCTGCAGCCATTGATTGTATTTGGTGTGAGTGCTGCTGGTGTTGACATACCAGAGCTACCAGAGTTTGATATGGGTAGTCTTATGACTGTGATGATGGGCATGCTTGGATTGGGCGGCTTGAGATCAATAGAAAAAGTTAAGAAGGTAGAGAAATAATGAGTGAAGCAATGAAGATACTTCAAGATCGTATCGGTGCATCAGCCGATGGGAACTTTGGCCCCAACACAGCGAGAGCAATCGTTGATTACTTTGGTTTGTCTCGTAAGCGTGGCGCACATTTGTTAGGTCAAGCAGCACATGAGTCAGGAATGTTTCGCTTAACCAGAGAGAACCTTAACTATTCTGCTGAGTCTATGATGCGTGTGTGGCCTAAGAGATTTCCAACTATGGAATCGGCTGCACCTTATGCGCGTAACCCAGAGGCATTAGCTAACAAGGTATACTCTAATCGCATGGGCAATGGAGAAAACGAAGGGGCGTTATGGGTAGGGCGCGGCTTCATCCAGTTAACAGGCAAGGCAAACTATAGAGCTTTTGCTAGTGACATGGGGCTGCCTGATGTAATGACTGACCCTGATCTTGTTGCAACTGAGTACGCATTTGAATCTGCCATGTGGTTCTTTGAATCCAATGGCTTGTTTGATATGGCTGATGATGGTGTGAATGATTCAGTTATCACTAGCATAACCAAGCGTGTGAATGGTGGAACACATGGGCTTGATGATCGTATGGAGCAGACAAAGAAAATACATTCTTGGATTGCACACGTTGGCGTATAAGTATATAGGTTTCTAGCGGAGCTTAATGCTCCGCACGAAGCATGTCTGCTATACGTGGATGGCTAGAAAATTTAGAAGTAAATCCTGGTAAGGGTGGTCTATTATTTTTTGCAGCTTGTGTTAGTTCAAACTCATGCAGCACAAACCCATAAGTTATTTCTTTGCGTTCGGCTGCAGTCCTTGCAGTCTTTAGTATCTCTTTGTACTGGTCGTATCTGTTGCGCTGTACTGTAGATTTATAGATCAGATCTTTCTCTTCATACTCCTTGTCTGTTAAGTTTTTAAATGCACGCTCAACGCCTGTCGTGTATCCTGTTGTAAATCTTACATCATACTTCTCGATGGCTACCCTGATTGCATGGCGTGGTATGCCATAGATCCTGTTGGCCTGTGCTTTAGTCATTCCATTATTTGCATAGAATCTTATTCGTTCTATTAGCTCTGGTGTAATTGGTGTAGTCATAAGTCCTCCGTGTGTGAGCGAGCCGAAGCTCGCCCTCTGTTTTAGAATGGGATTGAGTCGTCATCAACGTCGAGATGTGCAGTGCTAACTTGCTGCGCTTGCTGCTGACCGCCATGCTTCTGACTGATCTGCATAGAAAGATAGTTGTTATCATCCTTCTGTTTCTTCCAGCCCGCTATCTGCATCTGTGTTTGTGCAGCGTAGTCTTCCATTGGCCCAGAATAATCTGGTGCGTTGTCGTTGCCACGCTTGTCGTTCTCAAACAACACGCCTACCTTCTGGTAAACCTCAATGATCTTCATGCCACTCTTGGTTGTGTCTGCTACCAGTACGACCTTACGATCATTACCCTCTAGGTTTATCTTGCCCTGCAATATCATCTTCATGCTATCGAAAGGTTTGAATGCTGCGCCTGTATTCGTGTTATCATATGCCATGCTTCTGGCTCCTTTAGTTGTTACCAGCTACCGCTAGTAGGTTTCTTGCCGCTATCTGCAGCGTACTTGTTGCCATCCATCTCACCAAGGAACACGTCAGCGTTACATCCTAGATGTGATAAGGCTTTGGTTAGGCCATCAGTGACAGCCATCTTAGGTGCATCCTCGGCTAGTCTGCCTTTGGTTGCATCGAAGAACTTACGACACCCTGTGAAGGGGCCGAACATATTCATCTGCTCGCCATGCCAAACAGATATGTGTGCTAGTATACTGGCATCGCCATTACTTAGCTGCACTATTTCTGTGTGTGACTGCCAGCCCCAGCCCACACCAACAGGGCCGAACTGCTCTGTCATCATGCGCACTTGGTATTGTGGATCGATAGCTGTAAAGCTACGCGATCCGAAGCTAACCTTCTTCAGATACTTGGGGTCTGACTTGGATAGCTTGTTCCATATATTTAGATTGTCCATTACTTTCTCCTCTTACTGATGCGTAATGCGCCACGTTTATCGCGGCGTATGGTTAATAAATCTGTGTAAACCTCGCGTTCATTGTCGGCAACTATAGCTTTGAGATCTTTCTTAGCTGACTCGAATGACTTAGCTGCTGGTTCAAACTCTATGTATTCCTGTGCTAAGTATGTGAAGTGATTGTCTGAACTAGCGTCACGTTTAATCATATCATCTATAGGTATCTGATTAATAGGTGATGCGATTGGTTGGTCGTGACCAATGGGTTCGTCGCCACTCTCAACGTGCGCCCAGAAATCTGTGCAAGCATCAAGCACTACACTTATATATGAGTCATGTCTTTTAATGTATGAGCATTCCCATCTGTTGTTACCAAAGAATACTGACATGTATGCACCATCCATATTGGATAGCCATAGATACAGCTGCACCTGTGCCATGTAGTAGTCGCACACCTTGTCTAATGTATTGTGTGCAAACGTATGCTTGGCTTCAACAAGGTCGTTAGTATCTTCAAGCACACCATCAAGTGTACCTACATACGGCACGCCGTTGTGTGTGCGTGTGTACTTGTCTTGCTTCTCTAATATTTTTTTGCTGTACTCTTTCTCAAACCAACCGAGGTTCATGTCCTCTGTTTGTATGCCCATCTGTACTGCTACTTTGTGTGACAAATCTTCTGGCTCAACAAGGCCACGTTTGATTTGCCATAGCTCATACCAGTTGCCGTTCATTATTTTGACAGCGTCACTGCCGCCAATAAATCCTTTACGTTCCATTTTTATTCTCCTCTTATATGTACTTGTCTACTGCATTGGTGCAGTAGGATCAAGATATTTATTGAAGTCTGAGTCAACGAGATCTGTGTCAAGCAGCAGTCGTTGTCGATAGATAGAGTCAGGGTTGAGTATCCATTCTGGTATTGCGCCGCCAGATTTGATTCGCTTGACCATGAGTATAGCTGCATCGAGATTGCTCTGTGATGTCACCTTCAAGCTCTCGGTATTGCGAGAGTATTCTTCTACAGCTGTCTTCGTTGACATAACAAACGTCTTGATTGTCGGCCACGTACGAGAAGCTTGATACTGTCGGACGTGACCATCGATCTTTTTTAATACGACCTCGAGATCTATCTTCTCGAATGACGTAGGTATATTAGTGTTGATGTCCTCGACAATGAGCTGCAGCTCTTGACCTAGTGTGTCACGATCCATGCTAGATGGTGGCGTGTAGCGTTTTAAGATACCTTGCAGCCAGCTACCTATCATTGATGTGCGTTGTGTGTAGTCCATATGTTACTCCCTATCTATGGCTAATTTTTTTTGTGACATATCATTGATGATGTCGTCTAAGAAATCTGTGTTAGTTCTGCTGCTTGGTGCAACATCTTCTATATCATCCTCCCACCTCTCGCCATTAAGCCATGTCGTAGGGTGAGGGATGAACTGTTTGTCTGTGCCTTGAGTAGCATCAGCAAATTTTTTAACGGCAGTAAGAATTGCAATAGGATCTGCAATCTTACATGCCTTATCGAATGCCTTGCGAGCGTGTCCCTTTGCTATCTTGCGTGGGTACGCAGACCAGAACGCATCGAAGGGGAGTGTCTGTGTGACACCCCAAGTAGTATTACTATTACTATTAATATCTATTACATTAGATATAACTTGGGGTGTCTGTGTGACACGGGTATCTTTCATATCATCCTCCATTAAATGTTTGAATCTATACACACTGGCTACGCCAGTACGTCCAGATCTTCTTGTTAGGTAATCGTTATCTATGCACCAGTTGATAGCACGTATGACTGTGCTTCTACTCAAGCCAGTTGTCTTGACTAAAGTTGGTATGCTTGGGAAGCACTCGCCATTTAAATCTGTATATCTAGCTAGCACAATCAAAATATATTTTGCATTAGGATTGTTTACTTGCCAATCAATAACATCTCGTAGTAATATGTCCGCGTACATTAGGTCTTTCCATTTCTTAATGTCCTCTTACCTGTTGAACCTCTAGTATTGTGAGTCGTACTAGAGGTTTACTTTTGTGTAGCAAGCAACAGACTTGCCGCTATCTACCTTAACCATTTCTTTCATAAAAGGATAGCCACTTTCTTTTAGTTCATGCATGCGTGATGCTAATCTAAAGCAGCTAAACATATCCAATGCTTCTAATGCTGTGATAGAATTGCCTTGATCGAGGTGTGCTTTAATCATCTTCGTTTGGTTTTCCATTTGTCTCTCCTAGTAAGTGTTCAAATAATTCCGCTGGCATAATGACCAGGGACTGTGGTTTGCCTGTCTTTCTTTTATAGAAGGCTATGTCCCTGCCATCCAGCACAGTGAATGGACTAGGGAAATTAGATTTGTCTCGATACTTTACCTCGGCTACCAGCTTTCGTCCGCCCAGTGTGACGTGGATGTCACCACTCCACTCTCCTCCGAGCGCACCCGAGAGGGGGACGCGGTAGTTTTCGATGCCGATTTTGTCGAGCCATTCGCAGAATCTTTTTTCGTGGTAGATTCCTTTAGACTTATTTTTGTTTGCCATGTTTGCTCCTCATAACAGGTCATACATATGGTATGGTACGTGGCTGGATTAGTTGTCGCCATAATCTGCACAAAAAATTCAGTGCGTTGATCGCAAGCATCACAAGGATATGTTACTTGATTCAATATCTTTCGTGCTGATTTCGATCTGACAGCCAAGTGCTTCTACCCAACAAGCGAACATGAAACCAGAGGGAACACGCTTGTACTGCTCCCACTTGTGAATCAATGATGGCGTACAACCTATAGTAAATGCAAGACCTTCTTGTGATATACCTAATTGATTGCGTCTATCAATCAGACTTGTAATCATTTCATCATACGTTGTGGTAACATATGTATCTTGCTTATAGTTTGGAAACTTTTGCATTCAGTCTACGCTTATCCTTGCTTGTAGGATACGCACCTTCCATCAGCTCCATCATTCTTATAACTTTTACAGCAGTATCATATCTCAATTCAGTGCTGCCATTTAATGTACGATAGTACGTTGACGTTGGCAGTCCAGCCTTGGTGAATACCCTATGCAAAGGGATGTCAAATCCCTTATGCTTTTCCTGTATCATATCCCAATAACTTTGTATCATGTTGCGGTTATGCAGCAATCAATCAAGCCAGTCAAGTTCATCCATCTCAACGTAGCCCTTTCCGCTACAGTTATTGCATGATCTTAATGGTATGTCATCGTTGAGGCTGGCGTATACTATCACGCCAGTACCATCACACTCAGGACAATTATTATACTTAGCTTCAACTTCAGAATGGTATTGTGTCATCTAACTTTCCTTTGTATTGCACATCCTCCCATGCTTTAGTTGCGCGATCAAGAAATTTCTTACGAGCAAACTTAGGATTAGTTTTCTCTAAGGCATCAGCTATATCTATAAGATGTGAAGGCCAAGTAACCATTGGGCCCATCAGATCTGCTATAAATTCATAGTGCTGCCGTGTCATCGGCGGTGATTTAATTGTGTGTTTCATCTGGCTTTGCCTCCCATACGAGTTGCTTATTATTATCAAAGTGCATTGTTATATATTCATCATTGCCTTTGGTGTCAGTTATCTTGAGCTCAAGAGCAGTAAAATCTTTGAAGACTTTACGCACTTGTGTAATCTTACTTACATTCATAATAGTTATATTCATTATATGTCCTCTGTAATAATAGGTTCTGGTCTGTCTTGGTACTCTGCTTTGAGACTATATCGACCAGCATCATGCGTGTCGTTCCATTGTCTACAAAAATCTATTGCCTCTTGCTCGGTGAAGAAGGCATGTGTTTCACTGCCTACTGCATTCTTAAAATAGAAATCCTTTTCACCAGCATGTGGTTCTAAACCATTAGGCCAGTCAGGATTGTCTTTCCACCATGTACGTTGGAAGCAATCATATATATCTATCATGGGTAATACTCCTCTATTGTTTCATTCGGATACAGATCTAAAAATTGAGCCGCTACTTTATTCATAAATGCTTCACGTTGATAAGCATGATGCAAGCTACGCTCACCATCTTGATGTATAATTTCTTGAGCAAGATGATGGTCAATCTTCTCAGCAATAACTGATGAGCTGGTTTTCATTACAAGTTTTAATACTTTATATGAGTAGCCTTGAAGACCTAAGTCTTCACGCATGAATCTAATTAGTTGTGTGTGTTTCATTTCATTAATTCTTTTCCATTTCATTTCAATAGTTTACATTGTGCGCTTACGCAACACAACCCACCACATGTTGACCTCGACTCAACGCCAAGCACAAGATGCGCCCCCTCAAAAGAGGAGGAACATCCATGCTGACGCTACAATTCCTGATGCTGTAGCTGCGTATAAAAATATACAGATGCGATCCTTTAATTCCTCATGCTGTATCTCAGCATCAGTGTAACCTAGATTGCGACGTTCGTTGCGACGTTGTTCTTCTATGCTTAACATTGAGTATCTCCTTGGTAGTGAGGGGGCTTACGCCACCCTCTTTTGCATTGCTGCTAGTTTAGATGCTAGTGATGCCTTGCTTTTAGGCTTGACTGTCATGCTCCATTCTTCGCCGTCATTGATGATAAGGTATACTGCTTTGTCAGCTTCGTGACGCTCATCAAGTTGCTCGAGTTCTATCTCAATGCGTTCAGCTTTTTCGCAAGCTCTTTCTGCCGCAATGTCTTTGCCTTCGGCTACATATGATTCGAAGTCTGTAACTGCGTCAGCTAGCATCTTCTTCTTGTATGTTAAACTATTGTAACTTGTATAACACGCATCGCGTGAGATATTCTTTTGTAAATAATCCATGTTGTCACCATCGTGATAGTTGATGACAGCTAGCTTTAGTTCCATGAGTGTGGATGTTGAGTTTGATTTAGTCATGTCTAGTACCTCTAGTTAAGTAGGAGGGGTAACACCCTCTGATGCAGACCAAGAGCCAGTAACGAAAAGGTCTTCTTCAGACCCTTGCCCACAGCAACTTCTTTCCACGCCTGTAACCAGATGTAAGGAAGACAGGCATAGAATAGAATACAGTCAGGAGTTAGGGAGAAAGGAAAGTGGTTGCAGTGGGTTTTCGATGCTGGCATGCAGGTCAAGTCAGAGGGTGTTGCTACTCCGACTAGAGGTACGCAGACATGGCTGAAGCAAGCGAGACATATGCGCTCGGGGAACTACAAGATAGGTTTCAGCAACGAGGGCGATGCAGTGATG
>Ga0102814_10003199_pt1 | contig 10759 bp, 11 predicted proteins | sample ColrivemetaGS741_FD_79112 | JGI IMG/M metagenome (GOLD analysis project Ga0102814, IMG submission 79112) | Estuarine microbial communities from the Columbia River estuary - Flood tide ETM metaG S.741 | ecosystem: Environmental > Aquatic > Marine > Intertidal zone > Estuary | place: USA... | reverse complement strand
GTTCCGTGGGCGGGTAGTTTCTTGGGCCACCCCTCGGTCGCGCTGGATGTGGTCGAAGAAGGTCACGGCATGCCTGATCCCTCCAGCGGAATTGTGGAGGGCGTGGAGGCCGAGGTGCGGGCTGCCGTGTCCCACGTTATTGATAACGCCGTTTCCAGGCCCGGGGAATCGTTGATGGTGCTCACCGCCAGTGCGGTGCACGCCAGCAAAGTTCACGAAGCGCTCGCCCTTGCTGTGGCGGCCAAGCCAGATATTGCCGAATTCTTCACCAAAGATTCCCGGGAACCCTTTGTCGTGGTGACACTGGATCAAGCAGGTGCTCTCACGAGAGACCGCGTCATTTTCTCGGTGGGTTATGGCCGAACCCCTCATGGTCGAGTGCTCAGTGATTTAGGCCCGCTCTCTCAGCCCGGCGGTGAGCGTCTGCTGGCTGTCGCGTTCACCAGGGCGCGTCGTCATGTGCGGGTGATTAGTTGCGCAGGGGTTGAAGCGCTGCGCGATGAGCGATTGAGTGACACGACGCGGGCATTGGGTGATGTTCTTCACCAGGCGGCTAACCCTCCGCTGGCCCGCGCTTCCGGTAAAGAGCAAGACCCACTGCTGGTTGATTTAGCTAAGCGTTTAGGAGCCCTCGGCATGGTCGTGGAGTTGGATTACCAAGCCCACATTCCTTTGGCAGCGAGTTACGGCGGATACTGCATTGCCTTGGATACCGATACCTCACTGATGCCCTTCAGTGTTCGTGAAGCCCTGCGCTTGCGACCAGCGGCTTTGGCTAAGTCTGGCTGGCACTACGTGCGAGTGCACTCCTTAGAGCTTTTCAGCGCCCCCGATGTGGTGGCATCGCGCATTGCCACCCTGGTGGGGATCACCGACACTGCTGCACTGAGTCATGACGGATAACGACGCTCCGAAAATTCGCAAAATCGGCCCGCGCCGCGTGCAAACAACGCCTCAACCGGGTCAGGGCCCAGAGCCTCGCGTGGAGCGAGACGATGTGGAGGAATCCGCCAACGATGAGCGTTTGAAAGCGGACAAACCCCCGCATTACTGACCCTCCAGGGCCACCTCGGCCTGCGGGTTAAGCCTTGGCTGGAGTGGAGCTAGTTTTCTTCTCCGAGGAGGAAGCCGAGCTCGAGGAGCTTTCCTTACTGGCCGCTGGTTTCGCGCTCTCGCTGGAGGACGAACTTTTCTTTGTTGCTTCCGCCCTCGAATCGGTGCGATAGAAACCAGATCCTTGGAAGGTGACCCCGATGGAGTCAAAAACTTTGCGCAGTGGTTTGCCACACTCGCTACACGTGCTCAGGGAGTCATCGCTAAAGGCTTGGTGAATATCAAAAGCGTTGGAGCACGACGTGCAGCGATAGGAATAGGTAGGCATGGCGGGCGGAGTCCTTTAGATGGTGGTGGAGCGAAGGTAGATAACTCTGGTGGGGGTGACAATGCCATCGACTGCTTGATCGTGATGCTCCCGGGGCACATCGTCGACTACTTCATGGTCATAGACCACGGCAAACACGGTCGAGCCGCTGCCCAGTGTGCCCAGTGCGCGATCAAAATATCCACGACCCCAGCCCAGGCGCATGCCATCTTCGGCCACACTAGCCGCGGGGACAAACACCACATCGGCATCCGCTAGGGCAATAGGTCCTAAGACTTCGCTGGTCGGAATGGGCATCCCGGCAAAATCGATGCCTTCACTGCCGCCCTCATAGGGAGCCCAATCCATTAAGCCATCTTCGCGAGCGACCGGCAGATAGACAGCGAGGTTTTGGCTCACCGCCCAATCGATGAATTCGCGGGTGGGTGGCTCGTCGTTGGTCGAGAGATAGCAGGCAATGCGCCCTGCGACATATTGGTCCACGACGCTCTGCATCATCGTGAGCAAACCCGCCGCAGCTGCCTCTCGTTCCGAGGTGGTCATGATGCGTCGGCGCTCGCGAACTTCGGCGCGAAGAGCGCGCTTACTGGGGACTATGTCCTCGACCATTCCCCCATTGTACGCCTGCGCATTACGATAAGGGGATGCCTATTTCTAAAGCAGTAATCCCCGCAGCGGGCTTGGGAACACGATTCCTCCCCGCCACTAAGGCGATGCCCAAAGAAATGCTTCCCGTAGTGGACAAACCCGCTATCCAATATGTGGTGGAAGAGGCCGTCAACGCAGGATTGCACGATGTCTTGATGATCACCGGGCGTAACAAGAATGCTTTGGAAAACCATTTTGACCGAGCCACCGAGCTCGAGGCGGCGTTGGAAGCCAAGGGCGACCAGAAGCGCCTACAAGAGATTATTCGCTCCACTCAGCTGGCCAACATTCACTATGTTCGCCAGCGTGACCCACTGGGCTTAGGTCACGCCGTCTTGCGTGCTCAAATGCATGTGGGTCGGGAGCCTTTTGCCGTACTACTGGGTGATGATCTCATTGATGAGCGTGACAGCCTGCTTAGTCAGATGATTGCGGTTCATGATGCCCGCGCCTCCAGCGTGGTCGCCTTGATGGAAATTGATCCTGCTCTGTCCCACCTTTATGGCATCGCCACCGTGGAAACCACGGAGCAAGACGATGTCGTCAAGGTGACGGGTTTGGTGGAAAAACCCACTGCTGATGCTGCACCGTCTAATTTGGCTGTGATTGGCCGCTATATCCTGCAACCAGACGTCTTCCCTATTCTGGAATCCACCCAGGCAGGTTCGGGTGGCGAAATCCAGCTCACCGACGCGCTCAATTCCCTAGCCAGCTCCGGCGAAGCCGGTGGCGTCTATGGCGTGGTGTTCCGGGGGCGTCGCTATGACACGGGGGACCGCCTGGATTACCTCAAGGCCATTGTGCAAGTCGCCACCAGCCGCGATGATTTAGGCCCTGATTTCACCACCTGGCTTCGCGAGTTCGTCGCGCGCGACTAGCCAGCACCATGCAACTGCCCACTCTTCATCACCGCAAGCTTGTCCTGCGTGGGGTGCGGATGCGCGATGCCCGAGCGATGGAGCAGGCACTGGGGGAAAATCGAGCCTGGCTGAGTCCGTGGGAAGCAACCCATCCCCTCATTCGACCGGGTCGATTCGATGCCAAAGCCAGTATTCGCTCGTTGCTGCGGGCTGCGAAAGAAGGTAGTGCGCTGCCCTTAGTGATGGTCAAAGACGGTGAATTGGTCGGTCAGCTCAACGCGTCACAAATTAGCTATGGTTCTCTTTCTTCGGCCTCGCTGGGGTATTGGGTAGTAGAAAAAGTCGCTGGGGAGGGACTTACCACCCTGGCCGTGGCGATGGCCAGTGATTTCTTGTTTTTTGAGACCGGTTTGCACCGGGTTGAGATCTGTATTCGCCCTGAGAACACGGCTTCGTTGCGCGTGGTGGAGAAACTAGGTTTTCGTTACGAGGGGCTTCGGCGTCGCTTCATCCACATCGATGGAAAATGGGCTGACCATTTCTGTTTCGCCCTGGTGATCGAAGAAATTCCCCGGGGAGTATTGGCACGTTTTGAGAAAGGTGCCGTCCCCGCCGGCGTTGCGGCCATACCCGAGACAGACTGGGTCAAGGCCCGCAATCCCCTGCATTTGCCTCCGGTCTAGCTAGCGCGCCAATACCGGGGTTTCGCCCTCTTCGCTCGTACCCTAGAGCCCGTGGGAAGTTCAGGATCAACCGTGTTGCTGCTGCTTGCAGCTGCTTTGTGGTTGATCTATCTAGTACCGCTGTGGCTCAAGCGCAGCGAGTACTACGCCACGGAGGCCAACGCCGCCCGGTTGGGCCAAACTCTTCGGTTGCTGGCCAATACTTCCGAGACTTCCCACGAAATCAAAGCAGAGCTCAAAGCTCGCTCCATTGCGAAAAAAGAAAAAGAGGCGCAGCGCCAACTCAAGGTGCTCTCGAGCCCGGTGTTGAGCCTCGCCGAGCGTCGTCGGCGCACCAAGCAGGTGTTTTCCCTGCTGTTATTGATTGGCGCCACCGCTGCTGGCACGGCGTATTTAGCCGGATGGCCGCTGCAAGTGATCTGGAGCTCCACCACCCTCATCACCATTTCCTTCGCAGTGTTGGGGCGCTTGAATCGAGTCAGCAAACAGGCATCTCCGGCTGTTGCGGCTGCGCACTCGCGCATGGACCGGCCAGCTCCGGCCGTTCCAGCCACCGCCAGCACCCCACTTCCTCCCCTGCCAGAACCCTTAGCTCACCGCGCTCTGGCTGAAACTGCCCCCCTACCCAGCCATGACGAACTAGTCCGCGCCGCCCGAGCGGCCGCACTAGCCAAGCGTCCTGAAGACTTTGCTGAGGAAGAACTAGCCGTGGTGTCACCCTTTGCCAGCATGGGTGATGTGCAGGCGGGAACCAGCGAGCGAGTTGACCTTGATGAGGTTCTTCGCCGCCGACGGGCTGTTTAGCTCTCACAACTCCCGGACAAAGGGTCCCGAGCTGCCTGTCTGCGAAAAGGCGACACTCTCACCCATGATGGCGTGAGCATCACCCTCGAATTCTCTGGGGAAGAGTTGGACTACGTCAGCATTGAGCCCAGCACAGTTTCGGGCGACGAGGAGGCCTCATGACGGCTCATCCGCGGATATTTTCTCCTCGAGGTGCGTAGCCTTAGAGAATGAACTCCGCCTCGCGAAGAATCCTTGTCGCGGGCGTCGTCGCGATACTGCTTGCTGGGTGCGCAACTGCGGTTCCTAGCAGTCGTGGCGGCAATGCCACGAGCGAGGATGGCACGCAGGCGCTGAGTGAGGAAAGCGCTTCTCAGGCCGCCCAGTGTGACACTCCCGAGCGGGAAGAGCTCACCGTGGTGGTGCGCTCCAGCGAGCATTTGTATCAGGCCACCTGTCCTACCGATCGCTGGGAAGTGCACTCCGCCCTGGAGCCGGTCGTCTCGGGAACCGAGGTGGAGCCTTGCCAGATTCTGGAGGTCAGCGGGCCTCGAAAGGAATTTGATGACAACACCACGGCTTTTCCGCGCAATAATCTCGATCCGTGGCGTTTGCATGATGGTGAACTGAGCGTCGCGGTAATTCCTGTGGAGTGGTCTGATGTTCGCTCCCGAGAGCGTGACCCCGCCACGTTTACCCACTACGCCGGGGACACCTTCGCGCAGTGGTTTGAGGTCTATACCCGCGGATCTGTGTCGTTTTCGATGACCTATTACGACACCTGGATTGAGCTCAGCGAACCCTCACAGAACTTTCGGCTCTCAGATGAGGAGCAAAACCTGAACCAGTGGGGTGACACTTCTCGAGCGGGGGTTGAATACTTTTGGGAACAAGCACTAGCTGACACTGACCCTTATGTTGACTATTCCGGGGTGGACGTGGTGTTTTTTGTCTTACCCCGGGAGCAAAGTGTGTCGGGGGAATTCAATTTATGGCCACCGGGTCATAAAGAATTTATGACCGATGAGGGGCCAATTCGACGAGGGTTCACCCCGGGTCAGTTCCAGTTTCGTGAGCCCGAAGGCTTGTGGTATTTCTGGGTGCACGAGACCCTGCATTACTTCAAAATGCCGGACCTGTATTGGGTGGATCAAAATGGACCCCGCGTTACCCAGCAGGTCGCGGCCTCACCCATCAACGGATATGAGGTGATGACCCAGTCCTACCAAAATGCGCTCAGTATGTGGCTGATGTGGCTCGCTGGTTGGGCCAACGATTCGGAATTTGAGTGTCTCACGAGCGACAATTTCCAGGACAGTTCGTTCGCTCTCACCGCATCGTCGGTGCCCAATGGTGACCTCAAGTCAGTACTGATCAAACTCAGCGACACCGACGTGGTGGTCGTGGAATCACGGCGAACACAGCAAGCATTTGATCATGTCAATCCCGCCAGATCCCGTGATGGTGTTGTGGTCTATCACGTGGATGCAACCCTGGGCCATGGGGAAGGAGCGTTGACCCTGTTAGCGCCGCAGGGAAGAGGGTTTGTCGAAAGCCCTCTACCCGGAGGGGAAACCCCCTCCCACACACTCGATGCGGTGATGTATGAGGGGAATTATCTTGATATTGCCGGGTATCGCCTGGAAGTCAATGAAGCCACTGCCACGGGAGACACCGTGTCCATCAGCCGATTGCCGAACTGGGATCCCACCGCCACACCCACGTATCACTGTGTCAATATGGCCAATCGTGACTATTCCCAGGGTCTAGATCTCACCTGTTACCTGGGTCTGGATTAGGTCCCTGTGGCGCACTGTCTGCTCGCTCGATGTGAACACGGGGATGTGCCTGCGGTGAGCTGATTGGCTATTAGTATGTGCTTGGCCACATCAATTCCTGAGCGACAGTGCCGTGCTCGAGACGATGGGGACACGTTCTGCAAGATCGATGTGGAGGGGATATTCCATGGCCCCCTCACACCGCATACTGACTTACCTACGAGTAGATCTGGTACCGGCAAGGAGAAATTATGAATTCACAGCCCATCGTTGATCACTTCGTTGGTGGCGCTGCGTTCGTGGGGGCTTCCTCACGAATGGCCCCGGTCTATGACCCAGCGTTAGGAACTGTGTCGAAGCAGGTAAGGCTTGCCTCGACCCAGGATGTTTCTGATGCGATCGCTGTGGCGCATGCGGCCTTTCCGGGATGGCGGGACATGTCCCTGGCTCGCCGAGTGGCCATTGTGTTTAAGTTTCGTGAACTACTGGAGGCCAAGAAGGGCGAACTGGCAGAAATTATTACCAGTGAGCATGGCAAGGTCCTCTCCGATGCTCTAGGCGAGATCACTCGCGGCCAAGAAGTAGTTGAGTTTGCCTGTGCTCTTCCGCATCTGCTCAAGGGCGAGCATTCTTTCAACGCGTCGACTGATGTTGATGTGTATTCGCTCAAGCAGCCTCTGGGTGTGGTGGGCATTATTAGCCCCTTTAATTTCCCTGCCATGGTGCCGATGTGGTTCTTCCCGGTAGCGATCGCTGCGGGTAACACCGTCATTCTCAAGCCCAGCGAGAAAGACCCCTCGGCATCGATGTGGATCGCTCAGCTGTGGAAAGAAGCGGGACTTCCCGATGGTGTCTTCAACGTGGTTCACGGGGACAAGGAATCTGTCGATGCGCTCTTGACTCACCCTGAGGTGAAGTCCATTTCCTTCGTGGGCTCAACCCCTATTGCCCGCTATGTCTATGAAACAGGCGCGAAGGCCGGAAAGCGTGTTCAGGCCTTGGGTGGTGCGAAGAATCACATGTTGGTTCTGCCCGATGCGGATCTCGATCTCGTCGCTGATTCCGCCATCAATGCTGGTTTTGGTTCCGCTGGTGAGCGGTGCATGGCTATTTCTGTGGTGGTGGCGGTAGACCCGATTGGTGATGAGCTCGTCGAGGCGATCAAGTCCCGGATGGGCGAAATCAAGGTCGGCGATGGTCGACGTGCGTGTGACATGGGACCCTTGGTCACCAAGGAACACCGCGACAAAGTCGCGGGTTATCTTGATGTGGCAGCCACAGACGGCGCCACCGTGGTGGTCGATGGCCGGGGTGTGGAAGCAGATGGCGCGCCCGATGGTTTCTGGTTAGGCCCTTCACTGGTGGATCATGTGCCCACGGACTCTGCGGTGTATCTCGAGGAGATCTTTGGACCTGTGCTTTCAGTCGTGCGGGTGAAGACCTATGAAGAAGGTGTTGCGCTGATTAACTCGGGGGCCTTTGGAAATGGCACCGCCATTTTCACCAATGATGGCGGGGCGGCACGCAAGTTCGTCACCAACATCGAGGTGGGCATGGTGGGCGTTAACGTTCCTATCCCGGTCCCCGTCGCATACTTTTCCTTCGGCGGTTGGAAGCACTCACTCTTTGGTGACTCCCGTGCGCACGGTGAAGAAGGTTTCCGCTTCTTCACCCAGCAAAAGGTAGTGACCTCGCGTTGGTTAGATCCCTCCCATGGGGGGATCAACCTCGGCTTCCCGCAGAACTAAGCCACACCGGGGCTAGCGCCCCGATGCTTTAGCTAGCGGATAGGTCGCTAAAGAGCGCGAAAGCGTCTTTCGCTGACATTCCCTCGTGCACGACCGCGCGAACAGCTTGAATCATGGCGATGGGGTGGCTGCTTTGGAAGATATTGCGACCCATATCCACCCCGGCAGCACCGGAGGCGATGGATCGTTCCGCCATCGTTAGTGCTTCAAGCTCTGGCAGTTTTTTACCACCGGCAACGACGATGGGAACGGGGCAACTCGACACGACGGTTTCGAATTCTTCCTCGGTGTAATACACCTTGATAATTTGTGCACCCAATTCGGCACCCATGCGAGTAGCGAGTCGGAAATACCTGGCATCGCGGACAAGTTCCTTACCCACGGCGACTACGCCCATGACGGGAACGCCATATTTCAGCCCATCATCGACAAGATCGGTGAGGTTTTTCATCGACTGAGTTTCGTGTTCTCCACCAGCGCCCCTTACGGTGAATGGGTGAAGAAGATTTCCGGTGGCTGGAGTTCCCATCGCCATCAGCTGTGGCCGTGGATTATTGTCGCAGCGACCTTCTTAGCATTGATCGCCGCCGCTGCTTTTCGCTCCACCGTGTCCATTTTGTTTGAACCACTTGAGACCGAGTTTGGGTGGGACCGCAGTGTGGTGTCGATTGCGATGGGAGTCAATCTATTCTTTTACGGCTTGACCGCACCTTTTGCAGCGACCTTGATGGAACGCTATTCAATACGACGCGTAGCCGCCGTTGCCCTGGGTTTGGTGGCAGCGGGGTCTGCGCTGGCCACCGTCTTTGCCACTCCGGTGGGCCTAGTGCTCAGTTGGGGAGTCTTGGTGGGTTTTGGAACGGGTTGCTTGGCCTTGGTCTTTGGGTCGATGGTCGCTTCTCGATGGTTTCACACCAACCGAGGGCTGATTACGGGAGTCTTTTCTGCTGCTTATGCCACGGGTTCTTTGATCTTTTTGCCCTTATTGAGCATGTTGGTGACGCGGGAAGGGTGGCGAGTGACGGCCTGGACGGTCGCGGCAATCTCGCTCGTCATCATGGCGATATTTGCGGCGCTTTTTCGCGATCGACCTTCACAGGTGGGTATTCGACCGTTTGGGATGCCGAGTGATTATGACGCCCCAGCGGACAAGGGACCGATCAGCGTTCGGGAGAACTTCGCGCTGTTATGGAGTGTTTCCCGCACTCGCCCCTTCCTCTTTCTTGCTGGCACGTTCTTTGTGTGTGGGTGGACAACCAATGGCCTGATCGGTGCACACTTTATTCCGGCAACCCATGACCATGGAATGCCTGTGACTACAGCTGCCGGCTTGTTGGCACTGATTGGAATTTTTGATTTTGTGGGAACCATCCTTTCGGGTTGGCTGACCGACCGGTTCAACCCCGTCATCTTGCTCGGTTTTTACTACGGGCTACGGGGCTTGGCCCTGTTTGCTGTGCCCTTCTTACTGGGCCCCACGGTTGAACCTCCGATGATGTTCTTCGTGGTGTTCTATGGTCTGGATTGGATAGCAACAGTTCCCCCAACCATTGAATTGTGTCGGCGTTATTTTGGGGTGGCCAAATCCGGAGTGGTCTTTGGATGGGTGTTTGCTTCCCACATGGTGGGTGCGGCAGTGGCCTCGGTATTTGCTGGACTAATCCGGGATGCCCAAGGTTCCTACTTCATCGCCTGGATTACTGCTGCGGTGTTGTGTGTGGTGGCCACGATCGGAATTTTGACTCTGCGTAGGGATCCCGAAGCCCAGGGTGCGAGGAAAGCCAGAACTTCTTAGCCCCTCTGGCGACGCGCTGTCATTTCCCGCACAAGATACTCTTGGCACCATGACCCAGGCGAGAAGAATCCACATCGGCCTTGTTGCTGCGATATCCCTCGCAGTGGTGGGGTTGAGTGCGTGCAGCACCACTGCGGCGCAACCAATCTCAGTCGAGTCCCTCCTAGATAAGACCGGGGTTACGGTCCTGGGGGAACCCTTTGATTATCCGCTGAGCGATAACCCTCAGGTCACCTCCAGCATTGTGGTGATGGAACCCGGGGCGGAAACAGGCCTGCACCTGCACGAAGCACCGATGTATGCCTACGTTCTCGAAGGCGAAGTATCGGTTACTTACCTCATTGATGGTGGCGAGAAAACCAACGTGTATCAGGCAGGTGAAGCCATTATGGAAGGCCTCGACACCCCGCATAATGGCGTTAATACCGGTAGCGATACGCTGCGCATTTTGGTAGTCAATATTGGCTCCCCGGAGCTTGAAAATACTCAGAAGCTCGACTAGCGACTCAGGCTCTCCACCCCTGAGTAACATGGCTCACACCATGGGCGAGAATGATGACCTCTCCTGCCCTCCACCACTGATCAGTGGTCAGCTCACCTCGGCAATACGGGCAGAGAGAATATCGCGCAGTAATTCGGCATCCAATTCCCAGCCCAAGGGAATCTGAAGAGAGCGTTTTCCGGTTTTGTAGTCGGTGAGCCGAGGGGCGAAATCGGTGATGATTTTTTCGCTAAAAGGGTGGAAGAAAAGATGATGGGTAAGTGCTTCTAGCCCCAAGATGTAATCACTGCCCAGTTTCACATGCGGCTTTTTCCAGGCAATGGTGGTGGTTGTGCCAGGTAATTCGGCCAGGGCGAAATCGAGGATGGCGGACATCAGTTCTCGGTGGGGCGCGTCAAGGCTTGCCAGGTAAGCGTCCACGCTCTCGGGTGTGGGTTTAGGCATGTAGCTCAGACTAATGGATTGGCTAAACGACTCTCGTGCCCTTCGAATCAAAATGCTTAAGGATGGCTCTGAAGTAGCTTCTAGCAATTCGGCTGTCTAGGCTAGATCGAGAATCCAAAAACTGAGAATAACTGATT
>Ga0102814_10003198_pt1 | contig 10759 bp, 16 predicted proteins | sample ColrivemetaGS741_FD_79112 | JGI IMG/M metagenome (GOLD analysis project Ga0102814, IMG submission 79112) | Estuarine microbial communities from the Columbia River estuary - Flood tide ETM metaG S.741 | ecosystem: Environmental > Aquatic > Marine > Intertidal zone > Estuary | place: USA... | reverse complement strand
TCTGTTAATACTGGGTTATCCCCATTAGAAACAAATAGTTCTCCAAGGATTCTTCCGAACTTACCTTTGTCATGAGAAACTAATGTAATTTCACCTTCTGAAAGAAGATGTTTAAGATGTGCTTTTGCAGCCTTTCCAAATAACTTCTCTACTAAATCTCTTGTTCTAGACTCGGGGGTGTCTATACCCATCAAGCGAACTCTCTGTTTTTTTAGAACAGTAGAGAAACCAAGGTCGATATCTACGTCCACTGTATCTCCATCCACGATTTTAACGATTGTTACATGGAATTCTGCTTGTTTAAAGTTCTTAGTAGACATAGTTTTATTTATGAAAAAAATGAATCTAAACTTGCAACTGGTTCAACATTCCACCCAATTAACCCAATGACTGCTTTCAATGGTTCTATGAATGACTTGTTGAATTGCATATCATAATCCACATACTTGTTTAAGTCAAGTTCCTTTGGAAGGACGTTCGGAAACGAAATAACATTTTCGTTGATTGGATTAGGAAGTGTAAGATATGTAAAACGTATCTTATCAGAATTCATAATCAGTTCGTATCGTTTATGGATGTTCTTCTTCTCTAATTGGTGGTTGTAAAGTAATGCACCTCTGACATGGATAGGTGTTCCCTTTCCGTAAATCATTGATGCATCTCTGTAGTTCTGTAAGTTGTTACATCCTCTTGGTGATGCCATATCTTCTACTGGAAGGTTTCTAAAATCCTTTCGTGCAGTCTCTACGAAATCCCATAATTCTTCTTCGGTTCCGTTCATGACAACTTTAAATGCATCTGTAAGTTTACCTCTGACCCATTGTGGTGTACTGGACTTTGCAGTTTCAATACCCATCATCTTGAGTTTAGGTGTTTCATATCTCACACCTTCATTGTCAAATACGTTTAGGATATATCGTTTCTTTGCAGTCCAAATACCTCTGTCTGCAATGACCTCTCTCCCCATTTGCATTTTCTGTTGGAATGCATTAGTGTAATCTGCAAGTTCGTCATATCCCTTTGCAAGAACCTGTTCTACTTTGTCTTGTCCGATAGTGTTAAGGAAGTCACATATTTTACCCTTGTCGGTGTCTTCGGGAAACACTTGTGACACTAGGTCGTCAAAAGTTATGTAGACTGAGTCGGTATCCATTGCAATAACATAGTCTTTGTCTTCAGTTTTGAGGACATCGTTCATCCACTTATTGATTGTTTTCTCTGCAGTTTTGATAACTAACTGACCTGTCATAGTGATTGCTTCTGCAAGGTTAGGGTCAAAGAATGCAAAGTACTGGTTTGCAAGAGCCCCATATGCAGAGTTAAGTGCAATCTTTCTGACCTGTTGATTGTTGTATGCACGTTTGATAAGTGTATCAAGTTCTCTCTTTCGTTTTAATTCTTTACAAGACTCCTTCTCAATCTGATACTCAATCATCTTCTTCTTCCACATCTTTCTTTCATCATAGAATGTCTCCATGAGTTCGGGAAGAAAACCTTGTTTGTTTCTAGTGAACATCACTCCATTTGGTGTTACTGTTCTGTTGTTCTTCTTAAGTTCAGATAAGTCTGCATCACCATCCAACATCTTCTGAACATTAACATCCATTCTTGCACCACCCTTAATCATCTTCTCGGGTGAGATGTTGTGTTGCATAATGATGTGGGGATAGAGTGAGTTTAAGTCAAATGACATAACCCAATCATGTTTCCCTACAAGAGGTTCCTTAACATATGCACCGACAATTTGATTGTGTTTGGTTCTGTCTAATCTTTGTGGTGGTGTTTGGATGTTCTGTTCTTTGAGGAAATTATATATAATTGTTTCCCAGTACTTGACCATTCCAAATGTATCTGAATAGTTACACTTTGCATTGTAAGCCATTGAGTAAGTTAACTCTAATAGTCCTAGTTTATCTTCTAGGTCTTCTACAAGTGTTACGTCTTTAACATTATACTCTAGATACTTGGAATAATTCTGTTGATATAGTTTATGTAATGAACCATATTCAGAGTAATCTAACTTATTTTTATCAAGTTCGACATGTGCAATGTGGTCAAGTTTGTATGACTCTTGATTAACAAATGTATGTTTCCTGTAAAGGTCTAGGTAATCTAGTATGTTAATTCCATAAAGAGTGAATGTCATATCCATCTTACCATATTGGTTTCTGTATTCTCTGACATCAGACATATTCCATGGAGAGAACTTCTTATGTTCTCCTTCACCAAATAGTTTGTCAACACGATTACAAAGATAGGTCATATCGAATGAGTCTACATTCCAACCTGTTATGATATCAAACTTTTCCTTTCTCCAATACTTAATGAACTCCGTTAGAAGTTGTGCTTCATCGACACACTCATGATAATTAACATTAGGTGGACATTCATCCCATGCACCTATACCAAATGTTTGTGGATTATGTCGGAATGGTTTGATTGTTATTGCATTAACCTTTTCTTCTGCAAGCTTGGGTTCGGGGAATCCGTTTTCTGACTCACACTCAATGTCAAGTGTTGCAACTTTAATTTTCTTTGGGTCAAAGTTTATATCACCTTGGAATTTATCTGCAATGTAAGTGTAGATGTATTTGTCATACCCATGGATTTCAAATCCACTGGTTCCTTGATAACTTTCTCTGAACTTTCTTGCACCACCCATTGAATTGAGATTGACAACCTCAAGTGGTCTCCCATCAAGAGACCTGTATGCAGTCTCCCCCTTTTTAGATGGGACATAATGATTTGGTCGGTATGCAACCGATAGTTGTTGTTTTTTGTTTCCTTGATAACCCGTGACTAGAATTTTGTCACGTGTTCTGCAGACATTAGTATAGAAATCCATGTAGTTATTATACTACAGAATGACTTATTCTACAAGTGTTTTTTGGTCGTTTTGTGAAGGAATTAAGATTTCACTGACTGCTTCATACTTCTCTTTTGCAGTACAGTATTTCTCCACTTCCATATCCATAGCTTGGATGATTTCGGGATGTTCTCCGATTCCACTAGGATTCATTTGATAAACTTTAAGGTTTGCCAAGGCAACATCCATGTCACCTTGATATTTACTCTGAAGAGCCTTTAACAGAAAATCGTTTTCCATTACTTACCTCTTTGTTTACCGATAAGAACTCTAAAGTTAGTTTCTAGTTGTGGTCTTGGTTCAAAAGTTGTTACAACTCTTATACCTTTAATCTGAAAAGTATAGTCCTTTGCATATGGTAACCAAGGTGCAAGACCAACTTCCATGTTGCCTCCATCTACTTGAACTATACATGCATGTGTATCTTCGATGGTGTATGTTGTTTTACCAAAAAATTTGTTTTCTGATACAAATCCTATGATGGTATCTCCATTTTCAAGTCTTAAACACTTGACTGATTTATCGTTATTAGATGTCAAAAATTGGGCCTCAAACACAAGAACGCACCATTTCCTGTAGTTCAACACTTCGTCTTCCGACTTGTTTAAACCAACGAGAGTCTTCCATTTCTACTGCAACCTTTTCCCAGTCTTCAGATACAACACCTTTCCACATGTTGTTAAACTTACCAAAACGACTTCCACCTAAGTTAAATGTCATGTTGACTAGTACATGTTGAATGTCTTCGGGTAAAGAATAGAAATCCTTTCCACCCTTTGATTCAAACACATGAATAGTTTCATCTACGTGTTTATCAAAATCTGATTCGTAATATGCATCAACAGTAGATTGACTTACTGGTGTTCCAGCAGGTTGTCCGTGTTCACTATCACCTTCTTTGATAAGATGTCCGACACCTAGTGTTAAGTATCCTAGTGAATCTGCATAGACTTCTAGTACTTCACCTTCGTGACGTTTAATTTGTTCTTTTAGAATTTCTCTGTTCATAATCTATTCCTTTAATTAAGCAGGGTCGGGTACGTCTTCATCTGCAACTAGTTCTACCCATGTAAAACCACCATTTGCAGTTTTAAGTGCTTCCAATTCACCTTCTTCACAATTAAAAATATGTGCTTCTTGGTCGTGGGCTACTGCATCACTGTCCTTTGTAAACCTATGATATTGTCTTGCCATTGTTTTTTTCCTCTCGTTTGATTTGTTCGTCAATGAGTTCTAGTAAAATATCACCCATGACTTTATTTAGTACACCATTATTTAGGAGTTCTTCAATTGCATCTTCGGTGTTTTCTACCCCAATTGGTAATCTTCTTACAGTTCTTTCAAAGTTAATATTGGGTTTCCCTTCTTCAAATTGCACCTTACCATATTGATAAACAAGACCTTCCCAGTCACCATCTGTAAGTTCAATTGCAGCTCCCTCTTCATTAGGATTCTCTACAACTCTGTAGTATTTTGCATCAAATAAAGGTGTATTAGAAAAACTCACTTAAACTCCCAGCAAATTCTGTTGGTAACTTATCCATAGTTCCTTGATAAGGTAACCAACCATTAATAAACATATCCCAATCTTTAACTTGAGATAATCCCCTGTCCTTTATCTGACTTGGATTATCTGTTAGTTTCTGAACTCTATCCATAAAGTGTTCTACTACTTGCATTTGATTAAAGAAAGGTAATAGTTTAGCACCATGTTTTCCTTCATCACTATTATATAGTCTTGCTTTTTCGACATTTTTTGTAGACCATTTGGTTGACTCTTCAATAAGATGTTTAAGGTTAGGAATTCCGAATTTAGTAAATGCATCTTTATTTAATTCAAAGAGTTCTCCATATGATGGGACAAGTTGTTCGGTATACATTTGTTCTAGTGTTTTACCCGTGCTTGATGTTACTCTCTCTGTATTTGGAGAGTCGTTTCTTCTTTGTCTGTAATCACCTGCTGGACTATCAATCTCTATATTCTTCCAATCTTTATTTCTATATCTTGAAAAGAACCATGAGTTTGCTTGTGTGGATGAGTCGTATGAAAGTGTTTTAACAAAATCAAAATACTCGGGTGAAACAAAAAATGGTGTCATCATATCATGTGAACCAACACCTAATAAATGAACATTACTTTTAAGTTCCATTGGTATCTGAAACTCTTTACATGCATAAATCATTTCCATTCTATTGTTGAAGCCTGAACCCGAACATGCAGATGCAAGAGATATTGACACACAACTTTTTAGTTCTTCATCGGTTAATCCATTAACAATGGTCTCAATGTATTCTCTGTAAGAGTCTACATCTTGTCCTTGAACGATAAGTGTTATCTTAGTGTCACTCTCTAACTTATTAAAGATTTCTATTTGTCTTTTAACATTTCCAAGTGTTGACCTTGCTTTCTCGCCTGTTAGTTCTCTAACAAATCTTCTACCTGCTGTAGAAGTCTTCATTGACCAACCAGTATTTGACCCATCAAATTCTACAGGAATATCATCGAATATCATTGCAACATCTGAATAGGTAGCTTGGTGAGTGTAAATCTTATCTCTAATTTCGGGTGTTAGTCCTTTCTTACTTCTTGATATTTGTAGTCCACCACTATCTGAAAAGTGATGATGCCAAGAAGGCATTAGTTCTCTAATTGTCTCACCATGTTTAGGTTCACAATATGAATTGAACAACATAGATACATTTTGATTAGAATACTTGTTATCTATATGTGTAACCTTTTCATTGAATGTATCTGCATATGGTTCTAAGACTTCTACTTTATTGTACATGTCTGACATACCCATGGTCATTCCCGAGATTACATATTCAAAATTAATCATGTTTCTTACTATACCATTTCCAAAGTCCAATTGCACTTATAAAAAACCAAAACACTTCTATAACTTGACTAGCAGGATTCATCTTATATACTAGACTTACTGTTATAAGTATAGCAACAATCATATTATTAAAACTATACCAAAAACCTTTAGGGTCTATCTTATCTAACTGTAAGGCTGCATAAGTTCCTAACAATATTATTACTCCAATATAACCTATTATGTCGGGTAGTGTTAACATGATGTTATAATTGCAATGAATTCATTACGAGTTCTTTCATCATCAAAGAATGCACCACCTAATCTAGATGTCGTCATTGATGAGTTTACATCTTCTACACCTCTTGCTTTAACACAAAAATGGTCTGCATCCATAAACACTGCAACATCTTCTGTTCCCAAAATAAATTGTAACGCTCTGAAAATCTGTTCTGATAACCTTTCCTGTACTTGTGGTCTACGACTAAAAAAGTTTGCAATACGATTTAGTTTTGATAACCCAACAACATATCCAGTTTCGGGATTTGGGATGTATGCAATATGACACTTACCATAAATGGTTTGAAAATGATGTTCACATACTGACTTAACAATGATATTTTTTTGAACTACCATTGAATCAAAATTATATTTGTTTTCAAATGTAGTACATTTAGGGAACTTGTTATAATCCATCCCTACAAATAACTCATCGATATACATTGATGCAACTCTATGAGGACTATCCTTCATACTGTCGTCATGCATATCACAACCTATTCTTTCCATAATGGTATGAAAAGCAGCTGCCATTTCATCTACATTATCACTTCTTCCACCATTCATTGGTGTTTCTACACCTAGACTTTCTAGATGTTCCTTTACTTTATTTCCTAACTCTGCATCATATTTCATGATATCTCCATTTTTTATAAACGTGGTTTTGTCACGCTACCCAAAGTAATATGGGTTTTCTTTAGTTTTAAAATGATTTTGTTTTTCTAATTCTTTAGATTGTATATCTAATTCATAAACAAAACCACTCTCCGTTTCCATTGCATCTTCAAATTCTACTGAACTTATGTTCAGTTCTTTATCAAAGAACAATGGACTTATTTCATTTCTGAAAACTTTTAATTTTTTGTCTCTGTATCTTACACATGAGAATGTCCCATCTACATCAGATAGACTTCCATTAAGTATCATATGTCTATGAAGTAAAGCTGTATCCCATTCTACTTCACCATATTGTTTTTTCCAAACCTCTCTTTGGTTTTCTTTAATGATACCATTGTGCCAAAGATAATCTTCACCATAAACAGATGGATGATGTTCTAAACTTTGTGTTGTTGGTGTTTGAGTATGACCAAGGTAGTAAGTGACCTCTCCACTATCATTTTTAGTTACTGACTCGTATTCATTAATAGTAGATGACAAGTCTATTAACATATCAGTAGTGAAATGGTTCTTCTCAACTGATTCTGATGAGACAAGATTTATACCTTCATAATAGTGTTTAAATTTACATGCAGTTAAAATAGTACAAGACCAAGCAGTTGAACCTCTGTATTCATTCAATTTTGCAAGTTCTAAAAACTTGTCTTTATCACTACTTCCAAATATTGCACACATTATACTTTCCAATCTATCTCTATTGCATAAGGTATCGGGTCAACCTTACCTACATTCATGAAGGCATTTATTCTTTCTGCACATGATGGACATGTACCACAAGAAATATCCTTAGTAGGATTATAACATGTAAGGGTATGTTTTAACAAGGGGTATTTTCCAAGTTTTATTGCAATCTTTATTTCATCTGTTTTTGACATTTCTGAGAAAGGTGCAAGTAGTTCTATTTTATGTTGTCTGTTTTGTGATGCAACTGCATTCATAGAATCTACAAACTTTTGAGTTGTATCCCAGTATCCATATTCATCATGTACTTGTAACCCTGTAACAATCTTATTACACCCTTGCACTTCTGCATGAGACAATGCAATTGATAATAGTATCATGTTTCTAAATGGAACATAAGTAACTGGTTGTGGGTCTCCTAATACTTCTTTAATATTAGGCATGTCTATATTAGAACCACTTATGTTTGCAGACATAGGTGATGCAATATCTCCTAACATATCTAAATTGACTAACTTGTATTTAATACCTAACTTGTTTGTTAACTCAAATGCCTTTTCAATCTCTACTCTTTGTTTCTGATTGTAATCAAATGTTATAGTTTGTACATTATTAGAGCCATATTTATCAACCATCATCATAGTTGCAACAGATGAGTCTAGTCCACCACTTAATACTACTAATACTTTATCTTTCATAATGGTAACCTTCCTATATTTTGGTTCTTTTCAATAAACTGTTTCAATGCAGAGTAATGGTCTCCTATTCCTCTATTTGGCCCGACAAGTTCAGTAACATTATCAAACCATGCATTAACTACATTTCTATAATTCTTTCCACCATAAACATAAACTTCCCCTTCTAACTCAAATGGTCTTCCTTCTTCTATTAGTTCTAGTGACCTTTCTTCATCCATCTTCAACTCATAGTTCTCAATCATAGTGTCTGACTTTAGTAGACCATATTTTGCAGATAGTATAAAGACTCTAATATTATTTAGCGTTTCTGAACGTACTAGTTTGTAACTTCTTCCTTGATAGATATCAATAGCCTTATGACTTCCTTCCAATTTATCGGGACAACAGGATATAATTAGATTACGTTCCAATTTGATTTCCCCATATGTAACAATGAACTCTTGCAGATACATTGTATCCTCTATCCATTGTTTGTTCTGCAATCATAGCTGCATTGTCTTTTTGTGTTTCTTCTAATGCACCTACAGGCATAATCCATATTGGATATTCAATACCTAGGTCTCTACAATCTTGTATTGCATTTTCAATCTCTTCCCATGACTCATCGGTTCCATTACAAACAAACTTAAGTTGACCTTTATCAGATAGGTCATGATATGTTTTAATGATTTCGGGTTTGACTGCATCTATCTCTCCACTAGTTCCCTGTATCTTAGGACTGATTGAAAAGAATAACTCTTTGTCATAGAATGAAAAGTAATTGTGAAATTCTGTTTTAAGTTGTTGAGTACCATTAGTTTCAATGGTAATGTCATGATGGTTCATGTGTTCCATTATCTTTACCATATTCTTTTGTGCAGCTGGTAGTAATGGTTCTCCACCAGTGAATGCAATATGATATTGGTCTGATGTAATCAGAGATTGAAGGTTCTCTGCAACCTCTTCGGGTGTTCCTTTCTTTTGTATCTTTGCAAACTTTTTAGACCATGAATAAGAAGAGTCACATCCGTATTTGAATACTGGTAATTCCTCTACGGATGTTATCTCTGTTAGGTCAATCTTTTCGTAAGGTAGTTCATATGTAGATGGGTCTTTAGGATTGGTCTGGCCAAATCCATTACACTCTAAATTACAACCAAAGAATCTCAACCAAACAGTTGGGACTCCCGTGTAATGACCTTCACCTTGAATACTTCTAAAAATTTCCGAATACAGCACTATTTGCTCCATGTTCAAAACATCTTACTGATACGACTTTAACTCTGTCGTCACCATAAGTGGTTGAACAGAAGTCATACACTAATTGTGCAAATGCTTCACATCCTACATTTTTCATAATGAACAAGTTAATCATACCCGATTTTTCTAGGTTAGTAAACTCAATAAGGTTTGGGTCGTCTTCTGCAACTGCAGTTGTATGGTCAAAAGACTTTTTAAGAAAATCTTTTAACACACCCAAATCTCCAAAGTCAATAACCCAATTCTTATCGTTTAGTGTCTTTGACTCAAAAGTAATTTCAAAACCTAATGCATATCCATGTATTAGATTGCAGTGACTATCTGCTTTCCATTGACGGAATGCACATGATAATCCAGTATCATTTCCATATGTTTTGATTACTCTATATGACATAAACCTATTATACTATATTTAGCGTAGTATTGTCTAGAGGTTTTCTAGAACGTTTTCGGGTGTTGATACCTCGTAAGGGTCGTTCTCTGCATTGTCTTGATATCCTTCTTCAATAAACACCTGTTCAACAATACCATTGTTGGCTACAACTGCATATCTCCAAGACCTCATACCAAAACCTAGATTAGACTTTCTACATTCTGCACCAATCTCATGTGTAAACTCACCATTCCCATCGGGAAGTGGTCTCACATTTTCAATCCCTTGACCATCAAACCATGCATTCATTACGAATGAATCGTTAACTGATACACAATAGATTTCATCAATTCCCTTTTCTTGGAATTGAGAGAATAGTTTCTCAAAGCCAGGCAATTGTTGTGATGAACATGTTGGGGTGAATGCACCAGGCAATCCAAATAAGATTACTCTCTTATCTGCAAATTGTTCTTTAGTGTCTAACATTACAAAGTCTCCATCGACTCTGACTGGGACTATTACTTCGGGTAAGGACATTCCTACCTCTAGTGGTTTACCCATGTGAATTTCTTCTGACATTTTTAGTTCTCCATAATATAAAAAAGATACACCCATTATAACTCATAACAGGTGTATCTGTAAGGGGTTTTTTAAGAAATTTTGATTTCTTGAGGTTTGTCTTCCTCAGGCACAATTCTCTCTAAACTGACACTCAAAATACCATTCTTCATATCTGCACCTTTAACGATTATATCGTCTGCAAGTGTGAATGTTCTTTTGAATGAACGTGATGCAAGTCCTTTATGGACATACTCAAGTTCCTCTCCATCCTTTTGTTTACCTTCAATTGCAAGAACTTCTTTCTCTTTTGAGATTGAAATATCTTTCTTATCAAATCCAGCTACTGCAAGTTCGATAGAGAAGTTCTCTGCATCGTGTTTTACAATATTGTAAGGTGGATAGTTTACATTAGAATGTGTATCAGCACGTTCTAATAGTTGTAGAGTTCTGTCGAACCCGATTGCGAATGGGAATGATTTCCCGAAGACATCGTCATAGATAGTCATAGTTTTCTCCTTTATTAAGCAAGTTATTGTTATGTGACCCCTAATGGGCATCACAATAG
>Ga0102814_10003197_pt1 | contig 10765 bp, 6 predicted proteins | sample ColrivemetaGS741_FD_79112 | JGI IMG/M metagenome (GOLD analysis project Ga0102814, IMG submission 79112) | Estuarine microbial communities from the Columbia River estuary - Flood tide ETM metaG S.741 | ecosystem: Environmental > Aquatic > Marine > Intertidal zone > Estuary | place: USA: Columbia... | reverse complement strand
GTAGCGTAGCGATAATGAGGCGCTATATGAAACGCTTTATCCACCTAGTAGACGGGATGCCTGAGCTTGGCGGTATTATGCGTACAAAATATAACCAACAACACTCTGTTGTTATTCCACTAAAACGATACCTGGAGGAAAAAGGCGTACACTTTCACATGCAAACACAGGTTATAGATATCGATTTCAATCTATTTTCAAACAATAAATCAGCTACCAGAATACATACAGTCGATAAAAATGAAACAGAAGAAATAATCATACTAAAAGAAAATGATTATGTATTTATAACCAATGGCTCTATTACAGAAAGCACTGACTGTGGATCTTGGACAAAAGCTCCCCTTTTAAATGATAAATCTACTTCAGGATCATGGGCTCTTTGGAAGAGAATTGCCAAGAAAGATAATTCTTTTGGTGCTCCAGGGGTTTTTTGTGACAATATTGACCTGCAAAAATGGTATTCATACACAGCGACACTCAAAGACGATACTTTCCACGACTACATGGAAGATTTTTCCGGTAACTTAAATGGAACTGGTGGTTTGGTTACAATGACGGATTCAAACTGGTTAATGTCTATTGTCGTTGCCCGTCAACCGCATTTCCCTAACCAACCTAAGGATGTAAAAATATTCTGGGGATATGCTTTGTATCCTGATAAGGAAGGGAATCACGTAAAGAAAAAGATGTCTGAATGTAATGGTGAAGAGATTCTTGAGGAGCTGTGGTATCACCTTAAAATTAAAGACATAATGAAACCCATAGTAGATTCAGGGAAAGTGAATTGTATACCGGTAGCAATGCCATTTATAGACAGCCTCTTCATGCCATGCGCAAAAGGGGATCGTCCTGATGTGTTACCGAAAACAGCAACAAACTTTGCTTTCCTTGGCCAGTTTGCTGAAGTGCCTGATGATTGTGTTTTTACAGTAGAATACTCTGTACGATGCGCTCAGACTGCGGTTTACGGTCTCTTTGAAACCGAAAAGGACGTGTTGCCTGTCTATGATTCAGTTCACAATCCTAAAGTGTTAATAAAAGCGATGAAAGCAATAATCAGGTAGAGTAAACAATATCAACGAAGTAGTGAAAAGTTATACAAAATACCCCCGATAACAGCATAACAATATTAATAATCGGGTGACTAAAAAGTTATTAACCATCTGTCTCCACGAGTGGCAGCTTTATGTCGTTGAGCGCCTAGTGCTGACGTTTATTCCTCCCTGCTAAAGTGTCCGCTCTGTATATGGACCCCTCCTGTTTAGCAAGGAAGCCCGGTTTCTGAATCAAGACGCGTAAGTATATTCGGCTTTTTAATGGAGACGCTATCTCCCAGCCGTCTATGTATGCGCACCCCGATTCCTCAATGTAGATATGGCCTCTCAGGCCACAGAGCGGAACAATTCCTCTTTTAGCGTTTTGGTAGACACTAAGCCTAGCGTCTCGCTGGGGAGGGAGGGGGCCATACATTGTAGATTTTGCTGTCCAACGCACTGACCGAACTGATCAGTGTTGGTGAGTCTTGTGTCCAACAGGTGACTACTAGTGTTCAGTTTGTTTGGCCTTCGCCAGTCGTATGTGAATTTCAGACAAGCAATGCGATAAAAACTGTAATTACGGACAAGGTATGAAAGCAAAGCGGACAGACTATGAAATAACCGATATCATAAGTAGTTGGTTTAGTTGTATTATTTTCGACAGCCAATGAGTCAGTCTACATCTCCCGGCGGTACTTTGAATCCAGGCCTTGTTGCGCCTATTTATCGATAGTCACTAATAGGGTTAGCCTAGGGTAACTCAACCCAGTAAACTCACTGGTCAAAACTCACACAGATTCAGCCGTTCTGTTACTACATCTCTTAATACTATGCTCTGGCGTCCTCGATCTCTGTTGCAATTGATGCTGATCGGCTTCTTTACCGTGATGGCACTGCTTTGCATGGCTATTTTATATACCGTTCAGGCATTTGATCGCCAAGCCACGAACAATGGCCATACGACTCGGAATTTGGTGACCTTAACCCGCACCAGCCAGCTGCTTCAGTCGGAGTTGCTGGATTTGGAGCGAACCACTGGTCAGTACCAGGCCCTGGGTGAAAAGAACCTGCTGGTGTTGTTTGAACAGGGACTTGAGCGAATTGATGCGCGCCTGCAGGAGATTGATGCGTTGGTCGATCCGGACCGCAGGTTTTATCTGCTCTCGTTATCTGAAACGCTTGAATTACTGAAAATCGCGATACAGCCTTCCTCAGAACACCCTAATAGCGAGTCTGTTCTGGCTATTTTTGACACACTCAACAGGCTATCTCTGGAGCTTCGTCAGGCTAGCCAGTTGTATGTTGATGCTCAACTGGAGCAGCAAGGGGTTAACGCCTCCGACATTAAACGTTCATTAGTCTGGATGCTTGTGTTACTGCTCTGTCTGACGGTGCTGGCCGTGCTGTTTTTTACCTATTGGATTAACCGTCCTGTCCGCCAGTTAGAGAAAGAGATCGGCCAGCTGGGGCGAGGGGATTTTAGCCGCCCTATCCACATCAGTGGCCCCCACGAGATGCGACTTCTGGGTGAAAAACTGGAATGGTTACGGGACCAGTTGAATGAGCTGGATGTCCAGAAACAGCAGTTTTTGCGTCACATGTCGCATGAGCTGAAAACGCCTCTGGCTAGCCTGTGTGAGGGGGCTGATCTGATGGCTGAAGGCGTGGTTGGACATCTTGATAGTCGGCAGCTTGAGATTGTCGGAATTATTCGACACAACAGTGCCGAGTTGCAACGTTTGATCGAAAACTTACTCGATTACAACCAGCTGCGTCATCATCAGCAGTTAAAAACCACGACTGTTGATATCTCGGCGCTCTGGCGATCGCTGGTAGATAGTTACTCGATCACTATCGAACGTAAAATGTTGCGGATCCGCAGTGTTGGTGAACCCCTTAAATGGATCGCGGACCCGGTGAAATTGCGTACAGTGTTGGACAACCTATTATCTAACGCCGTTAGTTATTGTCCTGCTGCGGGTGATGTACAGATTAATTGGTATGTTATTGATTTTAAACTGATTTGTGATGTTAGTAACAGCGGTGATTGCATAGCTGCCATTGATGCAGAACGGATTTTTGAGCCGTTTTTTCAGGGGCGCAATAGGCGCAGCGGTGCCATTAAAGGCTCGGGCATCGGTTTAAGTGTTGCGCGTGAATGTGTCTCGGCGCATCAAGGGACGTTGCAACTCGTGCCCAGCAAACTCCTGCCAGTCTGTTTTCGTGTGACCCTACCCCTTCTTGAGGAGGATGTGTGAAGATATTTGCCATCACATGGATGGGGCTCCTGCTAACGGGTTGTCAGCTGCAGAATACCGGCCCTCTGATAACGAGTTCCTCGATGCAAACGACTTCGATATCCGACGCTACTGATGCCTTATCCGGTCGTGATCTAGAATACTGGTTGAGCGAGATCAATCGATTGCAAGCGCTGTCGGAGGCACAAGCACAAGCTGCGCTACCGACATCGTTCAACGCAAAGACTGAGTCGCCTGAACAGCTGTTCCGCTATGCGTTATTAAACCAGCAGCTTAAAGATCGGCAAGGCTGGATTCGAGCCCGCGATAGTCTGGAGCTGCTGTCAGGAAATACCGATTTATCGGTGTCGATGCTATCGTTAGTCAGACTGCTACAGTTTCATAACCAATCTATGATTAATGCGGAAGCACGTCAGAGCCGACTGCAGGGTGCAATGCAGGAACAGGATCGAATCCAGCAGCGCCAAGCTGAGGAATTACTCCAAAGTCAGGCCCAAGTCATCGAGCTGTCTAACAAGATTGAAGCGCTAACTAATCTTGAAAAGAGTCTGAGTATTCGGCGGGCACTCACGACGGATACCCCCCAAGGGAATGCTAATGAGTAATACCCCATCTCGGTTATTGGTCGTTGATGATGACCCAAGTCTGCTGCGACTGTTAGTGTTGCGGCTCGAAGCTGAGCACTACCAGGTTGTCACTGCTGCAAATGGCCAGGAGGCGCTGCATCGTTTACGCGCCGGTGAGATTGATCTGGTTATTAGCGATCTGCGGATGGATACCATGGGCGGCATGGAGCTGTTTGAACAGGTGCAGCACTACTATCCTGGCCTACCCGTTATTATTCTTACGGCACAAGGGTCCATTTCAGAAGCGGTTGCAGCCACCCAGCAAGGCGTGTTCGGCTTTCTGACCAAGCCGATCGACAAGGTGGCGCTACTCAGTCAAATCCGTAAGGGGTTAGCTTTGTCGCGAGGCAATAGTGTCTTGGTCAGGGGCAGTCAGTGGCGTGAACATATCCTCAGTCGCAGTGAGGTGATGGAGCGCGTCCTCAGTAAGTCATTACAATTGGCAGGCTCAGACGTCAGCGTGTTGATATCGGGAAGTAGCGGAAGTGGTAAGGAGTTGTTGGCACAGGCGATCCATAAGGCCAGTAGTCGAGCGGACCGGCCTTTTATCGCGATAAATTGCAGTGCATTGCCTGAACCGCTATTGGAATCCGAGCTCTTCGGTCATGTGAAAGGGGCCTTCACTGGAGCTGTTAGCGAGCATCAAGGCTTGTTTCGGGCTTCCCATCAAGGAACGTTATTTCTCGATGAAATTGGCGACATGCCGCTATCGTTGCAGGTAAAGCTGTTGCGGGTGTTACAGGAGCGCCAGGTTCGCCCCGTGGGTGGCACACAGAGCGTTGGGGTAGATGTTCGAGTTATCTCTGCAACCCACCGTAATCTGGATGCCGATATGGCTGCAGGGCTGTTTCGTCAGGATCTGTTCTATCGCCTTAATGTTGTCAATGTGCAGCTGCCTGATTTAAAAGAGCGGGCGGAAGATATTCCGCTGTTAGCGAACTATTTTTTACAACAGACCAGCAAGGGGCGCTCTGGGCAGGTCACCGCATTGTCTCCGGATGCTATTGAACTGTTGGTGAGGGCGTCCTGGCCCGGTAATGTGCGGCAGTTAGAGAATGTAATTGAACAGACCGCGGCGTTGTCCACCACTCGGATGATACCTGCAGCTTTAGTCAGCCAGGCATTGGCTCAGGAGTCTGGTTTTTTACCCTCGTTTAATGAAGCTCGGCATCAATTTGAACGCGATTATCTGCTTAAAGTGATGCGCTTGACCCAGGGTAATGTGTCCAAGGCTGCCGAGCTGGCACAGCGCAACCGGACCGATTTTTATAAGCTTCTGCAACGCCATGATTTGAAAGCCGAGCAGTTCAAAATCTCCTGATTTTTAATGCTAATGGCGGGTTTTGATCAGTTGTCGCATATTGGTGACAGTCTGTTTTTTTTGATTCAGTGGCTCGATCGTGACTTAACGCATTTTTGATGGCAAAAAACGAATACTGATAGGCTGCTAACGCTAGGCGGTGGCACTCGAATAGGCTTTTTATGGTAGAACCCGTTGGGTCTTACTGATTTCATTTTTTTCATTCTCTTAAGTATTTTGTATCCAAAAAGAGACACTTTATCTTGTTGATATGTATGTGTTTTATTTTTTTACCTGTTGTGGGTGTCTCTAATAAGTGACAAATAAGCATATTTGCGTAGGAGTATGTGGCGCCATTGTGTGACAGCAGTCTTTAAACGACTGTTTTAAATATTTTAATTGGTTTGTGGATTGTTTCTTGCTTGGTTAGATTAAGTCGCTGTGTATCGTTTTTGTGTCGCCCAGTGATGTCGTCACCCTACTGGATAGCTAACGAGGTTATTGCGTGTCTGTCAGTTTTGAGCTTATTCAACACCCTGGTAGTACTCTTTCCTGTCCCGATGCGGTAGCCACAGGACCGCATAGTTTTTTACAGCTTAAGGATTGGTTAGAGCAGTACTATCAAATTCGTCAGGACTGTTTTCGCCAGGAACTGGGCATCCGAACTTTTGATGGTTCTGAAGATAATTTTGATCGTAACGGCTATCTACTTGTTGCTTTAGACCAGGGGCGCTGTATCGGTGGCGTTAGGCTATCTGTAAGTAGACCTGATGCACCGGTATTATTGCCTCTAGAGATCAATGGCTTCATGTTGCAGGAGCTCTTTCCTGAGATCGTGCGCAACGGGGAGTCATACAGCCAATGGACTCGGCTAGCATTGCTGCCTGAGTATCGGACACCTCAAATCTTGCATCAAATGGCGCTGATGCTCATCTGGCATGCTAAGAGCCTTGACTGCAGTTACTCCTTTAATGTTGCAGGGATGAATCGAGCCAGGCTCTACCAGCGATTACATCGTATTCAGGGCTTTCATTATGAGATTCTTAGGGATCTGAAAATACCTGAAGAGGGAAGCTTTATGGGGCTAGAGCATCTGCTTTCCGTGGGCTATCTAAAACAGCAGTCGAGCCAGCAGCTGTTGTCTCGCCAGCTGGTCCACAGAACGGCCCAAACTCATTGCAGGGAGCTAGTCGAGCTTTCTGCAATGAGTGGTGTAAATACCGGAGACTTCGTTTTACAGCGGAGTAACGGTTGAAGACGATCAGCTGTCCTCGGGCTCATAACCCAGGTTAGGTGCCAGCCAGCGCTCCATCGTGGCCATCGGCATATTCTTGCGTCGAGCGTAATCTTCAACCTGGTCTTCAGCGATCTTGGCGACCCCAAAATACTGACTTTCAGGATGGCTGAAATACCAGCCGCTGACTGCAGCGGTGGGGACCATCGCATAGCTTTCAGTCAGACTGATTCCGGTATTGCTCTGGGCGTCTAGCAGTTGCCACAATAGATCTTTTTCGGTGTGGTCGGGGCAGGCTGGATAGCCCGGAGCGGGGCGAATCCCTTGATAGTTCTCGGCAATGCGCTCGTCGTTGCTGATCGCCTCATTGGCGGCATAGCCCCAAAACTCTTGGCGAACCCGTTCGTGAAGTCGTTCGGCGAATGCTTCGGCCAGTCGGTCCGCTAGTGCCTTGGCCATGATCGAATTATAATCGTCATGGTCGGCTTCAAACTGCGCCACCATGGCATCCAGACCAATACCGGTGGTGACCGCAAAGCCCCCGATATAGTCGGCTTTAGCGCTGTCTAGAGGCGCAATGTAGTCGGCCAAACAATGGTTGTATTTGCCAGGGCTCTTTTGGGTTTGCTGGCGAAGCTGGTGGACGCGCATCCGCTCATTAGTACGAGATTCATCGTTAAAAATAACAATGTCATCATCGTCGATCTGGTTGGCCGGAAACAGGCCGATCACGGCGCGAGCACGGAGCTTTTTGTGTTCAATAATATCGGCCAGCATCGCTTGGGCGTCGCGGAACAGTTTGCTGGCTTCGGTTCCTAGGGTTTCGTGAGTGAGGATCTGAGGGTAACGTCCTTTAAGTTCCCAAGAGTGGAAGAACGGGGTCCAGTCGATATAGTCGACCAATTCGGCGATCTCGTAATCGTCAAAAACCTGAATACCCAGTTTGCTGGGGGTGACAGGGCTGAAATTGGCCCAGTCGATCGGTTGTTTATTTTCCCGAGCCTTGGTGAGGTTAACCCGGCGGGCGTCTTTGGTTTTGGCGTAATGGCGCTCGCGGGCTTCGGCGTACTCCTGCTCAATCTCTGCAGCATAGGCGTCGCGCTTGGTGGGGCTAAGCAGAGCTGATGCGACGCCAACACTGCGTGAGGCGTTATGCACATACACGGTCGGGGCGCTATAAGCCGGTGCGATCTTGACCGCGGTATGCATCTTTGAGGTGGTGGCCCCGCCAATCATCAGCGGAATCTTATGCCCGCGGCGCTCTAGCTCCTTGGCGACATACACCATTTCGTCCAGCGATGGGGTAATCAGACCTGATAGGCCGATCAGATCGGCCTCTTGGTCGATAGCAGTCTGGATAATCTTTTCGGCTGAGACCATCACTCCCAGATCGATAATCTCGAAGTTGTTACATTGAAGCACCACGCCAACAATGTTTTTACCGATATCGTGGACGTCACCTTTCACCGTCGCCATCACGATTTTGCCGTTGGAGTTGCTGGCTCCTGCCTGCTCGCCGCGTGCTTTCTCTTCCTCGATAAAGGGCATCAGATAAGCGACCGCCTTTTTCATTACCCGGGCGGATTTGACCACCTGTGGCAGGAACATCTTGCCGGCGCCGAACAGATCACCCACCACTGACATGCCGTCCATCAGCGGGCCTTCGATCACCTGAATGGTGCGCTCATACTGCAAGCGGGCCTCTTCAGTATCCTCATCAATAAACTCGGTAATGCCTTTGACCAGCGCGTGCTCCAGACGTTTGTTGAGCGGCCAGGAGCGCCACTCCTGTACTGCCTTGGTCTCGACTTCAGTTCCGGTTGAGTTGTATTTGGCAGCGATATCCAGCAGCGCCTCGGTGTTGAAGGCTGCAAGTTCCTCTGCTACCTCGGTATCGATATGGGTTGGGGTTCGGTTGAGAATGACATTCTCGACACGTTCACGCAGTTCCAGAGGGATATCATCGTAGATGGCCAGTTGGGCGGCGTTAACAATACCCATATCCATGCCCGCTTTAATGGCGTGATAGAGGAACACACAATGGATCGCTTCGCGTACCGGGTTGTTACCACGGAACGAGAAGGACACGTTGGAGACTCCGCCGGAGATCAGTGCATAGGGTAGGGTTTGTTTAATGGTGCGGGTAGCCTCGATAAAGTCGACGGCGTAGTTGTTATGCTCTTCAATACCGGTGGCGACCGCGAAAATATTCGGATCAAAGATGATATCTTCAGGTGGGAAACCGACCTTGTCGACCAGTACCCGGTAAGAACGGCTGCAGATATCGACTTTGCGCTGGAGGGTGTCGGCTTGACCGTCCTCATCGAACGCCATCACCACCACTGCAAAGCCGTAGCGGCGGATTAGCTTGGCTTGGTGGATAAATTTGGCTTCGCCCTCTTTAAGGCTGATCGAGTTGACGACCCCTTTACCCTGGATGCACTTGAGTCCGGCTTCGAGTATCTCCCATTTGGAGGAGTCGACCATTACCGGAACCTTGGTGATATCGGGCTCGCCAGCGATCAGATTGAGAAAGCGCACCATCGCCGCCTGCGAATCGAGCATCCCCTCATCCATGTTGATGTCGATCATTTGGGCGCCGTTTTCTACCTGCTCTCTGCAGATGTCTAAGGCGGTTTCGTAGTCTTGTTCTAGGATCAGACGCTTGAATTTGGCCGATCCGGTGACATTGGCGCGTTCTCCAACGTTGACGAACAGCGTCTCGGCACTGATGTTGAAGGGTTCCAAACCGGATAAGCGGCACTGTACCGGAATCTCGGGTAGGGGCCGCGGCGCACAGGGTGTAACCGCCGCCGCAATCGCTCGGATATGCTCGGGGGTGGTGCCACAGCAGCCGCCGATAATGTTGAGTAATCCTGCCTGAGCCCACTCACCGATCTCCTCGGCCATCTGCTCTGGCGTCTCATCGTAGCCGCCGAACGCATTGGGTAGACCGGCGTTGGGGTGCGCCGAAACAAACCCGGAACACACTCGAGAAAGCTCTTGAAGATAAGGACGCAACTCCTTGGGACCTAGAGCACAATTTAGATCAACTGCCAGCGGCTGGGCATGGCGAATGGAGTTCCAGAACGCTTCGGTGGTCTGGCCTGACAGGGTGCGTCCGGAGGCATCGGTGATGGTGCCAGAGATGATGACTGGCAAGCGAAGTTGGTGCTCGTCAAAATATTGTTCAATAGCGAAAATCGCCGCCTTGGCATTCAGGGTATCAAATACGGTTTCGACCAGTAGCAGATCCACACCGCCTGTGACCAAACCATCAATCGCCTCTAGGTAGGCTGTGACCAGCAGGTCGAAACTGGTATTGCGTGCCGCCGGATCGTTGACGTCAGGGGAGATCGACGCGGTGCGATTGGTCGGGCCCAGCACCCCGGCGACATAACGAGGTTGGTCAGGGGTGATTTGGGTGTATTTGTCGGCACAGGCCCTTGCCAGCTGAGCGGCAGCAACATTGATCTCGTGGGTCAAGCTCTCCATCTCGTAATCAGCCATGGCGATATGGGTGGCGTTAAACGAATTGGTTTCCAGAATGTCGGCCCCAGCCTCGAGATACGCATCGTGGACAGCACTGATGATATCAGGCTGGGTCAGTACCAGCAGGTCGTTGTTACCTTTGACATCGGTATGCCAGTTAGCAAAGCGTTGGCCGCGATAGTCGGCCTCTTCAAGCTTGTAGTTTTGAATCATGGTGCCCATGCCACCGTCGAGCAGCAAAATACGTTGCTTGAGGCTATTGAATAGGGGGTGATTCTGAATATTCTGCACAATTCTGTCCTTTAGCTGCTAACCGAGTTGACGCTCTAGGGGCCGATGTCGACCGACAAAAGTGGGGCATTGTACTGTGAAACCCGATCTAAAGGACTGAAATTGCCTCAACCCGTCATGAATTAGATTGTTATTGATAGGCTGTATAGCCGAGATAATGGTTGCGACGTTGCATTCGTTGAGTGGCTTTGGAATACTCGCGAGCTTTAGCGATACTGGGTTACGAGGTGCGTTTGTTGGATGTTAACTACGGGGCATCATCAGAGTCGGGGTTTTTATGAGTCATAGAACGGAACAGGCAAACGCCAGTCTTGATAACCTGCTGCGTATCTTTACCGTACCCGAAGCACCCGAATCGACGCTGGGACAACTGGATCAGCTGATCTCTCGTAATCTGGCCGGTTTTCTGCAACAGCATATCGTTGCCGAAGAGGTCGATCTGCTTGAGATAGAGACAGATTTCACCGAGACCGCCATCGCAGATACACCGCTGTTCGTTTCGGAGCAGACCCAGTTCTTGTTGG
>Ga0102814_10003196_pt1 | contig 10767 bp, 11 predicted proteins | sample ColrivemetaGS741_FD_79112 | JGI IMG/M metagenome (GOLD analysis project Ga0102814, IMG submission 79112) | Estuarine microbial communities from the Columbia River estuary - Flood tide ETM metaG S.741 | ecosystem: Environmental > Aquatic > Marine > Intertidal zone > Estuary | place: USA... | reverse complement strand
CGAGGTTGTAACGGGTTCTGCCCGGTGTTGAGCACCCGCCTCCTTACAGAGAACAGGTAACTTAACAGGCCGAGTGTAGCATTAGCAGAGGCTTGTTTTGCGTAATAATTTCTTAATTATTGAACTTATTACACATTAATTGGCGTTATTCGACGGGTAAAAACTTGAGCAGGTCGGTTGTACCGGTTTTGCCCATAGTGCTGCCCATGGTCAACAGGATGAAATCGCCACGACTTAAATACCCGCCATCGAGTAAAAACTCCATAACCCGCCCCTCAATATCTTCAGCTGCAAACGCTGTAGCATCGAAATAGAGAGGAATCACCCCTCGGCATAACGCTAATTTTTGTAACGTTTTGTGCTGACGGCTCAGACCAAAAATCGGCAATCCTGAGGATAATCGAGACATTGTTGTGGGCGTGACACCTCGCTCTGTAAGGGTCGCAATACCACGAACTTCCGCAAAATGGTTAGCTCCGTACATGGCAGAGAGGGCAATAGCCTCTTGTGGGCTGGAAAATTCTCGGTCTAGGCGGTAACGCGAAGTGCGCGCGACCGGGTGAGTTTCTGCGCCGAGGGCTGCTTCTGACATGGCGGTCACCACCTCAATGGGAAATTGTCCAACAGCAGTCTCCGCGGAGAGCATGACCGCATCGGTGCCGTCTAGCACGGCATTGGCGACGTCAAAAACCTCTGCCCGGGTTGGCATGCTATTGCTGATCATCGATTCCATCATCTGCGTGGCTGTGATGACTAGTCGGTCCAGTCGGCGGGTGCGCTTGATGAGGTCTTTTTGGATGCCGATGAGCTGCGCATCCCCAACTTCTACGCCAAGGTCACCCCGAGCAACCATGACCCCTTCGGCCGTCTCAATAATGCTGTCGAGCAAATCGTAATCAGCCACGACTTCGGCGCGTTCAATTTTTGCAATAATGGCGGGGCTAACACCAACATCGGCAAGGAGTGTGCGAGCTAAGTTAATGTCCTCGCTGCTGGAAACGAAGGAAACGGCCACGAAGTCGGGATCAACTCCCGCCATCCCTGCAATGTCTGATCGGTCTTTCTCGGTGAGCGCAGGTGCGGCGAGCCCTCCTCCAAGTTTGTTAACCCCTTTGCGTGATGATAACTGCCCGCCTATGAGAACCGTACAGTCGACCGCTCTCTCGCTGACGTCGTCAACGCGCAGGCGAAGTTTGCCATCGTCGAGCAACAGTATGTCATCGATCACTACCTGTTCAGGCAATGCTCGGTACTCAATACCGACACGCCGTTGATCGCCGGCATCATGTGCCGTATCGAGGTCCAGGCAAAAGGGATCGCCGGCTGTGATTTCAACAGAGCCGGCAGCAAAACCGCTGATTCTAATCTTCGGCCCCTGTAAATCAGCAAGAACGCCAATATAACGTCCAGCATAGCCGGCCTGACGTCTTATACGTGCGGCAACCTCAGCATGGTGCTCCGCCGAGCCATGACTAAAGTTGAGACGAAACACGTCTACCCCAGCGGCAATTAATCGGTTAAGCATGTCTTCGCTGTCACTGCCAGGACCGACGGTAGCAACGATTTTTGTGCGCCTGTGAGTTTTTGGCCCCTGATTCAAACTTATCTACTCCTGTTCAACAGTATTCGCTGCTATTGGCCTGTGCATTGAAATGGGCGTCGATAAACCCCCGTGTAATATCAGGAAAATCGCTGAATACCCCGTCAATACCGGCGTCCAGAAAAACGCCCTGATGCAGCGCTGCAAAGTCTTTGAATCCGCTTTCCAAGCTGTCTGCCCGCAACGTATAGGCGTGTACTAGTAAACCTCGAGCGTGTGCGGCGCCGACAAGTTGGGATGGTGTTAATCCGTCTACTTTAAATAGCTGTGGTATCCATGGGCCTATACCATCGGCATAAGTGGCGACTTCGTCCAGCCCCTGCTCGGTGCCCATAAAATCGAAATCCACCCACGGTGGCTCCTCCCAGCTGTTGTCCCCCATGAGTTGTATCAGTGGTAGTGGGGTATCTAAATCATGTTTGAGGTAGCGCAAAGTCTCTGGGTCAAAGCATTGAAAAAAGACTGCCGCGCTTTCACGGTGTAATCCCGCGGCCTCAAGAACATCGATTGTAGCTCTTGCGATATCTAAACCTGCAGCAGCGTGAAAAGCCGGTGCCTTCATTTCTATATAGTACCCGGTACATATGCCTCGGGATTTGTTCAAACCCTCGATCAAAATAATTTCTTCACTGAGGGTTGGGATACGTAGTTGCAAGTCAACAACTGGGAACCGACCGTCAAATACTGGGCTTTTATTAGCATCAACGCGCTCATGCACTGATAGAGTTTTAAGTTCTGTTAGATCGAAATCTATAGCGTAAAAACGTCCATCGTCCCGACCTCGACCGGGAAATTGTTGGGCAACATTGGTGGTGCTCTCCAGATAAATGTCGTGCAACACCATGGGCACACCATCCCGAGATAGAACAATGTCTTGCTCAATATAGTCTGCACCCAGAGCATGGGCTGCAGCAACACAAGGCAGGGTGTGCTCGGGTAAGTAAGCACTAGCTCCACGATGTGCAATTACGATTGGCTTCACAGGCCTTTAACCCTTATTAACGAGATGCGGTGAGACGCCCGAGATGTCTATGCCGTTTCCCAAAATACCAGCGGGACGGAGGTCGCCCCACGGCCGATAGCGAGTACAAAATGACCGGAGGTTTATAATACCGCGTATTGGGGAAAAGAGAGCCAAAGGTTTTTATTGGCCCTTGGTACTTTGCAGGTTCTTCGGCCCCTGCTATAAATACCGCCATGACTGTTGCTGATACCCGAACTCCCTGCCCGCCCTACGGTTATAGCTGTTGCTGTGATCTGTCTGAACGGCGTCAGATTGAGTTAGTGGCAGAATTCCACGCCTATCGAATCAGGCCCACACGCATTGCTTATCGTTTGGGGATTGATATCGCACTGATTGATGCGTTGCTCGGTGGAGAGCATGAACCCCAACGATTTGAGGCATTGGTGAGTCACTTTCGAAAGCGCCGCTTTAATCAACGGCTTCGGGATTCAGAAAAAGTTAAGGGGCAAGCGGCCTACGAGCAGCGAGAGAGAGCCCTACAGGATCTCCAAACTCAGACTGGAGTTTGAGGTTTTACTTGGTTAACTCTTTTTCCTGAGATTCTAACCAGGTCAGTCGTTGCTCCAAGCTTTCCAATACCAACGCTTCAGATGCTCGCATTTCATCGGAGGCTGTCTTGATTTGTTCTTCTTGTGTGTCAATTTCCGCCTTGATCTCACGAATTTCCTCGCGCAATGCTTCTGTATTTGCCGCCGCATGGGCCCGGTCAAAGATTTTGGTTTCGGGTTTCTGAACAGGGTTACGAGCCACTTTAGCCAAGACTTTTTCGGGGAGGGTCTGGGTGTCACCGCTTTGCTGGCGCTGGGCAACAATATTGGGAGAGGCAATTTCTATTCCAGCGGCATGAAGCTCATCAAGCATCTTCTGTCTCAATTGACTCCGTGCGGTCAATGGGTTCACAACATCTTCGAGGAACCCTGCTGCGCGATAGACCACAGCATGGTCAAGTAATTCGGCGACTAATACATAAGGATCGGTGAGACCGGCACTTGCGGCAGCTTTGAGCAACTCGTGCTCAGCTAAACTGTGGTGAATGTCATAGCCCAAGGAAACATCGGCCTGAATAATGGTCCCCTCACGATGCTGGACGGTGACTGGGTGGGTCACAAGTAACAAATTAGGCAGGTTGGTGAAGTCTCGAGTTTCTGTCTGGATACGGGTGCTAACCAAAGCGCGCCGGGTAACACGGCCAAAAACACCGTTAACTAAAATAAAGTCACCGGGTTTAAAGGGCCGAGTTGCCTGAAGCATGATGCCCGCCATTGCATTTGATACGAAAGTGGTAGACGAGAGGGCGATAATAGCGGTGAGGACAACACCGATTAGACTGAGTATTTGTCCACGTACGTCGGCTTCAAGTGGCAGTGCGACGATTAACGCAACGATAACTGCGAGGCCGGAACCCCAAAAAACAAGCTGAAGAATCAGTGAGCGTCCATCGATTTCTGCAGCACGCTGGCTTAGGCGGCTGAGTACCAAAAGGCTGATGCTGCCAATGATTAACGTCGCTGCGGCTGGGGTGTATTGACTTAATTCCATCATTGTTCTGATCATCCCGTATTGGTTATGTCAGGGCTAGGGGTTGTTCTTTTTGTTTTTGAAAATGATAAAATCGCGATTTTGAGGTCACTATGACAACAGCATTTGATAGTTGGATCAAGATGATGGAGGTGGGCAACCACGAGGGGCTGTGGGAGCTACTCGATCCCGATTGCGTCTTTTGGTCCCCTATTGTTCACACCCCGCAAGAAGGCAGACCGATATCCCACGCTTACCTATCGGCTGCGGGCCATGTTTTTAAGGACGGCTTTCACTACACTCGCACGGCTATTGACGGCGATTATGGCGTATTTGAGTTTGAATGTGCCATGGATGGTATCAAGGTCAACGGTGTTGATATAATCACACTCAAGGAAAATTTGATTATTGAATTTAAGGTGATGGTTCGACCTTTGAAAGCGATCAATATGGTGCATCAAAAAATGATGGCGATGCTGCAGGAACCGAAGGGCTAGTTGATATTGTGAACAACAGCAATCTATTACGGGTTATCGACAGGTCTCGAACGGGTCCTGGACGGTGGCTATTGCTGGCTGCAATTTTATCAATGCTGTCCCTGCAGGTTGTCGCTTCCGATCATTGGCATGGTGTTGAAGAGACGCCACATTGTGAGGTCTGTGTTCATGTCCTTGATGCCGATATCCCTAGTGTTTCCGGCAGCTTTACCCTACTAAACCACCAAGTGCCCCAAGTACCTTGCAGCATTCCAGTTTATACAGCTGGCTTGAAGCAGGGGGTGGGTAACCGAGGCCCCCCAGCACTCTCCTGAGATTGTACAACTTGAGGTCACAACGATGACCTCCTACCAATCTTGTTCGTGACGGAGAGCGTTATGTCATTTAATAAATACTCTGTAGCAATTGGTTTTGCTATTACAACCCTCAGTGCCTTTGCCATAGAGGAACCACAACCCCTAGAGCACGTCCTAGTGACGCTGCCCATTCATCAGACAGCCACCGAAACCAGCTTGCCTGTCACAGTTCTCACTGGCGAAGAGCTCGCCCGTGAAGCATCTGCGACCCTTGGCGAAACCTTGGAACGTTTACCCGGTGTCCACAATGCCAGTTTTGGTCCGGGTGTTGGGCAGCCCGTTATAAGAGGGCTTTCCGGGCCCCGTGTCACAACTTTGCAAAATGGCACTCGTAGCGCCGATGCATCTGCTCTAAGTGCAGACCATGTTGTGGCGGTAGAAGCTTTGCTAGCGGACAGTATTGAAGTGTTGCGCGGTCCTGCGACGCTGCTTTATGGCGGCGGCGCGATTGGCGGCGTGGTTAATGTGCTCGACAATCGAATTCCAACAACTCTACCCGAAGAGACAAGCTGGGGACTTGATTACCGTTACCGCGGCGCCAGCGGCGGCAACACGGGAACGTTTCGAGTTGACACTGCCTTAGGGCCTTTCGCAGTGCATGCCGATGCGCTGTTTAGAGACACTGAAAACCTCGAGGTTGCTGACGGTGCCGGGACGGATGGCATGGACCTTCTACCTAATACCGACACCTCAGCATCGGCAGGCACCTTAGGTGCAGCCTTTCATTTTGATGGTGGTTTTATTGGTATCGCGGTAAATCGCCAGAAAAATAAGTACGGGCTTCCCGAGGGCAGCCATGGCCACCATGGCCATGGTGATGATCACGACGACGACCACGATGAAGATCATGACGACGATCACGATGATGATCACGACGACGACCATGATGGTCATGATGATCACGAAGGCGAAGAAGAAGAGGTTGATATCCGCCTAGAAATGGAACAGACCCGCTACGATATTCGACTGCAGCTTGATGAGCCTATGGCCGGTATTGCTCGATTTTCTGGTGTTGTCTCTTTGACGGAATACGAGCACACCGAGTTTGAAGGCTTGGAAGTGGGCACCGTCTATAGCAGCGATGCCATTGAGGGCCGATTAGAGTTAGTTCACAGCCCTATCGGCGATCTGCACGGTGTGCTGGGGCTTCAAATTAGCGAAACGGAATTTAGCGCTGTGGGCGAGGAGGCATTTATCCTGCCTACCGATACCTCGCGCCTAGGTTTATTCCTAGTAGAAGATTGGCACAGTGGTTCATGGAAACTTGAGGGTGGCCTGCGCTTTGATCGTGATGAGGTTGATCCTCAGGGCAACATGGCACCTGCACGGGAGTTTGATACTTTTTCAGCCTCCTTTGGTGCACTCTATGAATTCACCGAAGCTTGGCATTTATCAACAACACTAACGCGATCTGAGCGCGCTCCTAGCGTAGAAGAGCTGTACTCCAATTACGGAAATACGGGCCCATCGACTTGGGTGACCCACGCTGCCACTGCGGCAATTGAGCTGGGCGATGTCAATCTTGATACCGAAGAGAGTCTTAATATCGATGTTGGCTTGTCATTACACGGCGAAACTCAATCTTTGCGTATTGGTGCGTACTACAACGACTTCGACAATTTCATTAACTTAGCCAGTACCGGTATGGAAGTGGGAGAAACCCCCGTGCGAAGTTATGAACAGGGCGCTGCGGAGTTTATGGGTTTGGAGCTTGACGCTCATTGGGAGGTCTTAGAGACCAACTTGGGACTCCTCAACCTCGAAGTCGAGATGGATGTAACGCGCGGCGAGCTTGCAGACGGCAGCGATGTGCCGCGATTACCGCCGCTATCGGGTGCCTTGGGGCTGGTATGGGAGCAACCTTCAGCGCGTTACTTCACACGTCTCACGGCTGCTGATAAGCAAGACCGGGCTGGTGACAACGAGGAGGCTACCGACAGTTGGGTGCGTTGGGATATCGGGGGGCAGTGGCAGTTCGATTTCAGTGACTCCCTTATCACGTTATCGGCGGTGGTACGGAATATTCGTGATGAAGAAATTCGTCTGAGTACTTCGGTGCTGAGAGAATACGCTCCAGAACCTGGACGTTCCTTTAACGTGGGTGTTCGAATGGAGTTCTGAGGCGTTACAATGCGAGCGTGAATCGGTTAATTATTGGAATCAGCGGAGCCTCAGGGGTTCAATTTGGTGTTAGAGCTCTTGAGCTACTAGCTCCGCTGCCTATCGAAACACATTTGGTGATGTCGCGATCGGCGGAGTTGACGGTTCACCATGAACTCGACATGTCTCTTGCCGATCTTCGTGCTTTAGCTGACCAGTGGCACCCCATAAAAAATGTTGGTGCCTCAATTGCCAGCGGATCTTTTCGCAACATGGGAATGCTAATCGCCCCCTGTTCAATTCGCACTTTGGGTGAAATTGTTTCAGGGGTCACTTCTACGCTGTTGACCCGATCGGCTGACGTCGCGCTGAAAGAGCGCCGGCCGTTGGTTTTGATGGTACGAGAAACCCCCCTTCATCTTGGTCACCTACGCAACATGGTAGCGGCCACCGAGATGGGCGCCATCATTGCACCTCCCGTGCCCGCTTTTTACACGCGCCCAAAATCGGTAGATGCTTTGGTGACCCAGAGCGTTGCCCGTGTGCTTGACTTGTTTGCCATCGATATCCCAGAGATTCATCGATGGACTGAGTCGTGAGTCAAGCAAGCTGGCGTTTTCCCCCAGAGTGGTTGGTCTTTAGCGTTATTGTCGTCGACCTTATTGGTTTTGGCATTCTAATCCCTATTCTTCCTTTTATGTCTCCCGCCTTGGGCGGTAATGAGATGGACGTCGCTTTCGTTATTGCTATTTATAGCCTTTGCGCAGGCATCGCAGGACCATTTTGGGGTGGCTTGTCTGATCGTATTGGTCGAAAACAGGTCTTGATGGTGTGTTTGTTTGGTGGTGCGCTGTCCTACGGCATGATTGGTGTCGCAAGTGAATTGTGGATGCTCTATGCGGCACGCGCTGTCGGCGGCGTGATGGCGGGCAGTTTGCCGGTAGCTTCGGCACTGATGGCTGATGTCAGCGCCCCGCATCGACGAGCAAAGGCAATGGGTCTTGTTGGCACGGCTTTTGGTCTGGGGCTTATTTTAGGGCCCGTGATTGGCGGTGTTCTAGCCGGCCCAAACGGCACATTTTTATGGCCAGGCTTGTTTGCTGCTGCAATGTCCTTAGTTTCGGTTGTCTTAGCTGGATGGCTGCTACCCGCAGACCGACCAAATGCCGAAGCTATTAAAAAGGTACGAAAAGTTGCCGGGCCTGAAAACATGTTCGCTTTCATACGCCGGCGGCATGCCTTGTTGCTGACCCTGCAATATACGCTGCATACAGGCGCGGTAAGCGCTGCTATTTATTTGAGCCCACTTTGGCTGGCGGCTTATCTCAGCTGGGGACCTCGAGAGGTGGGGATTTTATTTGGGCTCGTTGGCGTCGCCATGATCGTTGTTCAGGGTGGGATGATGGATTGGATGACGCGGACCTTTGGATTGATCAATGTGTTGACCGCGGGTGCGGCTATTTTTGCGGCGAGTCTTGTCGCTGCTGTAGTCGTTGAGACTGAGTTCACAAGAGGTCTTGTCATATTTACAGCCTTTGCGGGCGCAACGTGCTGTTTGCCGGTTTTAAACACTGTAGCGAGCAGTATTGTTGATACTCAAGAGCGAGGCCGAATGATGGGAGTGACCGCGCTGGCGGCTTCTATAGGACGTGTTATCGGTCCTCTTGCCACGGGTTTAGTACTGGCCGTTAGCGACTATCCCATGTCTTGGTTTGTTATAGCACTCCCGGTTTTTTTGGTCTTGTTGTGGTCGCGAACCGGGGCAGCTCGCTATGCTCGTCCTGGCGGTTTACAGCCATCAGACCCCTTATAGCGAGGTGAATCCTGTCTGATAGCCGGCGAGGCGCTCTGCTCTGCGATTTTCAGACTCGAGGATAAAGAGCCTTGATTACAGGGTGGGCGGTGCTATGGTTGATGCACTTTATCGCTGGTAATTCCCTGTTATGAAGTCCCGTGTTCTTATTACATTGCCCCTGCCAACCACTATTCTAGAGGCCCTCAAACAACAGTTTGAGCTTCAGGTTTGGGACGAAGGACCTATGCCCACAGCGCAAATTGCACAATGGGCTAAAACAACAGACGCTATCCTTTGTTCTTTGGGAACGCCTATTAGCGCTGACCTTATAGGGTCGAACCCCCAGCTGAGCACTATCTCAAGCATTTCAGTGGGTGTTGATCACATCGATATGGCGGCGGCTACTGCAGCGCGTCTTCCCGTTGGCCATACCCCCGACGTCTTGGTGGATAGCACGGCTGATTTGGCGCTCGCCTTAATGCTGGCGGCAACGCGCCGAGTCGTGGAGGCAGATCGCTTCGTTCGCGGGGGTCACTGGTCCGCCGATTGGGCCACCGACTTTTTTCTAGGCACTGACCTGAGTCGTGCCACCGTAGGCATTATAGGGCTAGGACCGACGGGCCTTGCAGTTGTTAAGCGTGTCAGGGCATTTGGAGCCGACGTGATCGGGTGGAATAGGACCGAACGAGAAGTATTGGGAGTTCGAAATGTTGCACTCGATGATCTTTTCGCCGAGGCCGATATTGTGTCAGTGCATACGGCAGCTGCGCCCGAGACACATCATATTGTGAGTGCAGATCGTCTCGCCTTGATGAAACCCGGTGCGGTGATTATTAATACTGCCCGTGGCTCGGTGATTGACGAGTCAGCGCTGATTAAGACCTTATCGGAGGGTAAGATCAGGGCGGGACTAGATGTTTACGAGCAAGAGCCTGTGGCTAAGGATAGCCCGTTATTGGCCATGGATAATGTCGTCTTGATGCCGCATTTAGGAAGTGCCACGGCGGCTACCCGACAGGCGATGATGGAGCGAGCTCTTGCAAACTTAGTCGCGGGGCTTTCGGGCAAGCCCCTACCATGGTGCGCAAATCCTGAGGTTTATACGGGGCCTTAATTCGCGTTAGGTAGGCGTCCCAGGGCGCGATTGACGGCCTTGTCGATGCTTGATGACATGCGCTTTGCATCGAAATTAGCGTGATCAACGACTTTACTCATGCCGGCCGCCCAAATCGGGTTTTGTGTGTTGCCATCGGTGAATGTCACAAGAACGCTGGTCACTTCTTTAGGTCCCGAGAGCGCGTAGGCATTGTCGATGAGTGCCTGATCTGCACGGCGATTGATGACAAGGTCCTGACTAGAGACTGGAATATCTTGGTTGTTCGCGTCAGTCGCGGCCACACTTAAAGCACCATCACTGATCGAAGCCTTAAACTGATAGGTAATCTGAAAATCTCCGTTTTGATCTACAAGTTGGTATCCCTTGCTCGCTAATTTTCGATCCACAGAAGCGCGCAGAGTTGGGTCAAGGGCGTAAAGCGGGTCTGTAGCGACACCTGAAGGTTCTAGGGCAGCAGCCTGCCAGTGATACGTTGCGTAGCTGCCAGCTTCAAAGCGGTCATTAGGCGTTGTATCAACCTGAACACTAGAGCACCCACCAAGCGCCAATGAACCTAGGAGGGTAGTGCATAAAATCCAGAAGTTTACGGACCGAGCAATCATGGTTTCTTCCTTGACGCGTAATAAATGGTTCATCGATTTGATAGACCCCTAGCTAGATACCAGCAGCGTAACCGGTTATTTCTAAGGAAAGAATAACAGCTTTATCACCATTCCTATTATGGTGAGCGCAAGTACCCGACGTATTAAATCCTCGCCGT
>Ga0102814_10003193_pt1 | contig 10772 bp, 8 predicted proteins | sample ColrivemetaGS741_FD_79112 | JGI IMG/M metagenome (GOLD analysis project Ga0102814, IMG submission 79112) | Estuarine microbial communities from the Columbia River estuary - Flood tide ETM metaG S.741 | ecosystem: Environmental > Aquatic > Marine > Intertidal zone > Estuary | place: USA: Columbia... | reverse complement strand
GTAATGAGCCTGAAATTATCGTTACCAACACTATTCAGCAGGTAAAAGAAATGTACAGGTATGGCGGTGCTACCGTTATTGAAACTGAAGTGGTTATTGAAGGATATGTTATTTCAAGTGATGAATCTGGGAATATTTATAAAGTTATTTCTATTCAGGACAAACCTGAAAATCCAACTTCAGCCATAAAAATTGCCATTAATGAAACCGATTTGTATACCAAATATAATGTTGGAAGAAAGATTTTTATAAAATTGAAAGGTTTGGCTGTTGGCTATAGTTTTGGGAGTTTCCAAATTGGGAAAGCTGTTGGAACAGAATTAGATAGAATTCCGGCAACTGAAGTGAATAATTATATAGTTCGTTCTTGTGAAGTGGCTGAAATTTACCCTAAAGTTGTGAAGATTGAAGATTTAAATGAATCCATGCTGGAAATGCTTATTAAAATTGAAAACGTACAATTTGAAGAGAATGAATTGGGCAATACTTATGGAAACTTAGAGAATTCTACAACAGTTGATAGAGGTTTAGAAAGTTTGAACGGCGATTGTGTTTTAAAAAATAAAATTATTTTAAGAAATAGCGGTTATTCTGATTTCAAAAACGAATTGTTACCTGAAGGTAAAGGAAGTATTACTGCTATTTTTAGTAATTATTATGATGATTTTCAATTATATATTCGCGACACAAATGATGTGAATTTAAATGAAGAACGCTGTAATTATTTGAATGCCTTAACCCCAACTATAACTTTGCAAGAGGTTAGAGCCTTATATAAAGGAACCATGTTTGAATTTGGAGTGAAAACAAATTATGTGGTTGAAGGTTATGTTATTTCAAGTGATCAACAGGGAAATTTTGAACATAAATTTGTAATTCAAAATGAAGTTGAGAATGCAACAGCGGGCATTCAAATTTTAATTGAAGACGATGCTGTTTTTGAATCTTTTCCTTTGGGGGCAAAAATTTTAATAAAATTAAATAAATTATATATGACTGAAATTGAAGGTGTATTGTCAGTTGGTGTTCCAAAAGGAACAAAAATTATTGAAATTGAAGAAGAGAATATAGGGGAATATATTTATAATAGCGGAGCAATTTCAGAAATAAAACCTCATGAAGTAACAATTAAAGATATTTTAAATAAAACTTATGAAAGCACTTTGGTAAAAGTTTTAAATGTGCAATTGGTTGAAAATGAATTGGGCTCGGCATATGCTTATTTTAGCGGAGACAATAATGGAATTCGCACTTTAGAAACCTGTAATGAAACTTCAAAACTGTCGGTTTTTACCAATGGCAAAGCCGCGTTTGCAAATGAATTATTTCCTGAAGGTCATGGTTCAATTGTTGGTGTTTTGGGTTCGTCCTTAGAAATTAGAACTGTTGAAGATATTCAGTTTGCAGAGGCTTATGAGGTTTGTCAGGTAATTGTTCCTAAAATAATGATTACCGAAGTGGCCGATCCAAAAAACAGTGTTGGAGCACGTTTTGTGGAATTATACAATGCAGGTGAAACAGCCATAAATTTAACTGGGTGGAAGTTGAATAAGTATATCAATGGAGCTGCTACCGTTTCAAATGCTCCTGTATTATTAAATGGTGTTGAGGTTGCTGCTGGCGGATTTGTAATTATTGCAAATACGGGCTATGCTGCTATTTTTAATGAATCTCCAACAATAGAATCTACCTATATTTCTGGAAATGGAGATGATGTGTATGAACTGGTTGATAATACAGGTGAAACCATAGATATTTTTGGTGTAATTGGTGAGGATGGAAATGGAACCAATTGGGAATATTTAGATGGTAGAGCTGTTAGAAATTTAACAATTTACAATTCGAATAAAATATTTACAATTACTGAGTGGACAGTTTATTCCGATGCTTCAAATAATTTGATTTCTAACCCGAATTCGCCGAAAAACGCACCTTTAGATTACAATCCAAATTATAGATAGTGTAAAAAAATATTAATAAAATAACCATAATATATATAAAACATAAAAAAATAGCTTAAAAATTATTAATAATTCAATTAATTTAATTTTACTTCATATAAGTAGTAAAAATTTGAAATTCGTTTTTCCAAAGTGAAATAGTAGTAATTTTGAGTATAAAACAATAAGAATTTAATACTTAAATATTATGAATAAATTTAAATTAATGGCTATTGCCTTTGTGTTAGGAACTGCAAGTTTATTTGCATCATCAATTAACAATCCAGATGTTTCTAGTGATGAAATTAGAAGTCAAATTGTTGAATTAGTAAATGCTTCTGCAAGCGATATTCACACTGAAATTTCAGCAAACATTACTTTTTCTTTTAATACAGAAGGAGAAATTGTGGTTTTAAAAGTTGAATCATTAGATAAAAATGTTTTGACCTTTATTCGTGAAAATATCAATGGTAAAAAAATTGAAAATCCAGGTAAAGTGAGAAAAAAATATGAAATGTTTATTACTGTTAAATAAATATTTATTCACTTCTAAAAAAAGCTCAAATTTTAAATTTGAGTTTTTTTTGTGATTTACTTTTGTTTTATTTAATACATAGTTCACATTCTAATTAAATTATAAATTACTTCACTCCAAATCATTTTAACATAATTTAAGTTAATAAAATTACAAGGATAAAAAATGGTTTGTTCTCTTTTTGAAAATTAACTATCTGAAAATCAAATAAATAATATTTATTTTAGTTTTTATTGCATTAATTTTCTCTAACATCTTCGTGGATTATCGGTTAAACTATTGTTAATCAGTTTATTCATAGGCTTTTAAAAATCCTATTATTATAAATTTGATATAACAAACAACAAATGTTTAATCTAAAACTTATTAATTATGAAAAAATTTAAATTATTGGCTTTGGCCTTAGTTATTGGAACATCAAGTTTATTTGCAATGAATACTGTTTCGCCAGATGATCCACAAAAAGAAATGAGAAATGAATTGGTAAAATTATTAGACGACCCTGATTTTATTGTAAATGAAGATATGAGTGTGGTATTAAAATTTACATTTAATTCAGAAGGGGAAATAGTTGTACTTTGTCCAGGTTGCAAAGACAAGGAAGTAGTCTCTTATATAAGAGAAAACCTGAATAATAAAAAATTTAATAATCCGGGCGAAAGGGATAAAATTTATATTGTTCCGTTCACGATAAAAGCAGGATGAGAACAATTTGTAAATAAAAAAGCTCAAATTTTAAATTTGAGCTTTTTTATTTAATTTTTCTTTAAAAACACATATACAGGAAAATGATCACTAAAACCTCCCTGATACCATTTGCCAATATAGGTTCTAAATGGATTTCCCTTAAATTTACCTTTCCATTCTTTTAAAAAATGTTCGTCAAAAACTTCGGCGTATTTAAATGAGTGCTTATTTTTTTCAACGGCAATAAAATTTTTTGAAAAAATAATTTGATCAAACAAATGCCATTTCTTTTTGTGATTTAAGGTGCCATTTCCAGTATTAATTAAACGCTCCATTGGGTTATAAAAAGTATCATTCACCAAATGTTTTTTTACACTTATATTGGTTGGATTGTCGTTAAAATCTCCCATAACAATAATTTTAGCGTTTGTTGTTTCTTCATTAATTTTATGTACAATTGAAGTTACAAGTTCAGCAGCTTTAATTCTTTTTTCTTCGGAAACGTCCTCGCCACTTCTTCTGGAAGGCCAATGATTTATTAAGATATGCATTAATTCACCATTTAGATTCCCTTTTACCAATAATACATCTCTTGTGAAATCTCGTTCGCCAAATTCATTTTCTATGTATAAAGTAAATGTTTCAGAATGCAATAATTCAAATAATTCTTTCTTATAAAGTAAGGCAACATCTATTCCTCGTTCATCAGGTGAATTATAATGTACAATTCCATAATGTTCATTTTTTAAGTTTATTGTACCTATTAAATCGGACAAAACGGTTTCGTTTTCAACTTCGGCAACTCCAACTATTGCTGGTGAAAAATAAGATCTTTTCGTTCCAATTTGAGAAATAACAGTACTTAATTTATTAATTTTTCTTTTATAACGTTTATAGTTCCAGTGTTTCTTTCCGTTTGGTGTAAAATCAGTGTCTAATATTTTTGGGTCTTTTTTCGTGTCGAATAAATTTTCTAAGTTGTAAAATGCAATGGTAAAGGCTTGTTTATTTTTACCAGGTGATTTAAAAAATGAAAACATAAAGTATTTTTAATAAACTACAAAGTACAAAATTAGAATTAAACAAGGTATTCGTATCTTTGCTGAAATTATTCAATGAAAAGGAAGTTCATGATTTCATTCAATAATTAAATAAATTAGCAAAAAGCTATTTGCAATATGATTGAAGAAAAAAAAGTATCATCTGAAGAAACTGTTTTAATAGGTGTTGTAACCCAACATCAAGATGAAGAAGAATCTAATGAGTATTTAGATGAATTGGAATTTTTAACATTAACAGCAGGAGGTGTTGCGGTTAAACGATTTACTCAAAAATTAGAAAAACCAAACCCAAAAACTTTTATTGGTGCTGGGAAACTGGAAGAAGTGAGAGCCTATATGGATGCTCATAAAATTGAAACTGCTATTTTTGACGATGAGCTTTCATCATCTCAGTTGCGTAATATTGAGAAAGTTTTGAACTGCAAAGTGTTGGATAGAACCAATTTAATTCTTGATATTTTTGCAAGTAGAGCTCAAACTAGCTATGCTCGAACACAAGTAGAACTTGCACAATGTCAATATTTATTACCAAGATTAACAAGACTTTGGACACATTTAGAGCGTCAAAAAGGGGGAATTGGTTTAAGAGGTCCTGGAGAAACAGAAATTGAAACTGACCGACGTATTATTAGAGATAAAATTGTTTTGCTTAAAGAAAAATTAAAGGTTATAGACAAGCAAATGGCGGTGCAACGTAAAAACCGCGGAAAAATGGTTCGAGTTGCATTGGTAGGTTATACCAATGTTGGAAAGTCTACTTTAATGAATGTAATTAGTAAAAGCGATGTTTTTGCTGAAAATAAATTGTTTGCAACTTTGGATACTACAGTGAGAAAAGTAGTTATAAAAAATATTCCTTTTTTGTTAACAGATACTGTTGGTTTTATTAGAAAATTACCAACACAGTTGGTTGAGTCGTTTAAATCTACTTTAGATGAAGTGCGTGAAGCAGATTTGTTATTGCACGTTGTTGATATTTCCCATGCTGCATTCGAAGATCATATTGGTTCAGTAAATAAAATTTTGGATGAAATTAAAAGTGCGGATAAACCAACAATTATGGTTTTTAATAAAATTGACGCATATAAGCACGAAATCATAGATGATGATGATTTAGTTACTCAAAAAACAAAAGAGCACTATACTTTGGCTGAATGGCAAAAAACATGGATGAACAGATTGGATAATAATTGTTTGTTTATTTCAGCTTTAAACAAAGAAAATATAGAAGAATTTAAAGAACGTGTTTTTGAAGAGGTAAAAAAAATCCATATAACGCGTTTTCCGTATAACGACTTTTTATATGAAGAATATGTAGATGGAAATTAATTTAGCTATTCTTCTGCTTTTTTATCGTTAATTAAGCCAATTTTTTTAGCTCTATTTTCCCAATTTTTACGTGCTAATAGTTGTAAATCTGCAACATTATCACTTTCGTCCATTATTTCAAGTCCAAGTAAGGTTTCAATAACATCTTCCATGGTAACAATACCACTGGTAGTTCCATATTCATCAACAACCAAGGCGATATGTTCACGTTGTGCAACAAATCGTTCAAATAAATCTGGTATTGGCAAATTGCGATTGGTTATTATTATTTCACGCTTAATTGCTGAAAGTGGTTTTTTTCCATTACCATTAATAATTTCTTCCATTAACTCATCTTTAAGAATTACGCCTGTAATATTATCCGAATTGTCTTTATAAATTGGAATTCTTGAAAAATGTAATTTAGGATGTTCAGTAAAAAAATCTTGAATAGTACTATCTTCTGAAGCGGTAGTTATAACGGTTCTTGGAGTCATAATATCCTTAGCCTCAACTTCTTTAAAAGTTAGCAAATTTTTAATAATCGCACTTTCATTTTTCTCAAAAACGCCTTCTTCTTGAGCAATATCTGCCATGGCATGAAAATCTTCTCTACTCAAAATTGATCCATGACCTTTTTTCCCTCCAATAAGTTTAGTTGTCAATTGCAATAGCCATAAAATACCTGTCCATTTTAATGGAAAAATTAAGGCAACCAAAGCAATTGAGGTGAAATTGGCTAATTGTTTCCAATAAGTAGCGCCAATTGTTTTTGGAATAATTTCTGAAGCTACCAATATTAAAATTGTCATTAAGGCAGAAACGATACCAACGGTATTTATGCCAAAAATATTTATTTTATATTCTAAATGTTCAGCTTGTACACCAACTAAAATTGCGCCAACGGTATGTGCAATGGTATTAACTGTTAAAATAGCAATTAAAGGTTTGTCAATATCAGTTTTTAGGTTCTCTAGAACAAATGCATATTTTTTACCTTCTTGCTTTTTAATAGTAATAAATGTTGAGGAAACACTCAATAATACAGCTTCTAATATAGAGCACAAAAATGAAAAAAAGATTGAAATTGCAGCATAAAAAAGCAGTAACGACATTGTAATATTGGTTTAGAAGGCAAATTTAGTTAATATTAAGGCAACTTTGAAATAAATAATATGCACTGAAACCTTCACTGCATATTTGCTATAACTGTTTTGAAAATTATTTTTCGTTGATTTTCTATGGGTTTTATAAAATCTAATTCATTAATATCTGGCAAGTTAAAATAAATAAATAAAAACTCAATTTCATGAGTTTGTAATTAGAAGCATATCAAAGCTATTATTTTAGGCTTTTTTTGAGGTTTGAAATTTAACTCAACATCATTTTTGCTTTTACCAAAGCATTGTATAATAAATCTATTTCTTCAAAAGTATTGTAAAAAGCGAAAGAGGCACGTACAGTTCCAGGAATTTTATAGAAATCCATAATTGGTTGGGCGCAGTGGTGACCTGTTCTTACAGCAATTCCTAATTTATCAATAATAGACCCAATATCATAAGGGTGAATTTCATCAATATTAAATGAAATTACGGATGTTTTATTTTTTGCTGTTCCATAAATTTTTAAGCCTTCAATTTCAAGAAGTTTTTTTGTGGCATAATGCAACAATTCATTTTCGTAGGCAGCAATGTTTTCAAAACCAATACCGTTCATATAATCAATAGCAGTTCCAAATGCAATTACACCAGCTATATTTGGAGTGCCAGCTTCAAATTTGTGGGGTAAATCGGCATAGGTGGTTTTTTCAAATGTTACTTGTTTAATCATTTCTCCACCACCTTGGTATGGGGGAAGTTTGTTCAACCACTCTTCTTTCCCATATAAAATTCCAACACCTGTTGGACCACATAATTTATGAGCTGAAGCTACATAAAAATCTACATCTAAAGCCTGAACATCTGGTTTTATGTGCGGGCAACTTTGTGCGCCATCGATTAAAACGGCAGCTCCAACTTTGTGCGCTTTATCGATAATTTCTTTGATTGGATTGATGGTTCCAAGGGCATTAGAAACATGATTTACAAATACCAGTTTTGTTTTTTTAGAAAGTAACTCGTCATAAACATTCATTAGTAATTCGCCTTCATAACTCATTGGAATTACCTTTAAAATAGCACCTGTTTTTTCGCACAACATTTGCCAAGGTACAATGTTTGAATGGTGTTCCATAGCTGAAACTATAATTTCATCACCTTCATTTAAAAGCGAAGTAAATCCAGTTGAAACAACATTAATGCTATGTGTTGTGCCAGCAGTTAATATAATTTCGTGACTTTTTTTAGCATTGAAATGGTGTTGTAATTTGATACGAGCTTCTTCATAAGCGTTGGTAGCTTTCTGACTTAATGTATGAACGCCTCGGTGAATATTTGAATTTATGGTGGTGTAGTAGTTCACAATACTATCAATAACCACTTGTGGTTTTTGACTTGTTGCGGCATTATCTAAATAAACAAGCGGTTTTCCGTTTACTTTCTCTTTTAAAATAGGAAAATCAGCTCTGACTTTTTGAATATCTATCATGGACTCTTTTTAGAATGATTCTAAATACAAAATTACAAAATTGCTATTATCTTATGTGGTCTTTTTATAACTAATTATAGCTAAAGTATTCATAATAATAGCATAACCAAGTGTTTTTAAAAAAAGAGGAAGAATATCTGTAAAATGAGAACCTTTTAACATGACCATTCGCATCACTTCAACAAAATATTTTATTGGATTAAATTCTGTTAAATATTGTGCCCAAACCGGCATACTTTCAATAGGTGTAAAAAGCCCGCTCATTAAAATAAAAATCACTGTAAAAAACCAGGAAATAAACATGGCCTGTTGTTGAGTTTCTGTAAAATTTGAAATAAAGAAACCGATTCCTAAAATCACTAAAAGATATATCGAAGTGAATAAATACAATAAAAAAATACTGCCAACAATTGGTACATTAAATAATAATTTTGCAATTATTAATCCGATGGTTAACAAGCCAAAACCGATAATCCAAAACGGGAATAATTTACCAATTATAAATTGATGTTTTTTTATAGGAGTTACGTTTATCTGCTCTAAAGTGCCAATTTCTTTTTCGCGAACAATGTTCATTCCCGATAAAAATAAAGTTATCATAGTAACCAATAAAACCAAAATTCCAGGAACCATAAATGTTTTGTAATTTAAGGTTTCATTATACCAAAAAGAGGGGATGCTGGTAATGCTTTTAGGTATATTTATTTGATTTGAAGTTGATATCAATTTAGCCTGAGCATTCTTGTTAAAATCTTTTATAATTTGATTGATATATACGTTTTCTACGCCAGCAGCTGCGCCATCAATTGCATTAATTGTTAAAGCTAAATCGGTCGTTTGTTTTTTTATTAAATTTCTTTCAAAATGCTGAGGAATTTCTAAAATAATATCAACTTCACCTTTTAACATTGCGGAATTTGCCAATTTGTTAGAAGGGAAATCGGTGAGGACATTAAAATAAGTAGAAGCATCAAATTTTTCGATTAATGCCCTTGAAAATGAAGTTTTATCATGATCAATATAGGAAAATTTAATGTTTTTTATTTCAAAAGTGGCCGCATTTGAGAGAATTACCAATTGTAAAATGGGTAAAACAAAAATAATAGGCAACATCCCTTTATTTCTAAAGATTTGTTTGAACTCTTTTTGTATAATGTATCCTATTGTTTTCATTTTACTCTAAACGTATTTTATATTTCTTAACACTTAGTGCAATAAAGATTAGTGTCATTCCAACTAAAATCAAAGTTTCCTTCCAAATAAATGAAATTCCTACACCCTTAAGCATAATTGCTTTTAAAATTATTATAAACCATTTTGCAGGAATTATATAGCTTATTATTTGTAGAGGAAGTGGCATACTTGAAACGGGAAAAATAAATCCAGATAATAAAATAGTTGGTAGCATTAAGGCCATTAATGAAATCATCATGGCTGTTTGTTGTGATGCCGAAATAGTAGATATTAAAATTCCTAGTGCAAGTGAGGTGATAATAAATAAAATACTTTCTATAGCCAATAAAAATAAACTGCCCTGCACAGGCATTTTAAATACAAAAATGCTTAGTAATACAATTATTATTGCATTTATAATTGATAAAAAAATATAGGGAACAACTTTTCCAATAATTACTTGAAATGGTTTTAAAGGTGAAACCAATAGTACTTCCATTGTCCCTAATTCCTTTTCTCTCGTTATTGAAATGGAGGTCATCATTGCTGAAACAAGCATTAATATAATAGTCATAACTCCTGGGACAAACATAAAAACACTTTTTAATTCGGGGTTGTAAACCATTCGTGTTTTAGAAACAATTTGATAGGGTGTTTTTACAGTTTTATTAATTTCTTGCTGATATTTTTGTAAAATAGCATTGATATAATTACTAATTGTATTTGCAGTATTAGGATCGGTTGCATCAGCAATTACCTGAACTGTTGCGCTATTTTTCTTTCCTAAATTTTTACTGAAGTCTTTTTCAAAAATAAGTACAGCTTTTATGATTCCTTTTTGAAAAGCAGTTTCAATGTCAGCCTCATTTAAAATGGATGCTTTGATGCTAAAATATTTAGAAGCTCCAATTTTATTGATAATTTCTTGAGTTGTAACCTCTTTTGAATGATCTAAAATGGCAATATTAACATTGTTTATTTCATTCGTAATAGCAAAACCAAACAACATAATTTGAGCTATTGGCATACCAAAAAGGATGAATAAGGAGCGCTTATCTCTAAAGATATGGTAAAATTCTTTTTTTATAAATCCTATAAATCGTTTCATATTTAGCTCGAATTCCTCCAAAGGGAAGATTTTCATTGTTTTTTCAACTTTATATTTTTCAATATTCAACAAAAAAATTATTGCCTATTTGCATAACTTCTTAATACTCACTACTCACTACTCACTGCTCATTTCCTCTTGCTAACTTTAAAAACACATCATTCATATTTGATGAATTGTACTTTTCTTTTAATTTTTTTGGTGTATCGAGGGCTTCAATTTTTCCATCAACCATAATTGAAACTCGGTCGCAATATTCAGCTTCATCCATATAATGTGTGGTTACAAAAATCGTGGTTCCTTCGTTGGCTGTTTTATAAATCATTTCCCAAAACTGTCTGCGTGTAATTGGGTCAACTCCTCCTGTTGGTTCG